>Ga0302325_10003578_pt1 | contig 36535 bp, 28 predicted proteins | sample Palsa_T0_2_FD_201948 | JGI IMG/M metagenome (GOLD analysis project Ga0302325, IMG submission 201948) | Peat permafrost microbial communities from Stordalen Mire near Abisko, Sweden - Palsa_T0_2 | ecosystem: Environmental > Terrestrial > Soil > Palsa > Peat permafrost | place: Sweden: Abisko...
ACGCCGCGGCCGGCTTCGACACCGCGCGGCCCAGCCGCATTCCGAGCGTCGTCAGTCTGCACGCCACCAAGATTCTTGGCGCCGGCGAAGGCGGATTCATTATCACGGCCGATCCACGATTGCGCGAGCGTCTCACAGCGTGCTGCAACTTCGGCTTCATGGATTCGCGGAAAGCTATTCTCCCGGCCACCAACGCCAAGATGAGCGAATACCACGCCGCCGTCGCTTTAGCCAGCCTTTCGGCTTGGCGGCGGATTCGTGCGGGTCATGTCGAGGTGGCCGAACGTTACCTGCCGGCCTTGGGGAGTCTGCTCCAATACGGCTACGGCCAGGGTTGGGTAGCGAGCACCACCAACGTCGTGCTTCCGCCCGGAACCAGAGAGCGTATCACGGAACGGCTGCTCGAATCGGGCATTGAAACCCGGGCCTGGTGGGGCGAGGGATGTCATCGACAACCAGCCTTCGCAGAGTGTCCACGCGGGGATCTCGCGGTGACGGAAGATCTGGGCGGCCGCGTTTTGGGCCTGCCGCATTTCGCGGAGATGCAGCCCGAGGATGTCGCTACCGTCGCGGACGCTATGTCAGAAGCCCTGAAAAGCGAGTCTCTACGGCGACTCTCCCGATCGATAGGCCGGGAAGAATGAGGACGTTTCAGCGCGCGCCAAGGTCGTCAGTTCGTTATACCGTCGCCGGTTGAGAATTCGCCCGCACAGGAATGCGGTTTTCGTCGAATTCGACCAACCTTGCTTGAACCTGGTCAGCCCGTCGCCCTTTTCGTTCAAACCGGCTCCTCCGCCGAGGTCAAGCCATCGAACTTTTCCCCGGAAATGCTCAATGGCGGCGTCGTAGAGAGCGTACGAACACGAGCATCGATATCCGCGCTCGTTGGCCGCGCCCAGGTGGTAGTAGGCAACATCGCCTTGCCGGAACCAAAGCTGCGCGCCGACACACTCCCCCGCGCGGTCTGTCGCCCGCAACGCGACGAGTCCCGGAACGTCGAACATGGTTCGAAACGATTCCCGTGAAAAAGCCTGGATGCCCCGAATCGAATGCCGCTGAATCAGATAGCCATAGAGAGCCAACCACTCCGTGAGGATTTGCCCGGCGGGGTTGCACGCGCTCACAACCACTTCGCGAAGCCCTCTCTTCACATTGCGGCGATGGTGCTGGCTTAGTGGAAGCCGCTTCCGATCGAAATCAATCGCGAAGTGGGTTTTGAATGGAATCACTCGGTCAAATGAGGATTCGAGCGTGCGTACGTCGTACCCTCCAAAAGGGTCGGCAACCAGCACCACGCTTGCCAGACGGTCAGCGAGTTCATCGAGGTCCTGGTCGATCCCGCTCCAATCGCCACAGCCGAACAGCGGATAGGGGCCCATGGCGTCGCGATCCGGCGTTCCCGGAATCGGCCGATCCAAAAGCCATCCACCGCTCTCAGGCAGCCGGACCGGAGTTCCGAATTCCGACAGAGCTTGGGCGTAGAGAGGATGGGCGTATCCTGTTTCACTCGCTGCCGCTAGCATGCGTTTCTGTTGCGGCACCAGGTATGCCACATATCGCGATATGCCGTTTCGACCGCGCGCGCCATGCCTACTTCATTCATCAGCGGGGAGGATTGGAGCGCCCGACGGATCTCGGACCTCAGATCGGGAGTCTTCCCTACGATGGCGGCCAGGAAGAGGGCAGCCTTCAGGTATTGTTCGGGTGTACGCGCGGCGAAGTCCGAAAGTCCCGCCGCGGCGAGCAAGCCCAATCCGCCCGTCTGCACCGCCAGACGGCCTGTCAATGTCACTACGGGAACGCCCATCCACAGCGCGTCCAACGTCGTGGTGCCGCCGTTGTAGGGGAACGGGTCGAGCGCAATGTCGATGCGAGCGTACTCCCTCAGATATTCAGCGGGAGCGCTAAAGCCCGCAAACAACACACGTTCGCGCGCGATGCCATCTTCGGCGAACCAGGCGCGAAAAGGGCTTTGTATCTCCTCGGTCTCCAAGCTGCCGTACTTCAGTAGTAACCGGCTGGTCGGCGCCAGATGCAAGATCGCCGACCAAAGCCGCACCACGTCCCGCGTGATTTTCTGAGGATTGTTGAAGCATCCAAACGTGACATAGCCTCGCTTGATCGAGGGCGCGGGCGCGACCGGATCGTCCCAGCGGTAGGGGCGGTAGCAGCAATGGACGCGCGGCAGCCGGCACACTTTCTCCGTGAACAAATGCTCCGTGCCCGGGCACGGCGTGTGGGCGTCGCCGATAAAGTAGTCGATGGTGTCGAGGCCGGTGGTGGCCAGTGTGCCCAGCCAGGAAACCTGAACGGGAGCTGGCTTTTCGGCAAAGGCCAGCATGGATTTACCCATGGTTTGCCCGGTCAAATCCACCAGGATGTCGATGCCGTCGCCGCGGACGCGCTCGGGCAGGTAGCCCGGACCCTCCATTGCGCAAAAATTCTCCGCCTTCTGGCGCACCTGCTCCGACCACTCGTCGGACAGAGATCCGACTGAATACACGAACACCTCGAAGAGCGAGCGATCGTGGTTCTCCAGAACCGGCGGGAAGAACCGCATCATCGCGTGATTGTGCAGATTGTGCGACACATAACCAACTTTGAGGCGCCGGTCCGGGTCCGCGCTGTTTGCGTGCGGACGAATTTCATTCGCCAAAGGTTCCGCGTACAGGGAATTCCAGCGGCAGGATTCCTCGTACAGGGTTTCCGGAGTGGTGCTGGTCAGGTAGTTCATTTCAAACAGCAGGTAATTGTGGAATTCCTTGTCGGGCCGGACCCGGAGAGCGCGCCGCACATATTCATCCGCTTCCACCATTCGGCAAAGAGATGCGCAGGCTCTGCCGCGGATGAGCAGCGCGAGGTAGTAGTTAGGATTCACTGCGAGCGCTTGATCGGCCGCTTGAATAGCCTCCGTCCACTTCTTTTCCATCCAAAACATGCGGGCGAACAGCGCTTCCACGGGGGCTTTCCGCGATGGGCTTAGCCGCAGAGCATTTGCGAGATGGACGCGAGCCTTCTGGTAATCCTTCAGGTGTTCCCAAGCGCTGCCCAAAGTGAACTGTCCGCCAGCCCAGCGGGGCCTTGCCTCGGTGAGTTCAGTCAGCAGGCGGAGCGCCCCGATAGGATCGGTGTCGGGATCGGCTTCGTCGGCAGGGAGGTTCAATGCTCGACGAAAGCAGGGGGCCGCCTCGGAGAACCGGTGACCGTCCACCAGGAAACAACCGAGCTCCGACCAGGCGGGGGAGCACTGCGGGTCGATAGTGACGGCTCGCCGATAGGATTCCTCCGCGCCCTGCCAGTCATATGCTCGACGGCGAAGGTTGCCTTCTTCGACCAGTTGCGAAGTAGGCGTGTTTTTCCGGCGCGTGCGCGTTGGTGCCTTCACTGTAAACGTCCAAGAGATAGTGAAGCGCGGAAAATGAAACTCTCAAGACGAAAAAAGGAGGACCTTGCACTTACACTGAAGACTAGCCCTTCAGCCGCGACAGAATGTTCTGCGGCGCTGAGTTGGCTTGCGCCAACGCTGCGACGCCGGCCTGGAGCATGATCTGAGCTTTGGTCAGATTAGCCGCTTCGGTGGCCATGTTGGCGTCCCGGATACCCGACTCGGCGGTGGTGTCGTTGGTCAATTGGGATTGCGCCAGGTTGGTGGCGTAATTGAACAGGTTCTCGCCTCTGCCGACTGCGGCTTGCGCGTTGCCGAGCGTTGTGACGGCGTTTGACAGGGCGGTAACGGCGGACTGAGCGCCCGCTTCAGTGTCGATGGCGGAATTGGCGCTGAGGCCTACTTGGCTGGACTGGTGGGACGATGGCACCCCGGCACTCAAGCCCGTGGCAGCTATATCGGCGCCAGCCGTGTTGGTCGACTGCCCCACACTCACGGTAAACGGAGTAGAGGAGCTGTCGGAGAAGTAGATCTTACCAGATCCGCTGGGGGCCCCGTCGTCAGTCGCGACAATGCTCTGCAGAGCGGCATTGCCGGTCGCCTGGAGTTGCGTGTTGATTTGAGCTATCGCTTGGTCCATGGTCAGGTCGGCGGTAGCGCCGGCGGCCATAGTCACGGTGGCACTCTGCGGCACTCCGTCGGCGTTGTTCGCGGTGATCACGAGCGATTGGGTGTCTGCGTCGGCCGCCGTGGCGTTGCTCGCCAAATTCGTGTAGACCAGGCCGCTGGTCTGCTGTGTGCCGTCCGCTATGAATGCGGAATCCGATTCGATATCATCTCCGGTCGCTTGAATGGCGTTGTCGTCGCCAGGGATGATTTGGCCGCCCTCGAAGTTTCCCATGAAGGCGTTTGCCGTTATGTCACCGGCTGTTACCTCGAACGCGCTGTTGGAGGACGTGAACTGGAGTTGCTGATGACCGTCGGTTCCGGTGTGAATCTAAGCCGAGATGTTGGCGCCCTGAAATGCCGCCGCTTGCGCCGTGCCAGACTGTTCGGCAGCGGTAATGCCGGCGTTGATGGCGGTAGCCAACTGGGCCGCGGTTCCGACGTTGGCGAGGTTCACGTTTACCGTGATCGCTCCGCCAGCTCCGCCCGAGAATCCGGGACCCGAGATTACGAAAGAAGTCTCGTTATTGGTGGGCTGATTGGCGGTGATGATGTCGGATACGCTGGTGCTGCTGGCGCTGCTCAAGTCGTAGAAACCGGAGTCGGCCTGGCCAGCCGTCGTAATTTGATAACCAGCCGAGTAGCCTTGTAATCCGAGGCTCTGCGTATCAACCGTCGCGTTGCTGAGGTCAACCGAGACTGAGCCGTTGGTAATTTGGGCCGCGCTTGTGGTGCCACTGCCGCCGCCGATGAACACCGACAGGTTCTTGGCGAATGTCCCGCCCGAGTTCAAGCCGATGGATTGCGCTTGCCGGTTAATTTCACCCAGCACGCTTTGATATTCGTCGTTCAGCGTGGAACGGTCGCCGGTGAAGGTTCCCGAGGCGGATTCGGTGGCCAGCGTGCTGGCCCGATCCAGCAATTGCGAAATGTTGCTCAAACCGCCGTCGGCGATCTGCAAACTCACTTTGGCCCTGGCTGGCGTTCTGGAGGCCCTGCGTGAGCACGGCTTCGGTGGAACGATATCCGTTCGCCACGGCCAGGCCGGCGGCATCGTCGCCGCTATTCACGATACGGAGGCCCGAGGTGACCTCGTTGATGGTTTGGTTTTGGAAAGTTTGGTCGGCTTGCAGATAATTCTGGGCCTGCAGCGACGCGACGTTGGTATTGATACTAAAAGACACGGTTTTTCCTTAAAGGAAACTCGGACACGCGTTAACCTTCGCGCGCCGGAGCGCCTTCGGCGCCCTCGAGAAGCTAGACCCCGATGCGTTGGTCCAAGGCCTCTTTCGGTCTCACTGGACTTATCGGGAACCAGATCGCCTTCTTGATCAGCCCGCGAAGCTTTTTCACGGCCTCAAGACGAAAAAAGGAGCGAAGTCGCGTTTAGTTCGCGGCTTCGCTCCCATCAAAAGGAGGACCTTGCACTTACACTGAAGACTAGCCCTTCAGCAGCGACAGAATGTTCTGCGGCGCTGAGTTGGCTTGCGCCAGCGCGGCGACGCCGGCTTGCAGCATGATCTGAGCTTTGGTTAGGTTGGCCGCTTCGGTGGCCATGTTGGCGTCCCGGATGCCCGACTCGGCGGTGGTGTCGTTGGTTAATTGGGATTGCGCCAGGTTGGTGGCGTAATTGAACAGGTTCTCGCCTCTGCCGACCGCGGCTTGCGCGTTGCCGAGCGTAGTGACGGCGCTCGCCAGGGCGGAAACCGCGGACTGCGCGCCCGCTTCCGTGTCGATGGCGGACGTAGCGCTGAGGCCTACTTGGCTGGACTGGTTGGTGGATGGCACTCCGGCACTCAAGCCCGTGGTAGCTATATCGGCGCCAGCAGTGTTGGTAGACTGCCCCACAGTCACGGTAAACGGATTGCTAGAGGCGTCGGAGAAGTAGATCTGACCAGTTCCGCTGGCGCCCCCGTCGTCACTCGCGACGATGCTCTGCAGGGCGGCATTGCCGGTGGCCTGGAGCTGCTGGTTGATTTGCGCAATCGCGTTGTCCATGGTCAGGTCGGCGGAAGTGCCGGCGACCATAGTCACGGTGGCGCTCTGCGGCACTCCGTCGGCGTTGTTCGCGGTGATCGCGAGCGATTGGGTGTCTGCGTCGGCCGCGGTGGCGTTGCTCGCCAAATTCGTGTAGGCCAGGCCGGTGATCTGCTGTGTGCCGTCCGCGACGAATGCGGAAGCCGTGCTGACGTCTTCTCCCACGTCCGTGGCGCCGGACGCTAAGCCGCCGGCGGATTGGCCGGTCAAGTTGCCCATCAGGCCGTTCGCCGTCGCATCCCCGGCGGTTACTTCAAACGCGCTGTTGGAGGACGTGAACTGGAGTTGCTGAGCGCCGTCTTTTCCGGTGTGGATCACGGCCTGGATATTGGCTGCTGTGAAAGCCCCGGCTTGTGCCGTGCCAGTCTGCTCGGCAGCGGTAATGCCGGCATTGATGGCGGTAGCCAATTGAGTTGTATCGCCGACGTTGGCGAGGTTCACGTTAACGGTAATAGCGCCGCCCGCTCCGCCGGAAAACCCGGGACCGGAGATAACGAAAGAGGTGGTTCCGGTGGTGTTCGTGTTGGCGATGACGTTGGAAACGCTGGTGGCGCTGGCGTTGCTTAAGTCGTAGAAACCGGAGTCGGCCTGGCTAGCCGTCATAGTCTGATAACCAGCCGAGTAGCCCTGTAGTCCCAGGCTCTGCGTGTCAACCGTCGCGTTGCTGAGGTCAACCGAGACTGAACCGTTGGTAATTTGGGCTGCGCTGGTGGATCCGTTGCCGCCGCCGATGAACACCGACAGGTTCTTGGCGAATGTCCCACCTGAGTTCAAGCCAATGGACTGCGCCTGGCGGTTGATTTCAGAGAGCACGCTTTGATATTCGTTGTTCAGCGTGGATCGGTCGCCGGTGAAGGTTCCCGAAGCGGATTCGGTGGCCAGCGTGCTGGCCCGATCCAACAGTTGCGAAATGTTGCTCAAACCCCCGTCGGCGATCTGCAACTCGCTTTGGCCCTGGCTGGCGTTCTGAATGCCCTGGGTAAGCACGGCTTCAGTGGAACGATATCCGTTCGCCACGGCCAGGCCGGCGGCATCGTCGCCGCTGTTCACGATACGGAGGCCCGAGGTGACCTCGTTAATGGTTTGGTTTTGGAAAGTTTGGTCGGCTTGCAGATAATTCTGGGCCTGCAGCGACGCAACGTTGGTATTGATACTAAAAGACACGGTTTTTCTCCTTAAAGTTTGGAGACTCGAACACGCGTTAGCCTTCGCGCGCCGGAGCGCCTTTGGCGCCCTCAAGAGGCTAGACCCGCACTCGCGGACCAGGTTGCGGCGCCGGCTCGCGCCCGCGCCCGAAGGCTTCCCGATGCGTTGGTCCAGGGCCTCTTTCGGTCTCACTGGACTTATCGGGAACCAGATCGCCTTCTTGAGTTCGGCCGCGAAGTTTTTTCACGGCCTCAAACGAAAAAAGGAGCGAAGCCGCATTGACTTCGCGGCTCCGCTCCCATCAAAAGGAGGACCTTACTCTTGCTGTGACGACTAGCTCTTCAACAGCGACAGAATATTCTGCGGCGCTGAGTTAGCTTGCGCCAGCGCGGCCACGCCGGCCTGCAGCATGATCTGCGCTTTGGTCAGGTTGGCCGCTTCGGTGGCCATGTTGGCGTCCCGGATACCCGACTCGGCGGTGGTGTCGTTGGTCAATTGAGATTGCGCCAGGTTGGTGGCGTAATTGAACAGGTTCTCGCCTCTGCCGACCGCGGCTTGCGCGTTGCCAAGCGTGGTGACGGCGTTTGCCAAGGCGGTAACCGCGGACTCAGCGCCCGCTTGGCTGTCGATGGCGGACGTCGCGCTCAGGCCTACGACGCTGGATTGCGTGGTGGATGGCACGCCGGCGCTCAAGCCCGTGGCCGCTATATCGGCGCCGGCAGTGTTGGTCGACTGTCCCACACTCACCGTAAACGGAGTGGTGGAGTTGTCGGAGAAGTAGATCTGACCAGTTCCGCTGGCGCCTCCGTCGTCGCTAGCGACTATGCTCTGCAGAGCGGCATTGCCGGTCGCCTGGAGTTGCTGGTTGATTTGCGCTACCGCTTGGTCCATGGTCAGGTCGGCGGCAGCGCCGGCTGCCATAGTCACGGTGGTGCTCTGCGGTACTCCGTCGGCGTTGTTGGCGACGATCACGAGCGATTGGGTGTCGGCGTCGGCCGCAGTGGCGTTGCTCGCCAAATTCGTGTAGACCAGGCCGGCGGTCTGCTGCGTGCCGTCCGATATGAATGCGGAATTGGTATCGACCGCTTCGCCTACGTCCGTGGCGCCAGACGCTAGGCCGCCCGCGGATTGGCCGGTCAGGTTACCCATCAGGCCGTTCGCAGTCGCATCCCCGGCCGTTACTTCAAACGCGCTGTTGGAGGACGTGAACTGGAGTTGCTGAGCACCGTCGGTTCCAGTGTGAATCACGGCCTGGATGTTGGCGCTCTGAAACGCCGCCGCTTGTGCCGTGCCAGCCTGCGCAGCGGCGGTAATGCCGGCATTGATGGCGGTAGCCAATTCGGCTGTATCGCCGACGTTGGCGAGATTCACGTTAACGGTAATAGCGCCGCCCGCTCCGCCGGAGAACCCGGGGCCGGAGATATCGAAAGAGGTGGTTGTGGCGCCACCGTTCGTGTTGGCGATGATATTGGAAACGCTGGTGGCGCTGGCGTTGCTTAAGTCGTAGAAGCCGGAATCGGCCTGGCTAGCCGTCGTAACCTGATATCCGGCCGAGTAACCCTGCAGTCCCAGGCTTTGTGTGTCAACCGTCGACTTACTGAGGTCGATCGAGACGGAACCATTCGTAATTTCGTCCGCGCTGGTGGTGCCATTTCCGCCCCCGATGAACACCGACAGGTTCTTGGCGAAGGTCCCGCCCGAGTTCAAGCCGATGGACTGCGCCTGGCGATTGATTTCGGAGAGCACGCTTTGATATTCGTTGTTCAGCGTGGCGCGGTCGCCGGTGAAGGTTCCCGAAGCGGATTCGGTGGCCAGCGTGCTGGCCCGGTCCAGCAATTGCGAAATGTTGCTCAAACCGCCGTCGGCGATCTGCAACTCGCTTTGGCCCTGGCTGGCGTTCTGTATGCCTTGCGTTAGCACGGACTCGGTGGAACGATACTGATTCGCCACCGCCAACCCGGCGGCATCGTCGCCGCTGTTTACGATACGGAGGCCCGAGGTGACCTCGTTAATGGTTTTGTTCTGAAAAGCTTGGTCGGCTTGCAGATAATCCTGGGCCTGCAACGACGCAACGTTCGTATTAATACTGAAAGACACAGTTCTTTTCTCCTTATATTTGGAAACCAGGACGCGCGTTAACCTTCGCGCGCCGGAACGCCCGTGGCGCCCTCGAGAGGCTAGACCCGATCCGGCGCCTCTCTCGGCAGACCGGGCTTATTTTGAACAAGGCCCGGGTCTTGAGTTGAGCCGCGAAGTTTTTTCACGGCCCGCTCAATATCGTCGTGCGGCAGCCCCTGCGCGGCCTCCGCATTTTGTTCCTGCGTAATTTTTAACTCTTTACGCAGCACTATCGTTTCTTTGGGGGCGCGGATGCCGATTTTGGCGCCCTGCGCCGTTACCGCCAGCACTTCGATTTCGACATCGTCGCCGATGAACAGCGATTCGCCCGCTCGCCGCCGCAGTACTAGCATGCGCCCTCGCAAGCTTTGTCGGCATTTCGAGGTTGGACCGGAAACTGATGCGAGTACCCGGAATCTCGGCGGATCGCCTGGAGGGCCCGGCGCGTCTGGAGATTCACGATGACCGGCGCCATTAAATTGGCGGTAGGCAAAGATCCGTCGCGCAGAGCTACCAAAGCCAACGCCAGTATCTCGCTACCGTATCGCGGCTGGCGGTCCGGATCTAGTTCGAGCGCCTCCAGGTCCTCCGGCGATATCGCCAGCTCATAGCCCGAATCCACTACCTGGATGGGAAGCGCCGGAAAACAAAGGCCCGCCGCGGTTATGCTTTGCAAGAAAACGAGCGGCGCATGGTCGGGCGCTTCGATAATAACGAACCGTCTTTCGTTCTCGAAGGCCGGCAGCCCGAACGGAAAATCAAACACGGATTCTTCAACGCAATCCTTGTTTCCGAAGTATTTGGTAGCGACAAGAGGCATTCCGCTCCTCGTACTTGCACGTCCAGTGCCGCGATGGAAACCTAACCCCCAGCCATCCCTCGCGCGAAGTGGTACAGCCCCTTCTGGACGATATACTCCGCCACGGCCGGTGGCAGATCAGGCGGAGCTTCGCCGTGCGCCAGCCGCCGCCGGATTTCGGACGACGAGACCGGCAGCGCCACCGTATCGAGCCGGTGCACGCGCGCTCCTTCCGGCGCAGTGTAATCGTGACCCGGCCGCGTGACCACGATGAAATCGGTCAGGCGAATCAGGTCCTGCCAACGATACCAGGTCGCGATTTCCGCGAAGGCGTCGGCGCCGATAATGAAATAAGGCTCTTCGCCCATGGCGCGAACTTTTTCGACGGTCTGAATCGAATAGCTCTTCTCCTCGCCCGCCTCCAAGCGCGACGCGACGAACCGCGCATCGGCCCGGCACGCCAGTTGCGCCATGCGAAAACGATCCTCGTAGCCCGCCCCGGTCTGGACGGATTTGTGAGGCGGATGAGCAGCCGGAATGAACCACACCTGCTCGAGGCCGAACTGGCCGGCGGCTTCCCGCGCCACCGTGAGATGAGCGTTGTGGATCGGATCGAATGTCCCGCCGAACAGGGCCAGTCGCATCTAACGTGGCCCGCGGGGACACTTGGGCGCGCGCGTCAAGCCTTGGCTGGCTTCCCGGAAGCCTTCCAGTTTTTCTCGTCCCAGAACAATACGCGGCCTTCCCGATAACTCTGGACGGCTAGATTGATAACGGCCTGCGCGCGCGCGCCGGTCTCCACGTCCAGATGCGGCTTCTCGCGCGAGCGGACGCAGGCCAGGAAGTTCTCGATATGCGCCGTCATCATGTCGGTGGGATCCACGGGAATCTTGATCGGTTCGGCGCCGAACTTGGCGGCATACTCGGGTTTCAAGGGTGCCTTCTCGTGAGTGGTGCGATCGCGCAGCAGCTCGGGAATCACGGTGATGTAGTCGGCGCGGCTCTCGAACTGCCCGTTTTCAACCATGACGATGGTGCCTTCGTGTCCGCGAATCAATCCGGGAATGTGGTGCGAATTCGCCATGGACGAACTGAGCACCAGCGAGTGTCCGGCCGGATAATCGGCCACCAGCATGAACGTATCGGGGACCTCGCGTTCATCCTTGAATACATGAATGCCGCCGGTCCCGACCACGCGGGAAGGAAACTGCGCCTCGCCCCAGCAAATGTTCAACGGCGCGACGACGTGATAAAAGAGATCGGTGGCGGTGCCGCCCGAATAATCCCAATACTTGCGGAACCGGAAGAACCGGTCGGCGTCCCAGGCGCGCTTGGGCGCGGGTCCAAGCCACGTCTTCCAATCGACGTAGTTGTCGCCCTTGCCGTCGGGTCCGGCTTCCGGATCGATTGTCCAGTTCCACTCGCCTTCGATGGAATTGCGATGATAAGATCCCTGGCTCATGATCATCTGGCCGATCATGCCGTCGGCGATCGCCTTGCGAGCCTTCCACCACTGGTCGCCGGAAGTGGTCTGCGAGCCGACCTGCAGGACGCGCTGCGTCTCCTTGACGGTGTTGACCAACTGCTTGATTTCCTCGTTGGTGTGGCACATCGGCTTTTCGAGGTAGACGTCCTTGCCGTGATCCATGGCATCGAGGGCGATCTTGGCGTGCCAATGGTCGGGCGTGGCGATTACCACGGCGTCCACGTCGGCGCGCGCCAGGATCTCGCGATAATCCAGGTAGCCCTCGCACTTGAATTTTTCGGCGTTCAGGCGCTTGCGCTTTTCGTACAGATCGCAAACCGCCACGATCTGGCAGGTATTGTCCTTGTCGCCGACCCGCTGGAAGGATCGCGCGTCATCGGAACCGCGTCCCCCCACGCCGATGACGCCGACGTTGATGCGGTCATTGGCGCCGATCACGCGGTTGCTCGTTTTGGCGCCGCGGGCGGCCAATGCCGATCCCGCGAGACTCAGCGACAAGCCGGCGGCGCCGGTGGTTTTCAGGAAATCCCTGCGTCCGACTGCTCCATTATCTGGCGACATAGCGTCCTCCTGGTGCGTCTTGCAGTGGATTTCAGTGTAGCGCTCCGCAGGTTGGGCGGTCAAAGGCGCCGGCCCGCCGGTCGTTAATCCCGGTCCGGTTTGTGGCCGATAAAGCGGATATGCCGCCCCATGTTTCCTCGCTAGGGTCCGACCCGCGGATCGGCCCATTTGCCCCGATGTTCTTTCTCGCGGTGCTCTTCAACATATTGTTCGCATACGGGTGCTACCGCGCGGCCAAACGCCGGGCTGCGGCGCGGGACAGCGTTCGTTCCACCATCAAGGAAGCCACGGGAATCACCGGCTTCCGGCGCGAGAGTATTTGGACGGCGCTCTGGCCTTGCGCTTCGATCACCGCAGCCTTTTGCATACCGTACGCTTCCATCTTGATGGCTATAGCAAGTGGGCCAAGTACGTCGCGTCATATCGCGCGTGGAGGCCAGTGGGGCGCCTTGTTTCCCTCGGCATTAGTCGTCGCGATGCTTTACGGAGTTCTGAGGAAGAAAGCCATTGACGGCGCAACGGCGCCGATTGTTCAATCCCTTGGCCGCGCTGATTACGACGGCGCACTCGCGTTGGCCGGCCGGGCCGTCGAGCGATACCCGCATTCCGCGCGCTTCCTTTCGTTACGCGGAGTAATTTTGCTTTTCGCCGGACGGTTGAAGGAAGCCGAGGATGCCTTGCGCGGGGCTCTCGGAACCGCCCGCATCACGGTCCTGCAACGGCGTGGCAGCCCGGTTCTTCGCGCTGGAGAGGAACACTTCTTGATGCTGGAGAATCTGGGGCACGTGCTGCTGATGCAGGATCGGGGCCGGGAAGCTATCGCGGTGTTTGAGGGCGCGGCAAAAATGCAACCGCGGCACTGGAGCCCAGCCAATGGCATCGCCGAAGCATACCTGCTGCACGACAGCGAGCCTTCGCGCGCACTCCAGAACGCGGAGAAAGCCCTGGTCCTCAGACAGGCGAACGCGGCGCCCAACGCAGAGCCCCACACGCTCGCCTACATTTATGCCAATCGAGCCCGCGCGCTGGCGCTGCTAGGAAGGACAGACGAGGCCCTGGAGAGCTTGCGGGAGGCAGCCAAGGCGGGCGATCCGGCTTTCGTCCCAGGGACGGCGGGAACGCTGTGGCGCAGCGGCCTGGCGCTGCTCGATCTGGATCGCGAAAGCGAAGCGATGCAGCAGTTCCAGCGCGCGAAAGAGGTCGACCCCGCCGGTCTCTACGGTACCCTCTGCGCCGCCGCGCTCCGCGAACATGGCATCCGCGTGTAGTTTGCGATGCAGCCCGTGTATGCGCGTTTGCATATCCTATTAGCTCGAGACGCTCGCGTGGGGTTGGTGATCCGGCATGGGACGGCCAAGTCCGTCTGCACGCTCCTCTGGGACCGGAAGAAAGATAAGTTTGCGCTCGGACAATGGATGCGCGGGCGGATTGATACCGAAACCTGCGATCTTTCTCCCGATGGGCAGCACTTTGTCTACACGGCGCAAAAGTACGTCAACGCCGCTTCCCAGAGCGAGCAGTGGACCGTCGTGTCGCGAACGCCTTACTTGAAAGCTCTCGCTTATTATCCGGGCCGCGGAGCGGGCGGTTGGTTTGTAAACGCTCGCGACTACTGCGTGCGAGGTGGCGGCTCTGGTCCGGATGATCGAGAGAGCCCGGAGGTTCAGCGCGTAGAATCGGAGCTGCCCCAGCCATCTCTGTATGCGGCGCGGCTCGCGCGGACCGGCTGGGCAATCGAAGATTTGCGGGCCCGGTTTGTGCGACGAGTGGAATTCGCTCGTCAGGCTGGGTTCGGTTGGGAACTCCGTCATCATCTCGATGGCGGGTATCGCCTGAGTTGTGGAGAACTGGTGGCGGAAACGCGCGATTGGGAATGGTCGGACATGGACGATGATCGACTGGTTTGGGCGTCGCAGGGTTGTCTGTGGTCGGGCTTGATGGCGAAGGACGGAATCCGAAGGATCGATCTGCTGCACGATTTCAACGGAATGCAATTCGAGCCGGTGGCCGCGCCCTATCGGAGTGGCCGACCGGTTCAGCCGAGACCATTGTTGCAGCCGCCTACGAGCGCGCCGGCTCGGAAGGCGCCGCGTTCGATGGTCCATAAAAAACCGAACCGATCAAAAGTTCGGCCGGAAAGCGACGACTGATTTCCTAATCCAGGGTCATTTTTGTGGCAGCGGCGGAGGCAGCGGTTTCAGATCTTCAAAGCCGCGCGATCCGTCCGGCAAAATCGGTCCCGGCCCGAATCCCAAATGGTCGCGATCCACGTTGTTCTCGCTGCACGCGTACTCGTGAATTTCCTCGTCGGGCGGCGCCAAGACCCACGTCCGAGCGTAGGTGAACGGCTTGATATAGAACTTCGGGTCCTCGATCAGGGTATCGACGTGAATGTGATCGTAATCCGGCCGCGTCCAGCGTTCCACCACGTGTAGCGCGTCGCTATGCGGATTGGCGTTTTCGTCGATCCATACTTTCTCGTCCTTGAACGCAATGGAATCGATCACCAGCGCGTCGCCTTCCCAATGGCCGATTTCCTCGCCGAAAAACGAAGGGTCCGGGTCATCGGAGTGCTTGCGCTTCGCATCCACCGGAATCAGGCGATAGTAGCTGTACCAGTAAAGGAACACGACCTTGTTGGCGCCTTGCAGAACTTCGAAAGGCAGGGCGCTGGCGTTGTGCCGCGGCGTTCCCCCGATAATACAGAGACTCTCCGGATCGATCGTCGCCGTCAAGTTGTGCTTCAAGGCAGCCTCTCCGGCGGGCGTCAAGGGCAACTTATGACCGGGAAGATCCTTGGCGATGTTCCCAACCGGTTTGGTGTCGCTCGTTCCTTTCCAATAACCGCTCAGGTCCGGATGTCCGGCGGCGGTGCGAGGCGCGGGTTTCGTGGATTTGACGTCGGGCGCGGTTAAGCCTTGGCCGAAGCTCAGCGGAAGCGTCGCGGCGAGCAGGAACAATGAGATGCGGGTCTGCAAAGAAGCTCTCCAAAATATCTACGCTATGTAGATCGACTTTAGTATGATAATGAAGCGGCTGTCAAGCGCGCTACGATCAACACCGAGGAGATCCGAATTTAAATGGCCAATGAACCTGAACGGCAAACCGCGTTAGGCGACGTAGCCGCTCGACAACTTGCGAACGCGACCAAGACCGCTCCCCAAATGTAGTGCATCACTCCGCGCTGGCTCACGCACTTGCTGCGGTGGGTTCCGGTGGAGGCGGGCATTTATCGGCTGAACCGGGTGAAGGATGAAGCCAGCGTCACAGTGGAGTGCTCCGATCGCGACGAACGCGAATTGCCTCAGACCTTCGTGGACTATGAGGAGCATCCACGAGAGTACATGCTGAGCGCGGTGAATACCGTGGTGGATATTCACACGCGCGTCTCGGATCTTTACAGCGTGCCGTACAACCAGATCACGGAACAGTTGCGATTGACGATCGAGATCGTCAAGGAGCGGCAGGAAAGCGAACTCATCAACAATCGCGAGTACGGCATGCTGCACAACATCGCGGAAAAGCAGCGCATCAAGACGCGCGCCGGGTCGCCCACGCCCGACGACCTGGACGAGTTGATTGCCCGGGTCTGGAAAGAGCCGGGCTTCTTTTTGGCGCATCCGGCATCCATCGCCGCTTTCGGACGCGAGTGCACTCGCCGGGGTGTGCCGCCGCCCACCGTTTCGCTTTTCGGTTCGCAGTTGTGACCTGGCGCGGCATTCCGCTCATTCCTTCCGACAAGTTGGCCTTCGAAAACGGCAAGACCAATATTCTGCTGGTTCGCACCGGCGAGCGGCGGCAGGGTGTGGTGGGTCTCTACCAACCCAACCTGCCGGGCCAGCAGAGTCCGGGCCTTTCGGTTCGCTTCATGGGGATTAATCGCAAAGCGATCGCGTCGTATTTGGTCTCTCTGTATTGTTCTTTGGCGGTGCTCACCGAGGACGCGCTGGGCGTTCTGGAAGGCGTGGAAACGGACAAATATCATGAGTACAAGTGGTCCTGATCCGGGGTTGCCGCAGGGTTGGCCCGATGTCGAGACTCTCACGCGCTTAGCGAATGAGTTTTTTTCCGCGCGGCCCGGTGGGAATCCAAGCGCCTCAATTCCCTCAACTCCCGCTGAACCCGCGGATCTAAGTTCCATCCCCCACGATTTGGGCGGCGAAGGACCACTGGCCAGTTCTATTCCGTCGCCGGTGAGTTTGCCCGGCGAGGCTGAATTGAGGGCGCTGCTCGGCGCTATCACTCTGCCTCCCGCGGCCTCGGCGATCACGACCACTCCCTCATTCTACTTTTTGGAACAAGCGACGCCGGGCGCGGCTACCCCCTCGCCCACATCCGCCGCTGCGCCACTCGCAACGCCGGCGTTCGGCGCGCCGTTTGACGTGGGCCTGATTCGACGGGATTTTCCGATTCTCGAGGAGCGCGTCAACGGACGGCAATTGGTTTGGCTGGACAACGCGGCGACGACGCAGAAGCCGCAAGCGGTGATCGACCGGCTGAAGCACTTCTATGAGCACGAGAATTCGAACGTCCACCGGGCGGCGCACGAACTGGCGGCCCGCGCCACGGATGCTTACGAAGCGGCTCGCGATAAAGTGCGCGGTTTTTTGAACGCCTCTTCGTCCAACGAGATCGTCTTTGTCCGCGGCGCCACCGAAGCGATCAATCTGGTTGCGCAGAGTTGGGGACGGCAAAACATCGGCAAGGACGACGAGATCGTCATCACCTGGTTGGAACATCATGCCAACATCGTCCCTTGGCAGCAATTGGCCGCCGAAAAGGGCGCGCGGTTGCGAGTCGGGCCTGTGGATGATACCGGCCAGGTTCTGCTCGACGAATATGGAAAGCTTCTGGGGCCGAGAACCAAGCTGGTCTCATTTCCGCAGGTCTCGAACGCTCTGGGCACTATTACTCCGGCCCGGCAGATCATCGAATCGGCGCACGCGGCCGGAGCCAAAGTTCTTCTCGATGGCGCGCAGGCGGTTTCTCACATGCCGGTAAACGTGCAGGATCTAAATCCGGATTGGTACGTGTTTTCCGGCCATAAGGTTTTCGCTCCCACCGGAATCGGCGTGCTGTACGGGAAGGAAGCGCTGCTCAACGAAATGCCGCCCTGGCAAGGCGGCGGCAACATGATCAAGGACGTCACGTTCGAGCGAACGCTCTATCAATCGGCCTCGCTGCGATTTGAGGCCGGCACTGGCAACATCGCGGATGCGGTGGGACTCGGCGCGGCCATCGACTACGTGAACGCGATCGGACTCGACCGGATCGCCGAACACGAGCATCAACTGATGCTCTATGCGACGCGGCTGCTCAAGGAAATACCGGGATTGCGATTGATCGGCACGGCGGCGGAGAAGGCCGGAGTGCTCTCGTTCGTCATTGACAGCCAAAGGACGGAGGACGTGGGAGCGGCGCTGAATCGCGAAGGAATCGCGGTACGGTCGGGACATCATTGCGCGCAGCCCATCCTGCGGCGGTTCGGCGTCGAGAGCACCGTTCGTCCGTCGTTTGCGCTGTACAATACGTGCGCCGATATCGACGCGCTAATCGCCGCGTTGCTCCGGCTGACCAGTTACCGGACCTAAGCTTAAGGAGTTCACAAAGGGAAAGCCCATGAAACTAAACCTGATCGTTCTCGCGGCTAGCCTGAGCGTCGGCGTCACGGGGATCGCGCTCGCCCACCATTCGTTCGCGGCCGAGTTCGATGGCAACAAGCCGGTCCGAATCGAAGGCACGTTGTCGAAGCTGGAGTGGATGAATCCCCACTCCTATTTCTACGTCGACGTCGTCGATGACAAGGGCAACGTCGTGACGTGGGGCTGCGAAGGCGCGAATCCGGGCGTTCTTTCCCGCCGCGGGATGAGCAAAGGCGCCATCAAGCTCGGGGATAAGATGGTGGTCGATGGGTATGCCGCCAAAGACGGCTCGCACCTGATGAACGCCCGCCGAATTTATCTGAACGGTAAAATGATTTTTGGCGGAAGCGAGGGCGACGGCGGCCCCGGACAGCAGTAGATCGGAGCGCCGGCGCCACTATGGCGTGCTAGAGGTTTGTGGAGGCGAGGCATTGCCGACCCGCTCGCGGATTAAGCCCGTCCTGCTTACTGCTACCCTTCCCGAGTCAGCTCTGCCAGGCCTTGGCGGCGAGAAATTGCTTCGGCGTGAGGATAGAGATTTCACGGTAGGGATGAAGCTGTAGCAAATGGTTGTCGCCTGTGACGAGTACCTTTGCACGAGCCTCTAAGGCGCATTCCAGAACTCTGTTGTCATCTGGATCAATGCAGTCGCTGACGGTCTGCCGTGGCATGATGGTGTGCGCCAGCGTCCACAGATAGGTGGTTGCTTCGTCGATCCTTTCCTTGGTCCATGTGAACTTCAGCGCGAGAACGCGCTCTACATCGGCCTTGATCGGATCGGACACCGAAACCTCGAATGACCCTTGCTCCGCCAGCTCCAAGATCGCGCGCGGATTGCCGCCAAAGACGATGGCCGAAACGTAAACATTGCTGTCGAGGACAGTCCGAATCATTTGGGGGGGCGCTTGCGGGCACGCCCCTGCCGACGCGTGGCATGGATAGCGTCAACGACATCTTCTTCGGTCTTGACTCCGGCAGCTTGCGCAGTCGCGCGGCCGTACGCGTTCATTTCATCCCACCAGGTTTTCCGTTCGTACTGGCGTAACGCCTCGCGCACGAGTTCGCTCATGGTGCGGTGTTCCTTCTTGGCTAGTCTCTCGGCACGGGTGAGCATTTCAGGGGGAAGAGTGACCGAAAGCGTCTTGGTGGTTCTCATACATCCAAAATAGCGCAATGCTTAGCACTATCAAGCATTGCTCGTTCTGGTGGTCCGCTCGCGCAAGATTGCCGTGCTAGGATGCCCCAGGGAGAATTCCTATGCCCTTTGTCGACACCAACAGCCTCCCTGTCATTGAACGCTTGCCGGGCTGGTTCGGACGCTATTTCCATTCGCCAAACATGACGTTCGCCCATTACGACTTTAAGCACGACTCGTCCATCCACGAGCACTTTCATCCTCAGGAAGAAGTCTACGAAGTGATCCAGGGCGAGCTCGAGATCACCATCGACGGGGTGACCCAGGTCGCAAAACCGGGCTTGGTTGCGATCGTGCCGTCTAACGTTCGCCATTCGGTCAAGGCACTCACCGACGGCCGGGCCATCATCGTCGACTATCCGTCCAGGCACGATTTCGATTAGTTGCGTCCGAAAAAAAGTATACTGAGTTCATCCGAGATGTAGGAGAGTGTAGATGACCTATCGACTAGCGATCGCCGTGGGGTTCTTAGCAGCGGCCCTTCCCGGTCAGACCGCCGACCAATCCAAGCCGGCCAAGCACACCCCGTCGAAAGCCGTGCCGCGCACGCCCGAGGGTCACCCGGATTTCACTGGAGTCTGGACCAACGCCACGCTGACTCCGCTCGAACGCCCGGCCGAATTTGCCGGAAAAGCGACGGTAACCGACGCCGAAGCCAAAGCGTTCGAGCAGAAAGACCTCCAATCCAATACTCTCGATAGCGACGTCGACAGCGGCTTCAATCGCGCGACCGGCGGTCCCGGCGTCGGGGCGTACAACAACCTGTTTGTCGACCGCGGGTCGGAACTCGCCCGAGTCGACGGCGTCAAGCGGACATCGCTCATCATCGATCCCCCGGACGGCAAGATCCCGCCCATCACCGCCGCGGCCCGCGAACGGAACGCCGCCATGATCCGGGATTTCGGACGCTACGACAGCGTGAAGGACCGGCCCTTGAGCGAGCGCTGCATTATCGGATTCGGCTCGACGTCGGGGCCGCCGATGCTGCCCGTGCTTTACAACAACAACTACGAAATCGTCGAGACGCCGAGCGCGGTGCTGATTCTGGTGGAAATGGTCCACGACACCCGCGTGATCCGCATCAACGGAACGCACAAGCCCGCGAACGTTCATCAGTTGCTCGGCGATTCGATCGGCCATTGGGAAGGCGACACTTTGGTCGTGGACACAACAAATTTCACCGACAAGACCAGGTTCCGCGGTTCGTCCGACAGCCTGCACGTGGTGGAACGCTTCACGCGCGTCGATGCCGGCACGATTCTGTACAAAGCCACGGTCGAAGACCCCGCGACTTATACGAAGCCGTGGACGTTGGAGTATCCCTTCGTTGCAACCGCCGGTCCGGTGTACGAATATGCGTGTCACGAGGGCAACTACGCCATGCCGGACATCCTGGGCGGCGCTCGTAAGGCGGACGCGGAAGCGGGCCGGAAATAAGCCGGCTGCCGGCAGGGTTGTAAGTTAAAGCATCAAACTCAAACGGCCGATAGCCGATCATGAGGCTGGCTCTCAGCTTGACGATCCGATTGCTTGCGGTCGCGTTGGCGATGGCCGCCGTACTGACTCTGGGTTTCTTCCCCTGGGCTAGCGACGCGCCGCTCACCGCCGCCCAGAAATCCGAACTCCAGAAGTACTATGACACCGAGTTCCCCGAACAAGGTGATGCGGGTTCCGCCGAGGAGAGCTGGCACAAGATCGTCACCAATCGCGTCGGTGAGTTCGCGCAACGCTACGGTCTCGGCAACAAGAAGGTGCTCGACGTCGGGTCCGGTCGCGGCTACCTGCAGGATGTGGTCAACGACTATACGGGCCTCGACATTTCCCCCTCCGCGCGGCGGCTGTATCACAAGCCGTTCATCGTCGGGTCCGCCACCTTCATGCCGTTTTCCGACAGCTCGTTCGACAGCGCCTGGACGCTCTTCGTCCTGGAACACGTCGATAATCCCGAAGCGGCGCTGGCCGAGATCCGGCGCGTTGTAAAGGATGGAGGCGTCCTGTTTCTCGCGCCTGCCTGGGATGTTTCGCCCTGGGCGGCCGCCGGCTATCCTGCGCGGCCCTACTCCGATTTGGATTGGAGCGGAAAGTTGATCAAGGCATTCCTACCGTTGCATTCCTATTTCTGGATGCTTTCGAAGCCGCCGGTGCGGCTGACCCGTTACGTCGCCTGGAAGGCTTCGGGGACGCCAACCCATCTGTACTATCGCCGCTTGACCGCCAACTACAAGCACTATTGGATGGCCGACAGCGATGCCATCAACTCTCTCGACCGCTACGAGATCGCGCTGTGGTTCTTGAGCCGCGGCGACGAATGTCTCAATTGCCAGGGCAGCCTGGACGGCCTGATGGCAGAGAACGACGCCTTGCTCATCCGCGTCCATAAGAACGCTCGGATGCTTGCCTCCCGCTAGGCAATTCGCCGATCGTTCAACCTCATTGCATCCCATCGCCCTCGCAAGGCGATACACTCTGTAGAGGAGGAAGCAATGACGGACGATAAGCAAGACCACCAGAATGACGATGCGTCGCCCAGCGATCTGGCGCGGCGCGATTTTGTAGCTCTCTCGGTAGCCGCGGGCTTGGCGGCGGCCGCGGGCACGGCGTCGGCGAAGGAGTTGGACGTTGTCGAGACCGACGTCGACATCAAGATGCCTGACGGAACCTGCAATGCCGCATTCATTCACCCCAAGTCTGGTTCGCATCCAGGAGTGCTGATTTGGACCGACGCATTCGGATTGCGGCCCTCGATGCGCGACATCGGCAAGCGCATCGCCGCTCAGGGATATTCCGTGCTCGTGCCCAACCCCTTCTATCGCGTGGACAAGGCGCCTTTCACGGACGCCTCTAACTTCAGTTTCTCGAATCCCGCCGACAGGGCGAAGCTCGGGCCACTGATGGGGTCGGTGAACGCGCCCGGCAATCCCGAGAAGGATGCGGTGGCTTACGTCGCGTTCCTGGACGCTCAAAAACAGGTGAACAAGTCCAAAAAGATCGGGACCCAAGGTTACTGTATGGGAGGGCCGCTGGTGGTGCGGACCGCCGCGGTGCTGCCCGATCGGATCGGCGCGGGCGCGTCGTTCCACGGCGGCGGACTGGTGACCGACAAGCCCGAGAGCCCGCATCTGCTCGCGCCCAAGATCAAGGCCAAGATGTATTTCGGCGTCGCATCCAACGACGACAAGACCCAGCCTGACGCCAAGGTCAAATTGAAAGAGGCCTTCGAGGCCGCCAACAATCCGGCCGAGATCGAAGTGTATTCCGACGCCCTGCACGGCTGGTGCGTGCGCGATATGCCGCTTTCGGACGGCAAGCCGATCTACAACAAGCCCGACGCCGAACGCGCTTGGGGTAAGCTCGTGGTTCTGTACAAGACCGCGCTCGCCTGACACCGGCCAGTTCCTATTCGCTCCCCGATGCGCGATAGATAGATGCGCGATAAATAGAGGATGGCTGGTTCGCGCTCACGATCGAAGATACTCACGCTGGCGGGCGTCGCGGGATGCCTGCTGGCCTGTCTTCCCCTTGGGGCGCAGCCCTCCGATTCCCCGCGCCTGGCGCAATACCGCAATCTCGGAAAGGCGTTTTACGAAAATCCGACCACGCCGAAACAGGCCGTGGAGGAATTTCGTCTGGCCCTCGCCTTGGCCCCGTATTCGGCTCGCGAGCGGATCAATTACGGATTAGCTTTGCTCAGAGCCGGTGACGCGCGCCGCGGCATCTCGGAACTTGAGAAAGCGCAGAAAACCGATCCCAAAATTCCGCACACCTGGTTCAACCTCGGCGTCGCTTTCAGGAAGCAGGGCGATCTGGACGCCGCGCTCGCACAATTGCGTGGCATGGAACGGCTGGTTCCGGACGAACCGGTGACGCACTATCAGGTCGGCGCCATCCTCAAGACCAAAGGCGACGTGGACGGCGCCATCAAGGAATTTGAGGCCGCCCGCGATCTCAACCCGCGCCTGGCTGCGCCTCACTTCCAACTCTACGGACTCTACCGGCAGCGCAATCCGGAAGCCACCGCCCGCGAGCTGCGAATTTTTCAGGATCTCAAGAAGCAGCAGGAAGGCGCGGCCATTCCGGAGGACATGGAATGGAGCGCCTACGCGGAGATCTACGACCCCATCGCCCAGCCTGTCTCCGCCCCGCTCGCGCCGCCCGTTTATCGAGCCGAGAAAATCGCGGACGGATTCACGGGAGTGGCCGCGATTGACGTGGATGGAGGCGCGCGGCCCAGTCTGATCGCGTGGTCGCTCGCCGGCGCAAAGCTTTTCCGCAATGGCCGAACGCCTGTCTCGGATTCCGGCTTGGAACAATTACGGGACGTCGTGTTTATCGCCCCCGGCGACTTCGACAATGACGGGCTGCCCGACCTGTGCGTCCTAACCACTCACGGAGCCGAGCTGTATCGCAACGTCGGCGGCAAATTCACCAAGCAAGCCGGCCTCGCCGCTGGATCGTTCCGTCAGGCCGTCTGGATCGATTACGATCACGACTACGATCTCGACCTGATCCTGGTCGGGGACGAGTCGAAATTGCTGCGCAACAACGGATCGGCCGGGTTCAGCGACGAAACCAAGCGCTTCCCGTTCGTGGCGGGCCGCGCTCTCGAAGCCGTCCGTTTCGATCTCGAACCCGATACGCAAGGGTTCGACTTGATCGCCTCCTATCAGAACCGGCGGGGCGTCCTTTATCGCGACCGTCTGGGCGGCGCTTACTCCTCCACCGATCTGAGCGCCCTCGAGCCCGGCGCGACAAATTTGATCGCTTATGATTTTAACCATGACAGCCGCACCGATTTGGCAGCATACCCGGGCCTTCTCTTGCTGAATCGTCCCGCGGGATTCGAGCAGGCGACGCCGCCCTCGTTCCCCGCGAACGGCAATTTCAGTGCGGCCGACTTCAACGGCGACGGCCGTTTGAGCCGAGCTTTTGTCGACAAAGACGGTGCGCTGACGATCGACCGGGACGTCACCGAAAATTACGGCAACTGGATCGAGATCGCACTCACCGGTGTGAAGAACATCAAGTCCGCCATCGGAGCGAAGGTCGAAGTGAAGGCGGGGACTAGCTATGAGAAGCAGACCTACGCGGGCGTGCCGCTCGTCTTTCGACTGGGAACTCGCGCCGCCATCGACACCGTACGAATCACCTGGCCGAACGGTTTGATCCAGAACGAAATCGATCAACCCGTAAACAAGATTCTCGCGATCAAGGAAAAACCGCGCTTAGCCGGTTCCTGCCCGATGATTTACACCTGGGACGGTGAGCGGTTCAACTTCCTCACCGACGTTCTCGGCGTGGCGCCGCTCGGCGCGAGTTCGGGCGACGGTCAGTTCTTCCCCACCGATCACCAGGAGTACGTCTCCATTCCAGGCGATGCGCTGAAGGAAAAGGACGGCGCGTTCGAAGTGCGAGTAACCGAAGAGCTCCGCGAAGTGTCCTTCATGGATCAAATCCAGCTCGAAGCCGTGGATCATCCCGCGACCATCGAAATCGTGAACAATGAGAAATTCAAATCGCCGCCCTATCCCGAGTTCCGGCTGTTCGGTATAAGCCGGCCCATCCGTCCGATTTCCGCGCGCGACCAAACCGGCGCGGATGTGCTCCCCAAGCTCCTCGAACGCGACTTCGTCTATACGGATTTCCGCCGCACCTCGACCGCGGTCGCGGAACTGCATTCGCTGGATCTCGACTTCGGAAAAGCCGCGCCCGCGAACCGCGCCGTGCTGATCCTGGATGGCTGGCTCGATTGGCCGGATGGCAGCACTTTCCTGGCCGCGTCCGAAGAACACAAGGATCTGATATTCCCGTATCTCCAGGTCAAAGACGCGGCGGGAAATTGGAAGACCGTGGTCGAGGACATGGGTATGCCCTCGGGCCGCCAGAAACGCATGGCCGTGGATTTGTCCGGAAAATTTCTGACGGCTTCGCGCGAAGTACGGATCGTGACGAACCTGTGCCTCTACTGGGACGAGATCTTTCTGATCGAGGACGGTAGCGCGCCGCCCACGAAACTCACCACGCTTCCCATCGAATCCGCCGACTTGCACTTTCGCGGGTTCTCGCGCGCCGTGATTCCCGCGAATCGCATGCAAGGCGAATCTTTCGACTACAGTATCGTCAGCGCGACCACCATGTGGAATCCCACGCCCGGCAGCTACACCCGCTATGGCGACGTGAAACCGTTGCTCGAAGCGCCGGACGACCGCATGGTAATCATGGGATCGGGCGACGAAATCAGGCTTCGCTTCAGTGCTTCCAACCTGCCTCCGCTTCCCGAAGGATGGACGCGAGATTTCTTGCTGCTGGTGGACGGCTGGGCCAAGGACGCCGACGCCAACACCGCCTTTTCGCAGACCGTTCTTCCGCTGCCGTTTCACGCCATGACCAGTTACCCGTATCCGGCAAGCCAGAGCTACCCGCGCGATCCCGTTCACGATGCGTATCAGAAGGAATACAACACTCGCCCGGCGCTGCGCCTGATTCGCCCGCTGACGGAAGGAGAATGAGGTGCGGCGCGTAGCGTTGTGGGTCGTAATTCTTCTGGCCGTCAATAGCGCCTATCTGGCCGCCTTCGCGCATGCCACCGTATTCTACGAAGCGAATGTTCTGCTGCATTTCGGCCTCGGTGCGGCGCTGGCTTTGCTCGCGGCGCGCTATCTGCGCCAATATCCCATCGAGTGCGGAACGTTTCTCGGCGCGGCCTTCGTCGCCATTTATCTGACGTTCCGGGGCAACACTTACGACCAGCGCGGGGTGTTATGGCTGCACATCCTGCTCGCGTCGGTCGCTCTCGCGTTCATCGCCTGGCGCGTCCGTCGATATCGCGCCATCTACGCCGCGGCGCTCGGCGTGCTCGCGCTCCTTCCGATCGCGGGCGAGTTTTGGCCGCGGGCAAAAGATCGAATAGAAAATCCCGCCGGCGCGCCGCTCTCGATGGATTCGGAAGGCGCCGGCGCGCACTCCCCTTTCGCCCCGTCGTCGGCCCAAACCAACACCGGCAAAATCATTCCGTCGAACTTCTTCATGGACTCCGCCGGATGCGGCCGCTGCCACCACGACATTTACGAACAGTGGAAAAGCTCGGCCCACCATTTCGCGTCTTTCAACAATCAGTTCTATCGGAAGTCCATCGAATACATGCAGGACGTCGCCGGCACGCGGCCCAGCAAGTGGTGCGCCGGTTGTCATGACCATGCCGTGTTCTTCAACGGCCGATTCGACCGGCCCATTCGCGAGCAGATCGACACTCCGGAAGCCCAAGCGGGACTCGGCTGCATGTCCTGTCACGCTATTGTGCGCGTGGGCGGTTCCATGGGCAACGCCGATTTCACCGTCGAGTATCCGGCGCTGCATGAGCTGGCTTCCAACCCCAACCGTTTCATCCAGGCACTGGACCGCTTCCTCATCTACCTCAACCCGAAACCGCACCGCGCGACGTTTTTGAAATCCTTCATGCGCGAGCAATCGGCCGAGTTCTGCGCTTCCTGCCACAAAGTCCACTTGGACGGGCCGGTCAACAATTATCGGTGGGTACGCGGATTCGACGATTACGACAACTGGCAAGCCAGCGGCGTCTCCGGGCAAGGCGCGCGCTCGTTCTATTATCCGGCGCAGTCGCAATCCTGTGCGGATTGTCACATGCCGCTGGTGGCATCGCGCGACCCGGGCAATCGCGATGGAAAGGTACACTCGCATCGCTTCCCTGGCGCCAACACCGCCCTGGCCTTTGCGAATCGCGACGATTCCCAATTGAAGGCCACCGAGGATTTCCTGCGATCCGGATTCATCACTGTCGATATCTTCGCTGCATCGCCGGCCGACGACTCCGTCGGACATGCCGCTATGCTCAGGCGCAATGACTCGGCGCGCGCGAGCACAACATTCGCGGTCGGAGAAGAATCGGAACAGCAGGCCGACGCGGTGATCCGCGAAGTGGGCAAAGTCGCGGCGCCGCTCGATTCTTCCGGAACGAAGCTGGAACCCGGCGGCGCCGTACGGCTGGACGTCGTGGTGCGAACCAGAAAGATCGGCCATTTTTTCCCTGGCGGTACCGTGGACGCCTTCGACGCGTGGCTGGAACTCGAAGCCCGCGACGCCGATGGCCGCGTCATCTTCTGGAGCGGAAACGTCGCGGATGGCGGGCGCGGTCCAGTGGAAACCGGCGCCCATTTCTATCGCTCCTTTCAACTCGATGGCGACGGCAATCCCATCGACAAACGAAACGCGTGGCAGACGCGCAGCCTGCTCTACGTTCGATTGATCCCGCCCGGCGCCGCCGACGTGGCGCACTATCTCGTCAGAGTGCCCAAGGACGCCCGTGGACCTTTGCAGTTCACCGCCCGGCTGAACTATCGCAAGTTCGCCTGGTATTACACGCAATTTGCGTACGGCTCGCGCCCGAAACCGGGGCAGGATCCGGCCCTTCTCACGCTGGATCACAACGGTCTGGAGTACGAGTTCGGCCCACAATTCATTCCAGCCAACGTCTCGGGACAGATTCGCGATCGAATTCCCGATCTTCCGACCGTCACGCTGGCGGAAGCGAAGGCTACGGTGGCGCTTGGAAAATCGGTCTGGACGCCCGCGGTCCGCCGACAAGATCGCGAGCGCTGGAACGATTGGGGCATCGGTCTTCTGCTGCAAGGCGACCTCAAAGGCGCGGAATATGCGTTCCGCAAAGTCACCGAGGCCGAGCCGGGCTATGCCGACGGCTGGTTGAACGTCGCCCGCGCGCTGATCCAGGAAGGCGAAACCGATAGCGCCAAGCCCTACATCGCGAAAGCGCTCGAAATCGCTCCACAACTAGGCCGCGCATGGTTTTTCAAAGCCGCGATCCAGAAAGCAGACGGTGACTACGACGGCTCACTTGAATCGCTCGCTCGCGTTCGCTCCCAGTATCCGCGCGACAGAGTAGTCTTGAATCAGATCGCCCGCCTTCTGTTTTTGAAGCGGCAGTACGCACTGGCCATCGAAGCGTTGCGAGCCGTGAATGCGGTAGACCCCGAGGACGTTCAAATGCACTACACGTGGATGTTGTGCGCTCGCGGCCTGGGAGATACCGCCGCCGCTGGGCGCGAGGAGCACCTTTTCCGGCGGTTCAAAGCGGAAGAGGCCTCCCAAGCGCTTACTGCGCGCCGCCGAGCTTCCAGTCCTGAAGACAACAACGAACGCCAGCCCATCCACGACCACGAAAGCGCCGTGCGATGAAAAGCTGGTTTCTCGCGGCGGCGGCTCTCGGGCTCGGCGCGCCCGCGCCCACGGCGCCCGGCCTCGGCATCGTCTTCACCGACGTAACGGCCCAGGCCGGCATCCACTTCACGCATAACAGCGGCCGCGCGGGCAAGAAATACCTGCCCGAAACGCTGGGCTCGGGTTGCGCTTTTTTCGACGCCGATGGCGACGGGTGGCCCGATATCCTCCTGATCAATGGCAAGGACTGGACGCCGCGAGACCGCAAATCGCTTCCAGCACTTTATCGCAACAACCACGACGGCACCTTCACCGACATCACGCGCGGAAGCGGACTTGACGTCGAAATGTACGGAATGGGCGTGGCCATCGCCGACTACGACAACGACGGCCGCGACGACGTCTACATCACCGCGCTCGAGGGCGATCATCTTTTTCACAACGAAGGAAACGGAAAATTCCGCGACGTCACCAAGGCCGCGGGCATTCACAATGCCGGCTTCGGAACCAGCGCCGCGTGGTTCGATTTCGACCGCGACGGCAAACTCGATCTCTTTGTCGCGAACTATGTGCAATGGAACCCGAGCCTGGACCTTTGGTGCTCGCTCGACGGCGCGACGAAATCCTACTGCACCCCCGAATCGTATAAAGGCGCCAGTAGCCGTTTGTTTCACAACCTCGGCGGGGGCCGTTTCGAAGATGTCTCCGAAAAGGCGGGAGTGGCCGATCCCACCAGCAAGTCTCTAGGCGTCGCGGTCCTCGACTACAACGGCGACGGCTGGCCCGATCTTTTCGTCGCTAATGATACGCAACCGAACAAGCTATATCGCAACAACCGCAACGGCGCCTTCAGCGAAGAAGGCATGGCTGCCGGCGTTGCGTACGGCGAAGAGGGAGTGGCGCGTGGAGCCATGGGCGCCGATTCCGCCGATTACGACCACAGCGGAAGAGCGCATCTTCTGGTCGGCAACTTTTCCAATCAGATGCTGGGCCTGTATCACAACGAAGGCAACGGGCTGTTCGTCGACGAGGCTCCGTCCTCTACCGTCGGCCGTTCCAGCTTGCTATCGCTCACCTTCGGAGTCTTCTTCTTCGACTACGATCTCGATGGTTACCCGGATATCTTCGCCGCCAACGGCCACATCGACGAACAAATCGGCCGCGTGCAGCCCAAGGTGAGCTACCGCCAAGCGCCGTTGCTGTTTCGCAATCTGGGCGATCATCGCTTTGCAAACGTCACCGCCGCGATGGGCGCCGCTTTCAATCGTCCCATCGTCGCGCGAGGCGCGGCATACGCCGATTTTGACCGCGACGGCGACCTGGACGTTCTCATCTCCACCAACAACGGACCCGCGTATCTCTACCGCAACGATGGCGGCGACCGCAATCACTGGCTGACCATCCGCCTCGCCGGAACCAAGAGTAACCGAGATGGCATCGGCGCCGTGATTCGGCTCCAAAGCGAGTCCTTCAAGCAATCGAGCACGGTGCATAGCGGGTCGAGCTATTGTTCGCAGAGCGATCTCGCTGCCACGTTCGGCCTGGGGAAGGACACATCGGCATCCATCGAAATCGAGTGGCCCAGCGGGATCAAACAATCGATCGGCCGCGTCGACGCCAATCAATTCCTGACGATCGACGAAAGCCGCGGCATCAGCGCGCGCGAGCCCCCAGTGACACGCCGGCCATAGGCAAGCCCATGGCGAATTGTTAGACTTGTTTTTGCTTGACAAAACGATGAAAAAAGACAAAACTGGCTTATTCCGCTTGGTTTGTCTCTGTCGGGTAGTTTGAGTGAACGTTGAATCCGGGGGCTGAATGAACTACAGAACATCGCTGCACGCAATCGTCGTTGGCTTTCTCACGTTCGCGACTGTAACGGTCCTTTACGGACAAGTCACGGGAACTATTTCGGGCACCGTCACCGATGTTTCCGGCTCTGCCGTGCCCGGGGCGAAGGTTACCCTCACCGCACCCGCCACCGGGGTGACGCGGACGATCAACACCGATGAAAGGGGCGGGTATGTGATCCCGTCGCTGGGCGTAGCCAATTACGACATCAAAGTAGAACTCCAGGGTTTCCAGACCGCTACCGCTCAAAATATTCTACTGCAAACGGACGAACACCGTGAGTTGGATTTCAAGCTTTCCCCAGCAGCGGTGCAAACCAGCGTTGAAGTCAGCGCAACCGCCGTGGCCATCCAAACCACGGATGCCACGCTTGGTCAAGTCATCACATCTCAGCAGGTAACCGACCTCCCCTTGAACGGCCGCGACTTCGTGCAACTCGCCACGCTCACCCCGGGCGTGACGACGGAAACCAATCCGAATAGCTTTTTTAATGGAGGGCCGAGTAGCGAAGCCTCCGCGCGCGGCTCTTATTCGCTTTCGGTGGGCGGCTCGCGCGCCAACAGCACCGATTGGCTGCTGGATGGCAACGACAACAATGAGCTGACGTCCGGCGCCATTTCGATCCTGTCGTCGATCGACTCCATCCAGGAGTTCAAGGTCCTCACCTATAACTACTCCGCGGAGTTTGGAACCCGCGGCGGCCCCACCGTTTTGGTTACGACGAAGAATGGGACCGATCAATTCCACGGAAGTCTGTTCGAGTTTTTCCGTAATACGGACCTGGACGCTCGCAGCACTCTTGCCGCGTCGACCGAAAAATTTAATCTCAACCAATTTGGAGCCTCGTTGGGTGGACCGGTCCGGAAAGACAAAGTTTTCCTTTTCGCCGATTATGAGCAAAAGTACCAACGGCACGGAACTACCTTCACGGGACTGGTTCCCACTGCCGCGATGCGTAACGGCGATTTCAGTAATGATGCCTTCGGCAATCCCAGCACCACCCTACTGTCCAATCCTTGGGCGACACAAGGCACAAACGCGAATCCGATCTCAGTGCCGTTCATGTGTGACGGCGCCGGCAATGCTCTTCCAGCAGCCCCGGACGGCAGCCAGGCCGTCGGAACACCCTGCAATAAGATTCCGCAAAGCCTCATCAATCCGATTGGCCAAAAGCTCATCAATCTGTATCCTCTGCCCGATGCCAACAACTCCGCCCTGGGCTATAACTATGTGAGCTCGCCCGTGAGGAAGCTCGACGAAGGAAAGTTCGACGTCCGGTTGGACGAAAATCTCTCGAACAACGATACGATGTTCGCCCGCTTCAGCTACGATCAGGCTACGTCGTATGTCCCCGGCGGGGCGCCGGGCTTCGCTGAACAAGGCGCTTTCGCAAGTAATCAGGGCATCGCCAACCATGCTCGCAACGCGGTTATCTCCGAGACGCACCTCTTTTCGCCCACTACCATCAACCAAATCAGCTACGGTTTCAACCGGATCTTCGACTACATTACGTCGCAAGGAACCGGCAGTTGTATTGCGAACGCGATCGGGATTCCCGGTGCGGATTTAGGAGGAAACAGTTGCGGTCTGACTACCGTGACGGTGCTGGGTGGTTATTATTCGCTGGGCGATCGCGGTTATACGCCGTTCGTCGGCGGTACGAATGTTTTCAAGCTCGACGACACCCTTGATCTGGTTCGCGGCAGCCACGACATTCGTGTAGGCCTCTCCATTCGCTGGAATGAGTTGAATACAACTGCAGTCGGCTTCCCGAACGGAGCTTGGGAAACCACCGGAGGTTGGACAGGGAATCCGGAATCCGACCTTCTGACAGGCTTGACAAGCGAGGCATTCCACGACCAGGAGTTTGGTGGCGGCAATACCGGCCGCCGCTGGCAATTGTACCGGCCCTTCGTTCAGGATAATTGGCGTGTCAGTAAGAGCCTGACCTTGAATCTCGGCTTGGCATGGGCGCTGATGACCCCTGAAACCGAAGCTGCCAACCGCATTTCGAACTTCGATCCCGCCACTGGACAATTCCTGGTCGCGGGTCAGAACGCCAGTTCGAGCGCAGGCGTGAAGATGGACCTCACCGCGCTGGAGCCGCGCATCGGCGTTGCCTGGAAACCCTTTGGCAGCTCCAACACAGTGGTTCGCGGCGGCTATGCGATCTACCACGATTCGGCCTGGAGTCAGGGCGCACAAGGATTGTGGCAGAACCCTCCCTACTACGCGGAATCGGATGCCTTTTCTTTCTTCCCGAACAATTGCACATTTGCGACCGCAGCCTGCGCCAAGAACGGATTAACGCCCTTGGGAATCAGCATGTCGGCCGGATTTCCCACGTTCACTGCGCCCCCCAACCCCGCCGATTTTACCGGCACGATTCTGTCGCAGGACCTCGACTTCAAGCAGGGAAGGATTCAGCAATTCAATGTTAATGTTGAACAAGAAATCCCCGGCCACATCGTTCTGACTGCCGGTTATGCCGGGTCCCGCAGTTCCCACATTTTGACGTACGGTAATGACATCAACGTGTCGTCTCCGGCCGCTTGCGGCGTGGTCGCCGGGTATACCTTAGGATGCGGACCGGGCGGATCGGCATTCGCCGCGCCATACCCCGCGTTCCCGTTTTCGTTCATTCAAAATGTCTTCGATGCCGGCAGGGCCCACTACAATTCTCTGCAAATCAAAGCCGAGACCAAGAGCGCGCGATACGGGATTTATGCGCTCGTCGGATACACCTATTCGCGAGCCTATGACACGGGCTTCGTGGACGGTCTGGGAAGCCTCACTGGAGCTAACTACTTTCCTCTCCCCAATTGGCAAAACCTGGATTGGGGACTCTCGCAGATCAACCTGAACCACGATTTCACGGCCAGCGTCATTTATCAATTGCCGTTTGGCAAAGGCAAGAAATGGGGGAGCAATTGGAACGGAGTGGCCAACAGCATTGCTGGAGGCTGGGAGCTGACCGTTATCCAAAAGATCACTTCCGGGTTCCCGGTATTCGTCGTCGATAGCAACAACACTTCCGAAGTAGGCGGCGGAGGCCTATTGAACAACAATTTCGATAGCTACATCCGCCCCAATCAAATCTGCAATCCCACGGCGGGATTCCATCAGACTGTTTCTGATTGGTTTAACGCCGCGTGCTTCGCGCAACCGGCTGCGGGAGAGCTCGGAAACGCGAACCGGACGCCGCTTTCCGGCCCCGGCTTCGTGAACACCGATTTCTCCGTCATTAAACACTTCGCGTTGCCGCGCGAAGGGATGCGGCTCGATTTTCGAACCGAGTTCTTCAACTTATTCAACCATCCGCAGTGGGGCACCCCAGGCGGGAACCTATCAGGCGCGGACTTCAATTCTCCGGCGACGTTTACCACGATTAACTACACGGTGAACAATCCACGCCTCATTCAATTCGCGCTCAAGCTGGCCTTCTGAGGTTGAGCTAACGGCCGCGTAACTCAAACACGAATTGCTGGATTTCGGAGCGCTCGCGTTCTAACTCCTCAGCCGAGTGCTTCGACAACTGCTGGTAGATCTCGATCTCCTTTCGCGCCTGCGCGGATTCGCCGGTCCGCCGGAATAGCTGCGCCAGACGGTAGTGGGCTTCCTCCATGCGAGGATCGGCAGTGATCGCGTCTTGATAAGCGGCCATCGCTTGCGGGAAGTTGCCCCGTTCTGAAAATAGGACGCCGAGTTGCAGATAGGCCGGGCCGAGATGCGGATCGAGATGGATCGCTTTTTCGAGCAGCGCTTGTACCCGGTCGGGCGGGCCGTTGCGTTGCTTCCAGAGAGTGGCGGCGTAATAGTAATTGGCCCAGGCGTTCTCGGGCTGCAGGCGAGCGAATCGTTCCAGCCGCTCCGCGAAACCGTCGGAATCCGTAATCGCGCCGCTGGACACTTTACCCAGGAACATGTAAGGCGCCGGATCGCTCGTGTTCAGGTCCGTGGCCTGGAAAAACCATTTCGCGGCCTGATCGTAGGAACCGCGCGAGTAGCCGGCCACGGCGAGGCCAAGCAACACGCGAGTGGATCGCGGGAATAGGCGATTGGCGTTGGTGAAGACTTCGACCGCCTGGTTCGCCGCGCGATGCGTCAGCAGTTCCGTGCCCCAATCGAAGAGATTGGCTTCGCTGGGCTGCAGTTCCGCGGCGCGCTGATACTCGCGAACGGCGTCCAGCGCATCTCCCTGCTTCTCCTCCGCGTCGGCGAGGGAGTGGCGCAGGTCGGCTCGATTCGGTTCGTGGGCGACGGCCGTGCGCAGCGATTCTATCGTCGCGGTGCTCGGCGAGCCTGTGCGCAGCGAAGCCGCCGCTTTCGCCAAGGCTTCGGAGGAACGCAGCACCGGATCGGAACCATGGCCGCCGCGCTCAGAAGGATCGGCCACGCCGGCGACGATGAACTTGGGTTCGTCGAAATACTCGGGCTTGCTTTGCGGGTTTTGATCTTGGGCGAAGAGCGCTCCAACCGCCAAGGCGGCCACGCAACCCAAAGCGAACTTCTTCATTGATCGAATTGTATTACAGCTTCATCGCAATTGATCGAGCATCTGCTGAGCCTGCGCGTGCCCTGGATGTTGTTTGAGCAGGGCGACCAGCACCACGCGCGCTTGGTCGCTAGCGCCTTCCAAGCTGTAGACGCGTGCCAGGTTCAAGTAAGCCTGATCAAATCCGGGCGCGACACGGATACATTCCTCGAACTTCGCCACTGCCTGATCGCGGCGGTGCGTCCTGAGATACAGAATTCCGAGGTTGTTCAACGCCTCCGGATAATCGGGGCGCAATTTCAAAGCATTTTGCAAATATTGATCGGCGCGGCCGGTGTCGTCCGTTTGCGCGTAAACCATGGCCAAGCTGTAGTTCGCCTCCGGCTCTCGAGGCCGCTCGGCGACCGCTCGCTCCAACGCCCGGCGCGCTTCGTCCCAACGCTTCTGCTGCCGGTAGGCGTTACCCAGGTTCTCGAGCGCGATCCAATAATCGGGGCTGAGGCGGAGGGCCTCTTCGAAATAGCCGACGGCTTCGCCGGTCCGCCCTTCGCGCGTGGCGAGCAGGCCGAGATTATTCAACGCGCTTGGAAGGGTATCGGGATAGTTCGCGGTGAGTTTCACCGCTTGCTCGAAACTCGCGCGCGCCTCGGCGTTCTTTTCTTGCTTCAGGTATGCGCTACCGAGGCCGTAATGAGCTTCCGCGCTGGAGGGGTCGTCGCGAAGAGCGGTTCGAAAAGACGCCGCGGCTTCATCGTAATAGCCGCGTTGAAAAAACGCCGAGCCAAGGGACAAATTGTTGCGGCCGAACTCGTACGTTTCCGCGTTGCCGGGGAAGGGCAGGGCACTGGCTAATCGTTGTTCGGTGGTTTGCGGGATGCGCCGGATGTCTTCCTCGACGCGCCGGGGATCGACCGGGCCCTGGTACACCTTCACAATGTCGCCGTGAGCGTCGATCAGGAACGAAGTTGGAAGCGTGAGATCGCGGTGGCGGTCGAATATGTATCGGTAAAGAATGTTGTAGATGGCGGCGGTGTCGTCTGTAACGGAAAGCGCCTGGCGTTGCGGATCGAGCGATAACTGAAGAAGTCCCGGTTTGGCGCCGGGAGTGGGGACGGGCGCGAGCAGCCAGGTTTCGACGGTGGTCGGAACAATTTCAGGCGGTTGCGGTTTAGAAACGGGAGCGAACTGGAATGTTTTGAACGGTTCCATGCGAGACGGCGCGGCGCCTTCTTCAACCCACACGCGATGATTGATCGGCAGGCCGTGTAGTTCCTGCACCGACCCGCTCGGCCAGCGGATGGATGCGCTCACCGGGCCGGCGGCTGCGCCGACGCCGAAGAACACTTCCTTGCTGTGTTGCGAGAGAAACCCCGATCCCGCTTGGAGCGACCGCGTCTGATTGGCGACGGTGACGGTTGCGCCGATGGCGTCGGGATTGCTCTTGACTCCCCGCAGCCGGAAGGCGATGGACGGCGGCAATTCGTCTATTAAGTTCTTCAGCAGGCGCAACTGCGGAGCGTTGCGGTTCTTGAGCACTAGCTCCTGGCGGCCGTCATGATCGAAGTCGGCCAAGGCGAAGGAACGGCCGTCTTCCAGAAAATCGAGGTCGAGCGCGCCCGAAACATCGGAAAACGTTCCATCCCGATTGTTGGCGAAGAAGACGTTGCGTTCGTACCCGCTCCAGGTGTGGTCGGCGCGGATCAAGTCGTTGACGGCGTTCCATCCCTGCTCGTATTCCTGCGATGGTTTCGCTCCGGCGGGTGAATTGGCGACCACTTGCCTCCAGAAGAAGCTGTTGAGATCGTCCGGCAGCGGGCCGGAGACCATTCCATTGACGACGTAGAGATCGGGAAAGCCGTCATGATCGAAGTCCCAGGAGTCGCTCGACCACGCCCATCGGCCCATCCCGGTTACGCTTGCGGCGGTGGAATCCTCGAAACCGCCGTCGCCGCGATTTCGGAATAG
>Ga0302325_10003579_pt1 | contig 36534 bp, 34 predicted proteins | sample Palsa_T0_2_FD_201948 | JGI IMG/M metagenome (GOLD analysis project Ga0302325, IMG submission 201948) | Peat permafrost microbial communities from Stordalen Mire near Abisko, Sweden - Palsa_T0_2 | ecosystem: Environmental > Terrestrial > Soil > Palsa > Peat permafrost | place: Sweden: Abisko...
GATCTCCTTGCATCGGCGCTCGTGGTCAGGCCCACGCATGGTCGCGGACAAGCACGTTCTTATGCAGCGAGCGGCCTGCGTATTAAACATTGGCCGGTTAACTGCCACACCTGCGCATGCGCGTTGATCGGAGGTGCGGTCGACTAGCATCCGGCACACCTGGAGCCGCCTGCCGGAGGTGACGTATTGATTTGCTGTTCGCAACCATCGGGCGAAGTTGAGATCGATCTGTGAATCTCATTACGAGGTACTCTATCGAAGAGGAGAAATGGCATGCCGGTATCATTCTCAAAGGACGTCAAGCCCATGTTTCGGGAAGTCGATATCAATCACATGAAGGTTCACGGCGTGCATCTGGACGATTACCAGTACATGTCTGACGCGACGAGCAATTACGCGAACGCGCAAGCGGTCCAGGATAGCTTGGCAGGTCAAACTATGCCACCTGGCGGCCCATTCTGGACCGCGGAGCAGCTCGGTCTGTACGACAAGTGGAGGACGGACGGATATCAGCCGTGAGTGGATGATAAGCTTGTCGATACCCTTCGCACGCGCGGCGCGGTCCTTCAACGAGCGAAATTCCGCGACGCCCTGCCAGGATGACACGCAAATGAAGCCCGAACCGATGAGTGTGCCGGAAGTGGGACGCGGCCCGAGGGCCGTTTCGCAACCGGTGGACGCGCCGCTCACACGCGCCGCGATCTTCTTGGTCGCGACAGTAAGCCCGGGCTTCGACCATCGAGCGACCCTGCGGTCGTTCTGCGCAGACCTCTCCGCGTTGTTGCGAGCAGTGGAGTTTCGCGACCTGGAAGCGGGCCTCTCCTGCGTCGTGGGCTTTGGGTCCGGCGCGTGGGACCGGCTCTTTGGGCCGCCGCGGCCGGCGGAACTGCACCCGTTCCGGGAGATACGCGCGGGCGAGCGTCATGCGGTTTCCACGCCGGGCGACTTGTTGTTTCACATCCGCGCGAAGCGCATGGATCTGTGCTTCGAAGTTGCGATGCAGATCATGGCGCGTCTCGGAGACGCTGTTTCGCCGGTGGACGAAGTGCATGGCTTCCGTTACTTTGACGACCGCGATCTCATGGGTTTCGTCGACGGGACGGAGAATCCGAGGGGCCAGGCAGTGGTGGATGCCGTGCTCGTCGGCGACGAGGACGCCGCATTCGCCGGCGGGAGCTACGTCATCGTGCAGAAATATCTCCACGATCTGGACGGATGGAATGCACTGTCCACGGAGGCTCAGGAGCGAATCATCGGCCGCACCAAACTCTCGGACATCGAATTGGACGATTCTATCAAATCGACCTCGGCGCACAGCGCGCTCACAACCATCGTCGAGAGCGGGAAAGAAATCAAGATCCTGCGTGACAACATGCCCTTCGGCCGGGCAGCCGAGGGCGAATTTGGCACCTATTTCATTGGATACAGCCGTTCGGCCCGTACCATCGAACAGATGCTGGATAACATGTTCATTGGCCGGCCGCCCGGCAACTACGACCGGATTCTCGATTTCAGCCGCGCCGTCACTGGAAACCTGTTCTTTGCTCCGTCCGTAACATTTCTGGAAGGCGTGGGCGAGGACCAGCCCGCCATGGTTGCCGCGCCGACTTCTGTAGACCCAGCGACGTTCGAAGGCTCTTTATCCACTCCGCGGAAGAGCGACGGCTCGCTGGGCATTGGTTCCCTCAAAGGAGAAATTTCGGATGAATAATCTGCATCGCGAGCTAGCTCCCATTTCAGATGCGGCGTGGGCTCAGATTGAAGAGGAAACAGCTCGCACCTTCAAACGCTACCTCGCCGGACGGCGTGTGGTTGACGTGCAGGGGCCGGCGGGTACCGTTCTCTCAGCGGTCGGCACTGGCCATCTGCTTCCGATTGCGGGTCTAAGGGACGGCGTTCTTGCCAGACAGCGCGAGGTGAAGGCGCTGGTGGAGTTGCGTTTTCCTTTTGAACTCGATCGCCAGGCAATCGACGACGTCGAACGCGGCGCCAACGACTCGGATTGGCAACCGGCGAAGGACGCGGCACGCCAGATCGCCTTTGCCGAGGACAGCGCGATTTTTGACGGCTATACGGCAGCCGGCATCGTGGGAATTCGTCAGGGGACGAGCAATCCGAAGATGCCCCTTCCGGCCGACGTTCGCCAGTACCCGGATGCAATTGCTCAAGCCCTGAGCCAATTGAGGCTGGTCGGCGTCAACGGCCCTTATAGTGTTTTGCTTGGAGCCGAAGCCTATACCTCGCTCGCCGAAACCAGCGATCACGGTTATCCGGTGCTGGAGCATGTCAAGCGCCTGGTCGACGATAAAATCATTTGGGCGCCCGCTATAGACGGAGCTTTTGTATTGACCACGCGTGGCGGCGATTTCGAGCTGCACATCGGCCAGGACGTCTCCATCGGCTACCTGAGCCATACCGATAGTGCTATCCGGCTCTATCTGCAGGAGAGCTTCACGTTCCTGCTGCTTACTTCAGAGGCGGCCGTCGCGCTGATTCCGTCCGCGAAAGCAGAGACAACCTGAAAGTGATGTCAGGCGAGTGATGAGCACTGCGGCGCTCAAGGAACTGGCGAGCCCGAGGCCAGCCGCTATCCACAACACCGCGCGATAGCCCGCGACGAATGCATCCTCGATAGCCTGGCGCCCGCGTGCGGCTCCCGTTTCGGCGGCCGCTAGCCTGGACCGTTGGCTTCGATTTGTGCGCGCAAAGCCGGCGCCAGATCGAGCTTCGATTTTAGCCGATGACCGTTTGCTCCTGAGTGGTCGCGGTGATAGTCTTGTTGACTATATGGCCATCCGAAACGCGTCTCTATCGCGCCGCAAAATCGTTACTGGAGCCGGCATCGGTCTAGGTTCCGGTCTGCTTTCTGGATTTGCCTCCGCGGCGCCGGCGGAATCTGCCGCTCCCATCTGGAGCAGCGACTACTGGGCCAAGAAGGGCGATGTCTCGCTCTACATGTTTCGCAAGCGTGCCGCAGCGCCCAGGGCGGGGCAAACACCGCTCCCCGTTCTTTTCCTGGTGCATGGCTCGTCCCTTTCGTCGCGGCCCAGTTTCGATCTCACCGTTCCCGGTCACGGCGAATACTCCGTCATGAACATGTTCGCGCAATATGGCTTCGACGTCTGGACTATGGATCACGAAAACTACGGCCGATCCAGCCGCACCGAAAGCAATTCCGATGTCGCTAGCGGCGTCGAGGACCTCAAAGCAGCCGTTGAAGTGGTGATGCGGGAAACCGGACAGTCCAAGGTTCACATCTTCGGCGAATCTTCCGGGGCCCTGCGGGCCGGCGGGTACGCCATGGCTCGCCCGGAGCGCGTCGATCGGCTGGTATTGGGCGCCTTCACGTATAAAGGCGAAAACTCGCCGACCTTAGCCGAGCGCGCCAAGCAACTCGACTACTACCGCACGCACAATCGCCGGCTGCGGGATCGGGCCATGATTCGCAGCATATATACGCGCGATAAGGTGGGCACTTCGGACCCGGAACTCGGCGATTTTGTCGCCGACCAGGAGTTGAAGTTCGGCGATCAGGTTCCCACCGGCACCTATCTCGACATGACCGCGCACCTGCCCCTGGTGGATCCGGCAAAAGTGTTGTCGCCCGTGCTGCTCATTCGCGGCGAGTACGACGGCATTGCAACGGTGAAAGACCTGGTGGATTTCTACCAGCGGCTTCCCACCGGCGACCGGCAGTTCGTGATCCTCCCGGGCATGGCGCACTCCATTGTCTCGGGGTTGAACCGGCAGCTATTCTGGCACGCCATGCGAGCGTTTCTCACCGCTCCCGCTGCATCTGCGCCAACGGTCTAGCCAATTTTATCCCGCCTTCGGCTTAGCCGGGCCGCCGCAGGGGCGTCCGGCACCGGACGTGGCAGAACAGACGTGGTAGAACATTTGTTATGGCTTTCGTAAAAGTCGGCTCACTCTCTGCTCTGCCACCCGGCTCGGTGACGGAAGTGACTCTTGGAGAAGATTCCTACGCCATCTGCAACGTCGGCGGCGAGCTGCACGCGCTGGCCGGCGTCTGTCCGCACGCCGGCGGACCAATCGGGCAGGGCAACGTGCAGGACCACATGCTGATCTGTCCCTGGCACGAGTGGGCCTATGACTGCCGTACGGGTGAAAACGACTACGATCCCGCGATCAAGCTGGATCGCTTCCCAGTGAAAGCCGACGGCGACGATATTTTGATCGACACACAAGCTCGTGCCTGAGCTGCCCGAAGTGGAAACGGTCGTTCGAACGCTCGCGCCGAAGCTCACTGGACGCCGCATTCTGGACGCGCAATTCTTCTCACGACACGTGGTGCGCCAGAAATTCCCGGCGCTGCGCAAACGTGTCCGCGATCAGCTTGTAAAATCCGTGGAGCGGCACGGCAAGTTTATCGTCCTTACGCTCGACCACGGTGTGCTCGTGATCCACTTGGGCATGACCGGCAAGCTGCTGCTCGATTCCGAACCCGGTCCATACGCACGCGCCATTTTCCAGCTGGATCGCGGCCTGCTGGTTTATGACGACATCCGCCATTTCGGGCGCATCGAGTGGAGCGAGCAGCTGCCGGAACGCGCGGCTGCGCTGGGCCCCGACGCGCTTCACATCTCACTCGAGGATTTCCGTAAGCTGCTCAAGAAGCGTAAATCGGCAATCAAGCCATTGCTGCTCAATCAGCGATTCCTGCGCGGCATGGGCAACATCTACACCGATGAGGCGTTGTTTGAAGCGCGCATCCATCCGCGCGCCATCGCGGCCAGCTTGAGCAAGGAGCGCGCCGGGCGCCTGCACGGCGCCATGCAGGATATTCTCGCCAACGCGATTCGGCTGAAAGGCTCCTCGATTTCCGATTACGTCGACGCCGACGGCCAGCGCGGCAGTTTTCAGCAACAGCATCAGGTCTACGGACGCGCCGGCGAGCCGTGTCCTATTTGCGGAACGCCGATCCGCCGGATCGTGGTGGGACAGCGCGGGACGCACTATTGTCCACGGTGCCAGCGAAGCTGAAGATTTGATCGGCCACCAGCGCCGCGGCTTTCATTTCGAGAACATCGTGAATACGGACGACGTGCGCACCACCCAGGATCGCCGCCGTCACCGCGGCCGCCGTAGCACATTGCAGAAATCCTTCCGATGGCTTCTCCAGTTGGGGTAAGAACGACTTTCGCGACGGGCCGACGGCCAACGGAAATTCGAGCGCCGCAAAATCGCTCAGCCGCGCCAGGATCTCGGCATTCTGCTCTTTGCGTTTGCCGAAGCCGAGGCCGGGATCGATGGCAATCCGCGCCCGGTCCACACCCGCACGCACGGCCCGGTGTGTGGACGCATCCAGATCCTGCCGGATGGTCCCTATCACATCTTTGATGGGCGCGAGCCTGGCCCAGCTCTCCGGCGTGCCGCGCATGTGCGTAATGATCAATCCCGCGTCATTCTGGGCCGCCACGCGCGCGAGCTGCGCATCGAAGGTCAGACCCGAAGGATCGTTGATCAGCGCGGCGCCGTGTTCCAGCGCCTTCTCCGCCACAGCCGATTTGTACGTGTCGACGGAAATCGGGACGGTTAGCTTGCCATTGAGGCGCTTCAGCACCGGCACCAGGCGGCGCAGTTCTTCGGCCTCTGAGATTCGCGCAGAACCCGGCTTAGTAGATTCCGCGCCGATGTCGATGATGTCGGCGCCCTGCTCTTCCAGCTCCAGGGCGCGCGCGAACGCTCGATCGGGATCCAGATACTTGCCGCCGTCGGAAAACGAATCGGGCGTCACGTTCAACACGCCCATCAGCAGCGTTCGCTCGCCGAGCAGCAGTTCGCGGCCGGCCAGCTTCCAGACAAAATGGCGTTTTTCCATCGCTAGGCCCGGACGCGCTTCCACTTTTTTCCAACGCGGATGACAGCCCCGTCCGGCGGAATCGCGATCGTGAGATTGGTGTGCCTTTCGCCGTCAATTTCAACGGCGCCAGCCTTAATCTTGCGTTCTGCGTCCGTGCGCGAATCGGCCAGACCCGCGGCAAGCAAGATTTTGGGCAAGCTCTGTCCTACATCGCTTGGCAACTTGAAAGTCTCAATAACGTCCGGTTGCCGGCCCTCGCGCACCTCGCGCTCGAAATCCGCCTGCGCTTGCTCGGCCGCTTCAGCCGAGTGAAAATCCGCTACGATTTGCCGCCCCATGCACATCTTCACCTGCATGGGATCTTGCGCCTTCATGGCCGCGATCTCCTCCATGCTCTTGTCGGTCAGCAGTTCCCAGTAGCGCCACATCAGCGTATCGCTGATTCCCATCACTTTACGGAAGATCACCTTGGGCGGCTCCGTAATGCCGATGTAGTTGCCCTTGGACTTCGACATCTTGTCTACGCCGTTCGTGCCTTCGAGCAGCGGAACGGTGGCGACGATCTGCGGCGGCTGTCCGGCATCGCGTTGCAGCTCACGCCCCACCAGAAGATTGAATCGCTGGTCCGTGCCGCCCATCTCCACGTCGCATTCCAGCATCACCGAATCGTAGCCCTGCGCCAGCGGATACAGCAGCTCGTGCATCGAGATCGGTACACCTTCCCTGAATCGCTTGGTAAAATCGTCGCGCTCCATGATACGCGCCACAGTGTATTTCGAGCACAGCCGCACGATGTCTGCGAAGCGCATCGGCTCCAGCCATTCGCTGTTGAACCGCACTTCGGTTTTCGCGGGGTCGAGGATTTTGAACACCTGCGCCTTGTAAGTCTCGGCGTTCTTGTCGATCTCTTCGCGCGTCATGGGAGGACGCGTGGTATTGCGGCCCGTTGGATCGCCAATAAGCCCGGTGTTGTCGCCGATCAGAAAGATGACCCGGTGCCCCAGATCCTGGAAGTGCTTCATCTTGCGCAACAGCACCGTATGGCCAAGGTGCAGATCCGGCGCCGTGGGATCGAAACCCGCCTTCACGCGCAAGGGACGGCCGGTCTTCTCGGCTTCAACCAGGCGCTCGCGCAGGTCCTCTTCGCGAATCAGGTCGGCGAGGCCCTTCTTCAAGTACGTCAGCTGTTCGTCAATTGATATTCTCGTTAGGGACACCTCCTTTATTAAAGCAGGGTGAGCGTGTCCGCGATCAATTTCGCCGCCAATTCCGGCGACTCCATGGGGATGAAGTGCGAGTATCCGGCCAGACAGGTGTCGCTCGCTCGCGCGAAGTTCGCGGCCAAATTGGGTGTCGTGGGCGACGATCCCATAACGTCGGAGGCGTCGCGCCGGCGTCCGGAGCGGACCACCTGCACGGGAATCTGAATACTCGCGATCTCCGGGTAAATGTTCGATTCCCACACCGTGCTGCCATCGTAGATTGCCGCTTCGATCGCCGGTGGGCAGGCGAGAACGTAGCCATTGCCGTCCGGCTGGAGCGCATGGTCGCAGTAGTCGCGCAGCACCTGCCGATCCCACGAGTCGAACGGGGGCCGATTTTCAAAACGCTCGAACATCTCCTGCGCCGACGCCCACTGGTTGCGCCGTTTGGCAACGAACCCGGTTTTTCCCCAAGGTCCGGCATACTCGTCTTTGGCGCGGATTACAGGATCAAGGAGCAGCAGCGCCGAGAAGGCGCTGGGACGCAGGGCTGCGCCAAGCGTAACCGCGTGTCCGCCCATGGAGTGCCCCACGCCCACGGCGCCGGTGAGATCCAGGGATTCGGCCAGCGCTGCCACATCGGACCCGAAGCTTCGCCAAGCGTAGGGCGGTGCGGGCTTGCTGCTGCGCCCATGGCCGCGCGCGTCGAACGCGATGCAACGGCGTTCCGCGGGGTGATCTTGAAGCCGCGCGATTACCTGGTCCCAGATGCGCGCGTGAAATCCGGTGGCGTGACAAAAGAACACCGGTGGTCCTGCACCGGGCCATTCCCAGACCGCGATCTGGATGCCATTCACGAGCGCGCTGGACTTCACGGGCGTGCGAGTCATTGCTACTCAGTCTAACCGCGACTGGCTACACCGCGCCCTGTCCGGCGTGCGCCAGCACCGTTTCGATGGTTTCGTACAGCTCGTGCGCGTGAACCGGCTTCGAGATGTAGCCGTCCATGCCCGCCTCCAGACACCGTTTGCGGTCGCCCACCATTGCGTGCGCCGTCATGGCAATAATCGGAATGTGCGCGCGCGTGTTTTGCTCCAGCCGTCGGATGGCGGCGGCGCATTCGAATCCATCCATCACGGGCATCTGGGCGTCCATCAGAACCAGGTCGAAACTTTGCTTCTCCAGAGTGCCGAGCACCTGAGCGCCGTCGGGCGCCACTACCACCAGGTGGCCTTGCTTTTCCAGTAAGCGCGCGGCCAGCTTCTGATTTACAAGGTTGTCTTCGGCCAGCAGGATGCGCAGCGGCAGCCGGCCCTCGCGCAGCGTGTGCCGCGTGATCAGCGGGGTGGGTGGCGGCACGCCGTCACGGCCAGCCAGCACCTGCAGCAGCGCGTCCAGCAAGTCCGCCTGGACTACGGGCTTGATCAGGTAGGCCGCGATGCCTAGCTCCTTGCAGCGCACGGCATCGCCACGCTGTCCCCCGGAGGTCAGCATGACGGTCACCAGGTTCGACAACTCGGGCGAGCGTTGAACCTGTTCCACCAGCATGAATCCGTCGACGTCGGGCATGTGGCAGTCCGCCACCATCAGGTTGAACGGCACTCCGGCAGCCTGCGCCTCGCGCAGCAGGTTGAGGGCTGCGGCGGCGTTCGATACGGCCGTCGGCCGCATGCGCCAGTAGCTGAGCGTTCTTTCCAAAATCTGGCGATTCGTCGCGTTATCGTCCACCACCAGCACGCGCACGTTGTCAAGAACCTCCCGGCCTTTGGGAGCGGGCCGCGCAACCCCGTTTTTCACCGTCCCGAAGCGGGCTGTGAAGTGGAACGTAGTTCCCTTGCCCACTTCGCTTTCCAGCCAGATCAGGCCGCCCATCATTTGGATCAAGCGCATTGAAATGGAAAGCCCCAGTCCCGTTCCTCCGTAGCGCCGCGTGGTGGATGTATCCGCCTGGCTGAATGGTTCAAAGATGACTTTCTGCTTCTCTTTCGGGATGCCGATGCCCGTGTCCGTCACGGTAAAGTGCAGGTCCAGGCCGTCGGAGTCGCCAGGTTGGGCTTCCACGCGCAAAACCACCTCTCCCTGGTCGGTGAACTTGATGGCATTCCCCGCCAAATTCAGCACCACTTGACGTAAACGCAACGGATCGCCGATCACGCACTCCGGCAGTTCGGGCGGAATGAAACAGGCCAATTCCAGCTCCTTCTGGTGCGCGCCCACGGCGAGCGATTTCATGGCATGGCCCAGATGATCCCGCAGATTGAACTCGATGGGGTCCAGCGCCAGCCGTCCCACTTCGATTTTCGAAAAATCCAGAAGTTCGTTGATAATGCTCAACAGGGAATCCGCCGAGTATTTCACGGCGTTCAGAGACTCGCGCTGCGTAACGTCCAACTCCGTCTCCAGCGTCAGCTCCGTCATACCGAGGATCCCGTTCATGGGCGTGCGGATTTCATGGCTCATATTGGCCAGGAACTCCGACTTGGCGCGATTAGCGGCGTCGGCGGCAACGCGCGCCTGCTCCAGCCGCAGAAGCATTTCCTTTTCTCGCGTGATGTCGATCATGGCGCCGTTCACCAGCTCGGGGTGCCCGGGCCGCCCTTCCACACGGGAGTTGCTGCGCATCCAACGAATCGATCCGTCCGTAGTCACGATCCGGAATTCAGCATTAAACGACCCGCCGACTACCATCGCCTTCCGCACCGTGGCATCCAGCGCCTCAAGGTCGTCGGGGTGGACCATTTCGAGCCATTGGTTCAGGTGCATGCCCAGGGGTTTTCCGGTCAGACCCATCAGGGCCGCGAATCCCTCCGAGAACGACATGATGTCGGTGCGGACATCGGTCTGCCAGATTCCGAACGCGGCAGCCTTTTCCGCCATGGCGATGCGCTCTGCGTTTTCTCGCAGCTTCTCCTCATAGCGCAATCGCTCGATGGCGTTTCCGGCCAGGTGCGCGCCTGCTTGCACTAACCGCAAGTCGCGGTCGTGCGGCCTGGCGGGCTGCGTATGGTACATGGCAAACGTTCCCAGCACCTTTTGTTTCGAATCGCGGATGGGCACGCTCCAGCAGGCCCGCAATCCGAAGCTCAAGGCCAGATCTTTGGCGGGCCCAAAGCGGCGATCGCCGGCGATGTCTTCGATAAGGGTGGTTTCGTTGCGGAAGGCAGCCGAGCCGCACGCAGTGGCCTCCGGGCCGATTTCAAGGCCGTTCAAGCCTTGCATGTAGGCGGGCGGCAGACCGCCTCCCGATCCCTCCCACAAGCGCTTTCCCTCCTCGTCCAGCAAGAGCACCGTGCAAAAGCAATCCGGAGCCATGCGCTCCATCGCCGCAGTCAGGGCGTTCAACACCTCGTTGAGCGAGCAGCCCTTAGCGATCAGCTCCAGAACGTACCGTTCCTCCTCAATCACTCGGGAGGAGCGCTCCAGTTTTTCCTGATCCCGCCGGCTTGCGGTGAGCCGCCGGGTCTGCACGTAAGCCACAGCGCACGCGGCAAACGCCAGCCACAGAGCTCCAAGTGCCAATGCGAATGGCATCCATATTCTATCGGTTCGAACATACTTAATTCTTAGGTGACGGAAGGAGTATTTTGCGCCCGCTCGTGCTAAGCCGCTTATTTTGCGCCTGTTACGCAATCTTCCAGCCGTATTTGCCCGCTAGGAGTATGTATTAATATAGACGGGAAAGCGCAACATAATCTGGGATTCTTGAGGAGAACACACTTGTGAAGAACTGCGCGCGCGGCCCAACTCCAGGTCAGCTCCAATGCGCCCTACAACTGCGCTGTCGTGTCCCAGGGTCAAATTCGCGGGATCGGAACGGGGAGCGGCACATCCACCTGCCTTACCGCCGCCGGGACTGCCGCTGGGAGCGCCTTCGTCAGGCGGCGGCACGCAATTGGTGGTTAACGATTGCACGGCCGCTGCGAGCCAGAATTGGATTGTGCATTAGGCCGGATTATTGGTGGCTGTCGTTGTCCACGCGATCGCGCAGCCGGTCTCGTGCCTTCTCGGCGTCGCGCTCCGATTGGCTTAGCGCGTGCCGCACCTGGTCGCGCGCCTTGTCGAGATCTTCGCGCGTCTGAGCGTCGGCGCGCTTCAAATCCTCGCGCAACTTCTCTCTCGTCACTTCCAACTGCCTCTGTACTTTGTCCTGAGCCTCACGGCTCTCGGTTCTGGCGCGGTCCGCGTCCCGGCGGCTGCATCCCGAAACACCAACCAGTCCGATGATGATGCTGCCGGCTACAACCCAACTTTTCATACGCGTTCCCCCCTTTGTTAGGACGCTTCGCCGCCGTTTCCGTTGCTTCGGTTATCCGGCGAAAGCCGTCAGCGTAGCGATTTGAGCTCGGGCGCCGCGCCGTCGGGCAGCGGGTAGCCGTCGACGTTTAACATCATCGAAACGAACTGATAGTAGCCCGTGACGGCCAACAAGTCGACCACGCCACGCTCGCCAAACTTTTCCTTGGCCGCCTGGAAGGCTGCGTCGCTGACGTGTTTGGTGGTGAGCACCTCGCTGCAGAAATTGTAGACGGCCTCTTCATCGGGCTGCATGGATTGAGGATGTTTGCCCGCGGCGAGAGCGTCGGCAATGGCGGGGCTTAGGCCCGCGGCCAGCGCGATTTTGCGATGCGCCTGCCATTCAAACTGCGCGGTCCATTGGCGGGCCGTGATCAGGATCGCGAATTCATTCAGCCGCGGCGGGAGCGAGGAGTGAAAGCGCACTTGGGCGCCGAGCTTTTGTGCCAGGTCGCCCATCTCGGGACTGCGCAGCAGCACGTTGAAAGGTCCGTCCAGCGAAGTGCGTGGGCCTGAGAGAATACTGTCGACGAGCATTTTTTGCTCCGGAGTCATGGTGTCGTAGGTAAGCGGCTGAAAGCGGCCGCCGCGAAGATGCAGATCGCGAGTGGTGGGGGCTTGGGCGTTCACAGTGCCCAGGATAACGAGAATCCCGGCACAGAGAGCGCAGAGGGCGCCGGGGGCCCGTCTTGCGCGGTTCAGGATGACGCTTGGAAGGCGCATGGAGTATTCCTTTCGCTGAAGTTGATTGTATGCGAAGGCTGGATTCGTTGCATCATTTCAGGACGTTCGTGCGTCTCATTTTTAAATGAAGTATGTCTGTTTGGTTCTCACTTTAACGGCCTGCGCCTTGGGGGCAAGGATGTGACGGTGGGCGCTGCGAAGGGCGCCGGCAAGATCCGAAGAGGTATCGGTAAAGCGGCCAAGAAGCTATTCTAGTGTTCGTATCGGAGAAACTTAATGAGCAAAACGGATAACAGTCAGCCATTCCTGACGGATGTCAAAGAGTTGCGGGCGCGGGCGCGTTCCAGCATAGACCAAGGCGCTATCACCCCGGCGTATCAAGGCGACGTCCGGCAGACCATCGATATTCTACAGGCGGTGCTGGCGACGGAGATCGTCTGCGTGCTGCGCTACACGATGAACGCGATCGCGGCGACCGGCATTTCGAGCGAGGGCGTGAAGGATGAATTCGAACAGCACGCCAAAGAGGAGCAAGGCCACATGCGACTGGTGGCGGAGCGCATCAACCAACTGGGCGGATCGCCGAATTTCAACCCGGAGGGGCTGGCGTCGCGCTCGGCTTCGCAGTATGTGGAGGGCGCGAACCTGGTGGAGATGATCAAGGAGAACCTGGTGGCCGAACGGATCGCGTGCGAGCATTATCGCGAGCTGATCCGATACTTCGCCGACAAGGATCCAACCACGCGCGTGATGATGGAAGGCATTCTCACCAATGAAGAGGAGCACGCCAACGACATGCACGACTTGCTGGTGGCGCACGAAGGCAAGCCGATGCTGAAGGCTAACGTGTAGGCGCCGCGGCGCTGGCGGCCAACGGAAGAAAGAGCTGTTTGCGTTCCAGCGCGAGCAGGAACTCCTTCCTGGGGAGGCCGCCGCCGTAGCCGGTGAGCTTGCCGTTGCTGCCGATGACGCGATGGCATGGAATGACGATCGGGATCGGATTGGCGCCATTGGCCCGGCCCACCGCGCGGGAGGCGTTAGGCGACCCGATGCGCCGCGCGAGTTCACCGTAGGAAATGGTCTCGCCATACGGAATGTTGCACAGCTCGCGCCAGACGCGCTGGTGGAAGGCCGGACCTTCAGGCGCGAGCGCTAAGTTGAAGTCTCGTAACTCGCCCGCGAACCAGGCGCGCAATTGGCGGATGGTTTCGCGCAACGGGCTTGCGTTCTCGCGCCAGTGCGGACCGGGCTGCGCCGGCTCGCGGCCATCCGCGAAAGTGATATGCCGCAGCCCGGCGTCATCCGCCGCCAGCAGCAGCTCTCCGACCGGGCTTTTCATCCAACTGTAGAAGAGCGATTGTTCCATCGTGACCTCCTTGCCAAATGTGCATGGCGGCGTAAGCGCGCCAGGGCCGCCATTGTTCGGCATGCCGTTCCAGCTCCATCGCGGTCTTCATTCCGGCGGCGCGCAGCAGGGCCAGATCGCCGCTGGGAAATGCATCGGGATCCGATAAGGCGCGCATCGCGATGTACTGCGCGGTCCAGGGGCCGAGGCCGCGAATGGCGCACAAACGGCCGACACACATCGCGGCATCGTGACTGCCGTCGAACTGCACGGCTCCGGAAACCACCGCTCGCGCAAACTCCCGGATCGCTTCGGCGCGCGCTGCCGGAATGCCGATGGCGAGATCGGCCGCGAGCAGTTCATCCGGCGCCGGAAAAGTGCAGGCGAGCCCTTCCACTTGAAATGGAACAGGATGCCCGAACTTGGCCGCCAGCCGCGCGGTGAGCGTGGAAGCGCCCGCGACGCTCACCTGCTGGCCGAGAATGGCGCGGACGCCGAGTTCGAAGCCGTCCCAGGCGCCCGCTACGCGCAGGCCAGGCCGTGTTTTTATGCAGCGGGCGAGTAGCCGGTCGCGTTTCAGGTTGGAGTTAATGACGAGCGGATCGGCATTGAGATCGAACATGCGCCGGACTCTAGCGGCGACCTGCTGAAGGCGCGCTGGTCCAACGGAATCTACGCGCAACGTCAGAGCGTGCGCGGCGTGCGGTTTTACTTCCAACCAGCCGGGCCGGCCATCCAGAACAAAGGTTCTGCGATACACATCGCCACTGACATATTCGACGCCAGCGATGGCGCGCTTCGCAAGAAAGTGGAGCAGCGCGGCGTAGTCGTAGGGCGGGCGAAAGCGCATTTCGAGCGTGCAGGGACCGGAAGTGGATGCGCGCTTGGACCCGCGCCGCAAATCGCGCGGGCTGCGTCCATAGGTGCCTCGAAAGGCGGCATTGAAGCGCCGGATGCTGCCATAGCGGGAGGCGATGGCGATGGTTGTGAGCGGCAGCCTGGTTTCGTCGATCAGTTTTTTGGCGGCCAGCAGCCGCTGCGCTTGCGCCACGGCGATGGGCGTGGCTCCCAGATGCTGCAGGAACAAACGGCGCAGGTGCCGCGATCCGATCCCCAGACGCTCGGCGAGCGCATCGACGCCGGAACCCTCGGCGCTATCCAATGCGCCTTCATCGATCAGGCGCAGTGCGCGCGCCACAGTGGTGGATGTTCCGTCCCACGCCGGCGTGCCCCAACTTTCGGGACGGCAGCGCAGACACGGCCGAAATCCAGCCTGGAGGGCCGCGGCGGCCGACGGATAGTAGTCGATGTTTTCTTCCTTGGGCGATCGCGCGGGGCACACCGGCCGGCAGAAGATGCGGGTGGTCCGCACGGCGATGAAGAATTTCCCGTCGAAGCGCGGATCGCGCGAGAGACGAGCCGCCCGGCATATTTCTCGATTCAGCACAGCCTCCATCGATCATAGCCCGGCACGCAGCTTCCAACTAGCCGTTTTCGGACATGCATGACGAGGACGCTAAAATAGCTATGCATGCGTGTTGCGCTGGTTGGGGGCTTGGCGGTTCTGGTAGCGTGTGTGCTTTTGGCCGACCGTTTACTTTTGGCCGGCCGTTTAGAAGATACGTTCTACGTTGCCTTGGATGATCCGGCCATTCAGTACGCCGGGCCCGTTAACGACCCCGTCGCGCACCTTGAAAAGCAGCTGGAGAGCCAAAAGATTAAGCTCGACTATGCGCCGAACGGCTGGGGATACCTGCCCGCTGTCCTGAAACAACTGAACATTCACGTCGATTCCCAGGTGCTGGTGTTTTCGCGGACCAGCATCCAAACCTCGCACATTTCGCCACTCACTCCGCGCGCGATTTATTTCAACGACGAAACGGCGGTCGGATTTGTGCAGAACGGCGAAGTGCTGGAGCTGTCGGCCATCGATCCCAAGCAGGGCGCAATTTTCTACAGCCTGAACACCGAAAAGTCAGGCCGGCCTGGGTTTGCGCGCCGCGACGATTGTCTGCGCTGCCATCAGGGCGCGCCCACCCTGGGCATTCCGGGAATCATGATTAGCTCGGTGCATCCCGCCACCGTCGCGGAGGCGCGCGAATCGCATGGCAGCGCGTTTATCACCGATGGCCGGACCAGTTTCGACGAACGCTGGGGTGGCTGGTATGTAACGGGAACGCATGGTGCGCAGGTGCATTTGGGGAACAATCCCGAACTGACCGACCCGCTCAATCCGGGGCGGGCGTCGATGGAAGGCACCCAAAACGTGACCAGCCTGGCCGATCGATTTAACACGTCCCGATATCCGGCGCCCACCAGCGATATCGTCGCGCTGATGACGCTGGAGCACCAGACGCGGATGAACAATCTGATGACGCGGATCGGGTGGGACGCGCGGATTGCCTTGAGGGAAGGGCAGGGAAAGCTGGATGACTCCGCGCGAGAGCGCATCAACGCCGAGATCGAAGAAATGGCCGGCTACATGCTTTTCGCGGACGAGGCGCCGCTCAAGGAGCCGGTCAGGGGCGTTTCGACGTTTACTAAAACGTTTGCCGGGCGCGGGCCTCGGGACCCGAGGGGCCGGTCTTTGAGGGACTTCGATCTCGAAAAGCGCCTGTTCCGGTATCCAGTGTCCTATATGATCTACAGCGCGGCGTTCGATGGGATGCCGGATACGGTACTGCAGCGCGTGTACCGGCGGCTCTATGAGGTCCTGACGGGGAAGGACAAAAGCCAGACCTTCGCCGGGATTTCGGCCGCCGACCGGCAGGCAGCGCTGGAGATCGTCCGCGCCACTAAGCCGAACCTGCCGAAATACTGGTCTTCGCCTTAAGCAGCCGTTGCCGTGGCGCCGGTTCTGGCCATTTCTATCAGCTCGCGGACGCGCTCCGGCTCGCTTACACGCCGCACTCTGCTCCCCTTTTCGGGCTGACCAGTCGCCAGGAGCCTCCCTAACCGGGGCTTTTGTTGCTTGGGAGTGCCGGTGGCCATGAATACTCGGCGATCGGAAACACCGTACGCGGTGTTGAACACCCGCCAGATCCGGCGACCGAGGAAGAGCCCGTAGATGGCGAACAGTGCGGCCAGGCCGATCAGTTCCAATTGCAGGTAGACCGGAAGCGGACCCACCTTGGGCGCCGTGATTCGGTATGTACGCACGATTTCTACCGTTATGAGAACGTAAAGCGATCCCAGCATGTACGCCAAGTCACGCCGCGGCCGCCCGGTCCAGAGCAGGCGCTCGCCGGGGTTCAGCACAGCTTGAAACAGGCCATCGCCAGTCATACCGGGGGAATCGGCTCAATAGCCGAGCGCCTTTAGTTCCCGACTACAGTGCGTTACCGAACTGCAACGCACCGAGCCGCGACCGTGAGGAAGCGGTTTCTAAAGATTAAACCGGTTGTCGGAAACGAACGCCGGGTTCCACTGCACTTTGGCGGGCTCCTTGAACTCGGGGTTTTCTTCCTTGAGCAGCGCGACGGTCGCCACCACGGCTGCGTCCTTGGCTTCCTCCTCATCCACGGCGGTAATCTCGGCTTCGTGATGGTTGTCGCCGAGCAACTGGAGACGCCAGGTGGAGTCGCCGGAAGCTTCGAGAAGCAGCCAGTAGGGGCCCAAACGGGTTGTAAGTTTGCGAACCAAGGTGGGAGATAGCGATGCGGGCGCGCGCCTTACCAGCGCGGTCCCTTGCTGCGTCCGCCGCCGCGATTGAAGCCGCCGCCGCCGCTGCGATTCCCGCCACCGCCGCCAGGACGGCCCCCGCCGCCGGAGCGCTCTTCGCGCGGACGTGCTTCATTGACATTGAGATCCCGGCCATTCATATTGCGGCCATTTAGGCCGGCAATCGCATTGGAAGCTTCATTACGGTTGGTCATTTCGACGAAAGCGAAGCCGCGGGGCTGGCCGGTGTCGCGATCCCGCACGATATTCACTCGTTCCACTGCGCCGAATTCATTGAAAGCTGCTTCCAGGTCTTCCTGGGATGTTTCGTAGGAAAGGTTCCCTACAAAGATGTTGGTCATGCGGACACTCCTTAGCTGCGGGGCCTTCGGGCAGCGTGATTCACGGTTACAGGCTAGCTGGCGTACGCCGGACCGCGAAGCGACGTCGCGAGCAAAATTGACCGGATTTCATGGTAGCACGCCGACCAACCGGAAACCGCATGTCCTTACGGTTACGAATGTGCGAAAACACCAATCCTACGCAACCATTATGATCGCTAGTTCCCGCTTTTTGTCTCGCCAAACCGCCGCCCGATGATCATCTTTACCAACAGGTGATCCGTTCCGCGCGTGACGCCCACGCCTACCCCGAAGTTGAACTCCCATTTGGGCGATACATTCAAATCGACCGCCGGCACGATCTGTTGCTCCTGCTGATACAACGGATCGAAGTTGCCCACCGGGCCCAGGCTGCCGTAATATTCCAGGCCCGCGTTGACTTTTTTGGTGATGTCGTAACCGGCCTTGAAGTTGGGTGAGAAGACCACGCCCTGGCTTACGCTCGGCCCGTGAAAGCTCCGGTCGAGAACGGGATTAAACGCCAGATACCAGCGGCCCACCTGCTTATCGACGATCGGCCGGATCTCCAGCGTCCAAGTGTCGGGGGAAAAGGCGTAACGCTGGTAGCCGAACTCGAGCGACAAGCTGACGCCCACCGGCCAATGCCAAGCCTCCGGCACCCGTGCGCGCGGCCGGATATGATCGCCCACCCACTGCCAGCCGCCTTGATCAGGATTCGCGCTGGTGAAGATGTAAAACCCTGTTTCGAACCAATCCGTGATCCCTTGCGTGATCTCCACCGTCTCGTGCAGCTGGTGTTCGGTCCCGTACACGCCATCCATGACACCCTTGCTTCCCTCGATGGTGAAGTTGCTGTGTAGCTCGATCATGGTGGTGCCTGGGTCCTGAGTTTCAGACGGATAGGTCTGGATTTCGTAGTTTCCCTGAGCCAGCGCCAGCGTGGCGCAAGAGAACAAGCAAGCGAGACGAAGCACCATATCACTTTAGCGATTCCTGGCGGCAGGCCGGTTACCTGGACTGGTTACCTGGACTGATTACCTGGATGTGATGTGCAACGATATGAAGTGCAACGAATGGGCGTATCCGGGGCTTCTCATCCAGTGATCCAAGTCTCCGGCATCCACAAGACCTACGGGGCGACGGTGGCCGTCTCCGAGGTTTCGTTTGAAGTCAGCGAAGGCGAAATCTTCGGCTTGATCGGCCCGAACGGCGCAGGAAAGACAACCACCATGGAGTGCGTGGAAGGAGTCCGCCGGCCGGACCGGGGCGCCATATCGATTCTGGGCCTGGATCCGTTCCGCGACGTGGTGCAAGTGCAAAACCGCATAGGCGTACAGCTCCAGCAGGCGCAGCTCCAGAAGAGGATCAAGGTATGGGAGGCCGTGGACCTCTGGGCCGCGCTGTATCCGAAAGCCGTGGACGGCGGCCGGTTGCTCGAACAACTTGGCCTCGCGAACAAACGGAACGCCTGGTTCATGACCCTATCGGGCGGTCAGAAGCAGCGGTTGTTCATCGCCTTGGCGCTGATCAACGATCCGGAAGTCGTGTTTCTGGATGAGCTGACCACGGGGCTGGACCCGCAATCGCGGCGGGCGATATGGGAATTGGTGCGCGGCATCCGCGACCGCGGCAAGACAGTGTTTATGACCACTCATCTGATGGAGGAGGCCGAGCGCTTGTGCGACCGGGTGGCGATCATCGAACACGGAAAGATCATCGATTTAGGCAGCCCGGAGCAATTGGTGAGGCGGCACTGCCCGGCGCGAACGGTCATACTGGCCACTGACAACCTGCTCGCCGAAGAACGCCTTTGCGCGATCCCATCGGTGGAGACGGTAACCCGCCTGGACTCCCGGTTCACCGTTCAGGGGCGGGGGGACGACTTCGTGACTGAGGTGATCCAGTGTCTGTCCGAGAACCGGATCCGGGTCACCGACTTCCGCACCGTACTGCCGAATTTAGAGGACGTGTTTCTGAAACTGACCGGTCATTCGATTCGCGACTAGGAGAAACCAAAGCATGTTGCGTGGACTTTGGAAGTTAACCTGGATCGAGATCAAGATCTTCTTGCGGGAGCCGCTGGGGGCGTTCGGATCGATTTTCTTTCCCGTCCTGGTCTTCGTGGTGGTGGGCCGCTGGCTGGGCGGCGGGCTCAAGCCGGGCGCTAACGCCGCCGCCGGATTTGTGCGCGTTGGGCTGCCGGTTTTCGCGTCGGTGCTGATCTCGCTCAGCGCGGTTTTGTCGCTGGTCACCATCATTTCCATCTACCGCGAGGGCGGCATTCTCAAACGGCTCCGGGCTACGCCGTTGCGCCCGCAGACCATCCTCACTGCGCATGTGCTGGTGAAGCTGGCTCTGACGGCGGTCACCATGGCTTTGTTGGCGCTGGCGGGGAAGCGCTATTACCCGGTCCACGTTGACGCTCCCTTGTTCGGATTTGCGGTGGCGCTGCTCATCAGCACCTGGAGCATTTTGTCGATCGGCTTTCTGATCGCGAGCATTGTACCCACTGCGCGCTTTGCGCAGCCCATCGGCGCGGCTATTCTGTATCCCATGATCGGCCTGTGCGGATTGTTCGTGCCGTTGAAATCGCTGCCACCCGCGCTCCAGGCCGTGGCGCGTGCGGTGCCGTTAACCTACGCGGTATCGCTGCTTCAGGGAATATGGAAGGGCGAGGCGTGGTCGGCGCACGTTGGCGACGTTGCGGCGCTGGTGGCTGCATTTGCGATTTGCACGGCACTCTCGGCGAAGGTGTTTCGCTGGGAATAGTTGCCCCGAGGGCACCGGAAGCCGATACAATCGTCTGTTGCCGGCCCAGGGGGGCATAGCACGATGACAACCAATTCTGTTCTGACTGCGGCGCTGACATTAGCGTTGAGCGCCATCACCGTTCGGGCGCAGGTGCAGCAGTCTCCGGCTCCATGGCGAGGGGCGGGATCGGCGCCGTGCGTGGGCCCCGACGGCGGCGTATTTCGATGCCCTCCCGCGGCGCGTGTGATCGCGATCCGCGCCGGACGCTTGTTCGATAGCAAGAGCGGCCAGATGTTAACGAACCAGGTGGTGATTCTTTCCGGCGAGCGGATCACCGCTGTCGGACCCCGGTCCGAGGTAGGCATTCCGGCGGGAGCATCAGTGATCGATCTCAGCCAATCGACGGTTTTGCCCGGCTTGATCGACGCGCACACGCACATGTTCAATACACGCGGACCAGGCGGAACCACGGAAGCGTCCATGCTCATCGCCGTACAGAACGTGCAAGCGGACTTACGCGCCGGTTTTACGAGCGCGCGCGATATGAGCACCCACGGTAACGGATACGGCGACGTGGCCATCCGCGATGCCATTAACCTGGGGCGCATTGACGGTCCCAGGTATCAAGTATCCACTCGCGGGATTGTGTGGGGCGCCGCGCAGCCCAACCCGGCTGCTCCGGACAACCCTTTGGCCAGCGCCGTGGTTCGCTCGGTGGAAGAAGCGCGCGCGGCCGTGCGGGAGCAGATTGCGCGCGGCGCGGACTGGATCAAGCTGTTTCCAACGGGCGCTTATTCGTTCACTGCCGCCGGCGTCGCCCAGTATCAGCTCACCTATCCGATGCCCGTCTTACAGGCGTTAATCGATGAGACCCACCGGCTTGGCAAGAAGGCCGCGTGCCACGTGTACGGAGGCGAGGGACAAAAGAACTCGATCGTGGCCGGTTGCGACACCATTGAGCACGCATTCGGATTGGATGAGGAGCAGGCCGACATGATGGTACAGAAGGGTCTCTATTACGATCCCACTTTTGTTCGATACCTGGAGCCGTACATGGACGATAACGATGCCAGGAACACCGGCGGCAAATACCGCATGATTCCTATTTTCGAGCAGGCCGTTCGCATGGCTGCCGCCACCAAAGGGATGAAAATCATGCTAGGCAGCGGAGCCGATGGCTCTACCTACGCACACGGCTCCCAGGCGCTGGACTTTGAAGCGCTGGTGAAGCGCGGCGGCTTGAGTGCCGCCCGCGCGATCCAGGCGGCAACCACCGTCAACGCCGAAGTGCTGGGATGGCAGGGCCAGATCGGGTCCATCGACCAGGGCAAGTACGCCGATTTGATCGCAGTCTCCGGCGATCCGCTGGCCGACATCACCGAACTGCAGCACGTTCAATTTGTGATGAAGGGTGGAAAGATCGTCAGGAACGACGTGCCGCACAGCGCTCCCAAGTAGAATCAGTTCAACTGTCCGCGAAACAACGAAGGAACAATCAACATGAGATGTCACAAATTGCCAAAACTTGCGTGCCTGACGTTAGGGGCGATGGCGTCACTTTTCGCCCAGGACCTCACGATCACCAATGCCCGCATCATCGCCGCGGGCGGCAGCGTGATAACGCGCGGATCGATCGTAGTGCGCGCGGGAAAAATCGTTTCTGTGGCGCCCGGCGCGCCCGCCGCCGCGAGTGGCAGGACCATCGACGCCCAGGGCATGACTGCCATTCCCGGGTTGATCGATGCACACAAGCATATCAATACCGGACCCGACGAGAAGGCCCAGATGCAAGCGCTGCTCGAAGCCGGTTACACCACCATCTTGTCGGGAGGCGGCCCGGCGGAAGGCAACATCACGCTCCGGGATCACATCGAGAAGGGCCTCATCAATGGACCGCGCATCATCCCGTCCGGGTCCTTGAGGCTGAATCAAAACACTCCGGAAACGGCTCGCGCCGAGATCCGGAAGATGGCCGGTATGGGAGTCAAGTTTACGGGCGAGATCGGTCTTACTCCCGAACCGGGGCCTACGGAAAAGGAAATGGAAGTTCTCAGGGCCGTGGTGGACGAGGCGAAGAAGGCCGGCGTTATGGTCCAGGTTCACGCCGTAAGTTCGCCCGCGATGGTGGCCGCGGTCGACGCCGGTGTGCCCCTGCTGGTTCATCTTCCCAACAAAGATTGGGTGAGCAGGGAGGACGCGAAAAAACTGGCTGACGCGGGCACCAAGATATTGGCCACCATCGGCTTTGGCGCGCCCGTGTTCGGAGTGTTCGCCGATGACAACAAGCCGCGTTTCCGCAACGGGAAGCCGTGGCCCGAATCGATAGACGGCGGGGTTCGCCTGGGTGAGGAAGCGGGATACATGCCGGTGAATGCGCGTACGGTCTGGGATGCGGGCGTCATCCTGGGCTACTGCACCGACACCAACTATGACCCCAAGGCTGGCCTGGAACACGAGCTGAAGAGCTTCAATCTGATGTTCTCTATGCGGGACCTGATCAAGCTGATGGGGCCGAACACGGCGTCGTACATCCAGATGAGCGACCAACTGGGAACGCTGGAGCCAGGAAAACTGGCCGACCTCATTCTTCTGGACGGCGATCCGCTGGAAGGTTATTGGAATTGGCTGAAAACCAAAGTGGTGGTCAAGGGCGGCGTGGTTGTGGTGGATAAACGCTAGCCCGCAGGATGCGTGAACATTATCGGTTTCCCGGCCGCCGCTTGTTCGCGGGTGCTTCGCCGGAAGGCGGCCCGGGGGGATAGACGACGAGGGCGAAATTTTCGCCGAAACCGCAGATTCTAAAGTCCTAACTGGAAATCGCCGATGAGTGGCTATGTCCAGGACGACGGGGAGTGTTGTGGTTGTAATGGCCTCTTTAGGCCTCCTCCAGCTCATTTCCTCCGCCACCGTCTGGTCCTGGCCGCAACCCAAACTGTTTCTGCTCTACGTCTCGATGGCGATGCTGTGCAGTTTGCTGCAGCTTAGAATCTCGGGCGCCGACAACCCGCCACTCTCGGCGAATGTGCCGGTGATCCTGCTCAGCATCTTGCAGTTGAGCCTGCCCGAGGCGGTGATCGTGGGGGCCAGCGCCGCTCTTGCGCAGGGTTTGTCGAATCGGCACATGCGCTCTCTACGATGGCACTTTGTGCTCGGGATCGGTGTGGCTGCCAGCGCCATCGCCACCGCCGATTTTATCTACCGGTCGCTGGTTCCAAGTTCAGTGCAGAGCTCCACGCTGCGCCTTCTGGCCGCTTCTCTGGCTCTATTTTTTGCGAATACCTTCCCGGTGGCGCTGGCTAGCCGCGGATATAAACAACCGACGCTCGGACAGTATTGGAAGGAATCTTACTCCTGGCTGGTGCCTTATTATCTGGTGTCGGCGGCCATTGCCAGCGCTGCCAATGCGGCTGCCAGCGGCGGTGTTTCCCTCCAGACCGTCCTTCTGGTCTTGCCGGCGATTTACTTAGCCTACCGCTACTACCGGCTGCAGAAGTCGAACCTGGAAATGCGCGAGAAGACGGCCGAGAACATGTCCGCGCTCCACCTTCGAACCATTGAAGGGCTGGCCCTGGCGGTGGAGGCCAAGGAAAGCTTGAACACGCGTGGACACTTGCGCAGAGTGCGAGTATACGCACTTGGCATCGGTCAGGACCTCGGCCTAAAGGGAGACGAACTGGAGGCGCTCCAGGCGGCAGCCTTGCTGCATGATATCGGGAAGCTGGCCGTCCCCGAATACATTCTGACGAAACCGGGCAAGCTGACGCCCCAGGAGTTCGCCAAGATGAAGGTCCATCCCATCGTGGGCGCGGAGATCGTAGAGCAGGTTCAATTTCCCTATCCAGTGGCTCCCATCGTGCGCGCGCGTCACGAAAAATGGGACGGATCCGGCTATCCGTTCGGACTGAAAGGAGAGGACATCCCAATCGGCGCTCGAATCCTGAGTGCGGTCGACTATCTTGACGCCCTCGCCTCGGATCGGGAATACCGCTGCGCCGTGCCTCTGGACGAAGCGATGAAACTGATTGAAGCTGAGTCCGGCAAGGGGCTTGACCCGGAGGTGGTCAGCGCGCTCGGCAAGCGCTACCGCGAACTGGAACAGGTGGCGAAAGCAACCGACGAAGGAGGCGTGACACTCTCCAAAAACGTGACGGTTGCGCGCGGCAGCGCTCCCGACGCCGGGCTCGACTTGTGGGCGCTCACCGGTGTTCGCCCGGGAGGAGGCGACTTCGTAAACACCATCGCAGCCGCCGGCAGAGAGCACCAGATGCTGCTTGCGCTGACGCACGGGCTAGGTTCGTCGCTCGATCTGGACGCGATTCTGGAACAGGTCGAAAGCGGGTTACGCCCGCTCATTCCTCACCAAGCCATGGCGATCTTCGTACCCCAGGGAGACACGCTCGTGTTGGCCCATTCCGCGGGTGAGCAAAAAGCGATGCTCAGTTCCGAAGTGCGTGCCGGCGAGGGGCTGGTGGGATGGGTGGCACAAAACCAGCAACCTATCGTCAACGGAAATCCGACGGTGGAGCGGGGATTTCGGGGCGACGCTGAAAAGGGACTCAAAGCCGCGCTCGCCGTTCCGCTCACGCGAAGCAACGGTTGGGCCGGAGTGCTGGCCTATTACCAGCGGGACCGGGATTCCTTCAATGCCGATCACTTACGGATACTGACCAGCGTCGCGCCGAGGATCGGCACTGCGATTGAGAACGCGCTCAAGGTAAAGGAGCTTCAAGAACGCGCCAGCATCGATGGGGTCACCGGCCTGCCCACCTTGCCCGCCATGACGCAAGCGTTCGATCTCGAGCTCATCCGCGCCAAACGTCAAGACCAATCCCTGGCCGTCGTCGTCGCGCAATTTTACGGCCTCAGTTCGCTCCAGCCGGAAAACTCCGATTCCGACATGAACCAGAAACTGCGCGAGGCCGCATGCTTACTTAAGACTGGTTGCCGCGAATACGATCACGTGGCCCGAATTGGAGACGACGCCTTCGCCATGATTCTCCCCGGAATGAAGCGAGAGGCCCTCGGCCGCAAGATTGAAAAATTGCATAGCGCATTATCGAGTATCTTTGCGCCGCTGATTAGTGACGGGACGATTCGTTTCGGGGTTGGCTGGGCGCTCTATCCGGATGACGCGGATACCTCCAAACTGCTCCTGGCTGTTGCAGAGGGCCGCAACGAAATACCAAACGGCAGCTCGCCGGAAAACCTTCTGGCGCTCGATGCGCGCCATCGCAAGGAAACGGAATCCCCGGAAATCGCGGAAACTCAGCTGGGATTCGAACCCAGCGCGCCCGCACGTTACTGACGGCTGCGGGCGCACCTAAACGCTGAAACACGCGGACCGTGCCGAATTCGCAAGGTCCGAGATAAACATGGTTGACAGCGGACGCGAACGAGGGTGATACTGGAAATCGCCATCGAATGACAATATCGAAATACGATGTCAATAAGAGCTTCGAATATCGCGATCTTTACTCCGGCCTGATGCGTCTCCATCTCCTTCATCACGCCGTGGAAGGGCCCATCTTTGGGCTGGAAATGGCTAAGGAACTGGCGCGCCACGGCTACCGGATCAGTCTTGGAACCCTTTATCCCCTGCTGCACGGACTGGAAAAGAAGGGTTACTTGCGCTCGGCCGAAATGCGCACAGGGCAATCGATTCGAAAAGTGTATCGGGCTACGCCGCTCGGGAGAAAGGCTCTGCGGGTTATGAAGGTAAAGGTGAGTGAATTGTTCGGGGAACTGAATGAAGGGAAGTAGCGTATGCGGTGCGCTGGCGGCGCTGCTTTCCGTTTCGGCTACCGCCTTGGCCGGTCCTCCGTTTCAAACCGATGACCCGGAACCGATTGAATTCAGGAACTACGAGTTCTACACGTTCGCCTCTTCGGACGGCACGCCGCTGGAGACCGATACCGAGGGCCCCGCTCTCGAGTTCAACTGGGGCGCGGCTCCCAACCTTCACCTCCACATAATCGCTCCCGCCGCGGCGATTTTTCCTTCTGATGGCCCGCGCGCTTTCGGCATAGGCGACATTGAGCTTGGAATCAAATACCGGTTTGTGCAGGAGACCAAGCATCGCCCTATGATCGGCACGTTTACGATGTTCGAAATTCCCACCGGCAGTGCTCCCAGGGCCCTGGGCGTGGGCAAGACCTGGTACAAGGTCCCGCTGTGGGCGCAGAAAAGCTTCGGACCTTGGACAACTTACGGAGGCGGTGGCGTCACCGTTTTCAGCGTGCCCGGCTATCGTAATTATCCATTCGCGGGGTGGTTGCTGCAGCGCGATCTCGGCAAAAAGTGGACGCTCGGAACGGAGATTTTTTATCACGGGCCGGAAGGGCCGCTGGCGCCACAGACGCGACCGTCAACGTTGGTGGATGTCGGCGGCGATTACAAATTTCGCGACCCAGGGTTTCAGTTCCTGTTCTGCTACGGGCATTCCGCCATCGGACAAACGGAGAACTACGCCTACCTTGGGCTCTATTGGACCTGGGGCAAAAAGGCGGACGACAAAGACAAGCCCGATGCGGCGGCACTAAGCCGCCTTGGCCGTCCAGGACCCCTGTGAGTATCTCAATCGGCGCGTGATCCTTCTGGCAAATGCCGCCTTCGGCGCCACAGGCTGTATCGCGGCTGTGTGGGTATTCGCTGAAGCGCTGAATGCGCGGCCCGGCAACACCGTCCTCATCCAAACGGCCGCGCTGGTGGCGGCGGTCTGCATGCTGGCCGCTTGGATCTGCGGCGGATATTGGTACCTGCACTTTTATCCGGCGGAAAGGGCGTTGATTCTCCGGGGACCTGGCCGTTCGCACACAATATTTTCATGGAAACGAAAGAACATTTGTTTTTGGTCACCGGCATTCTGGCATTGCTGCTCCCGATTGCAGCGCGCGAAAAGCTGTATTTCAATTCGGCCGCGCGCAATCTGGTTCTGGCCGTCGCCGGGCTGATCGCGATTACTGGATTGGCGGTGGAAGGCGCAGGCGGTGATCGACCGCGGAGTGAAAGTCGCGCTCTTTGAGAACACATCGAAAGGATCTCGTTAATGGACTCGCCGAAACTGACACCTGCAACGTCTGGTTTTGTTCTGGCTGCGGCGATCACCATGTTAATCAGTACGGCGCTGTCTTGCGCGAAGGACGCTTATGCTCCGCTCAAGGACGCGATGAAGTCGCTGGCCGGTCATGATTGGACCACTCAGGGGTTGATCGACCTGGCGCGTTTTCTTGGGTTGGGAGTGATCTTTATGAAGACACGGTTTGCGGAGAAGATCGATCCGAACCGCCTGATCGCGGGTCTTATTGGGGCAGTGGGGGGGCGCGGGGATCGGCCTTGCTTTTTGGTATGCGCTATTTTAAGTGAACAAAGTGCTCGCCTGACGGGCCGTTTGAGACGGACGTATAGCTCACCACTGCCTTCTTGGTGCTGCATCAGTCGCTAAAAACAGGGAACGAGTACGGCTGGCTTCGCGTATGTTTTGCATGAAGCTGCCTCATGCATGAACCTCGTCCTTTCCATGAACATCACCGCCTCTTCCGGCGATACTGAAAGAATCATATGCCGAGTCGATTGCAAACCGCGATCCTAGCCCTGTTCGTTTATCTGCCCTTTGCGCCCGTTGCTTCCGCGCAATCGGAAATCAGCGTGCAATCGCCCACCGGAGGCCTGGGCTGGCTGACGCATCCGTATCAAGCTGCAAGCGTCCCAGCCATCCGTTTGACCAACTCGCCGCGTTTGAACGATCTCATTCGGGCCGGGAACTTGTATCTCACTGCGCAGGACGTGGTGGCGCTGGCGATCGAAAACAACATCGACGTGGAGGTGCAGCGTTATGGGCCGCTGCTCGCCCAGCAAGTGCTGCGGCGCGCCCAGGGTGGAGGAGCTCTGCGAAGCGTGGGGCTGGGCGTGGCGGCAGGCCCTGAAAGCGTCAGCCTGCAAGGCGTCAGCGTCAACAATTCGGGCTCCGTGGCGTTGTCGGGGGGCAACGGCGTGAGCTCGGGCGGCGGCATCGTCACGCAACTGGGTCCCAGCATCCCGTCGCTCGACCCTTCGTTCTTCGCTTTTGTCAACTTCCAACATGCCAGCGCTCCGCAGAGCAACACGCTCTTGACGGGCACCACGGCTCTAGTCCAGAGCACGCGCAGCTACACGGCGCAGTATCAGCAAAATTGGGATTTTGGACTGAGCGCGCAGTTCACCTATGCCAGCAACTATTTCCACTTCAACAGTCAGCTGTTCAGCTTGAATCCTTACGCTTCCGGCGATCTTGATCTTCAAATAACACAAAACCTGCTGCAAGGATTCGGATCTGCCGTCAACGGCCGCAACATTCGAGTGCAACGCAATAACGTGAAGGTGAGCGGTCTGCAATTCAAGCAGCAAGTGGTTACCACGGTATCGGCTGCGCTCAATTTGTACTGGGATCTGGTCAGCTTTAACGAGGATGTGCGCGCTCGCCGGCAAGAGGTGAGTACCGCCCAGCAGTTCTTGGAGGACAACAAGAGGCAGGTACAGATTGGAGCGCTGGCGGAGATTGAAGTCACGCGCGCCGAGGCGCAGCTTTACTCCAGCCAGCAGGACCTGGTAGTTTCCCAAACCAATCTGCAGCAACAGGAGATCGTGCTCAAAAACGCGCTGTGCCGCGACGGCATCACCGCGGCCGGGCTCGAGAACACTCACCTCGTCCCGCTCGACAAAATTCAGATTCCACCGAGCGACCAGGTCCGGCCCATCCCGGAGCTGGTGAGTGAGGCGCTGAAGAACCGAACCGAAATTGCGACGGCGCGCATCAACATTGAAAGCAACGAGCTGAACCTGGTGGGCATCAAGAACTCGTTGAAGCCCACCCTGCAGGCCTTCGCTGAGCTGACCAACAACGGCCTCAGTGGAGAACTCACGGCGCTGGGCGCCACGCAACCCGGCGTCGCTTATCTGGCGGGCGGCTACGGCGGTCTGCTGGAACAGATCTTCCGGCGAAATTTCCCGAACTATTCCGCGGGGCTTTCGCTCAACATTCCTTTGCGCAATCGCGCGGCGCAATCCGACTATGCCACCAGCCTGCTCGAGCTTCGCCAGAACCAGCTCAACCTGAGTAAGAACATGAACCAGGTGACGGTGGACGTACAGAATGCCGTGATCGGTGTGCATCAGGCCCGCGTGCGTTACGATGCGGCCTCAAAATCGCGGGAGCTTCAGGAACAGACGCTGGCGGCCGATCAACGCCGCTATGCGCTGGGCGCCGCGACTGTGTTTCAGGTGGTCCAGGACCAGCGCGACCTGGCTACCAGCCAAAGCACGGAAGTGCAGGCCATGGCCAACTATACTCACGCTCAGATTTCTTTCGATCAGGCGATGGGGACCACGCTGGATGTAAATCACGTTTCACTCGACGAAGCGATGAGAGGGCGGATCGCGCGGGACTCTGTGCTTCCCGCGAATCTGCCGGGAGAAAAACAATGATAAGAAACCGTCTCCCTCGGCCCTCGAATAGGGCACACGGTCGCGGCTCATTCAGCAGGCAATTGGTTGCGCTGATCTGTCTTGCGTCGATGATCCGAGCGCAAGATATAGCACCCCAGCGCCCGCAAGCGCCCGTCATCGTTCGACCTTATCTGGCAGTCAGCATTCCCCCCACACGAGTCGCAAATTCCACGCGGCTCGGGGAACTGGTGCGCGCCGGCATGCTGTACCTGACCGCGCAGGACGCCATCGCGCTTGCGCTCGAAAACAACATCGACATCGAGGTCAGCCGCTACAATCCGTTCATTTCCCAGTGGCAGCTGGAGCGCTCGCAAGCGGGCGGTGCGCTGCCCGGAGTGCCCAGCGGCGCGTCGCAAGCCGGATCGGTGGCCAGCGGACAAGGCGTGGCCGGCAGCGAGGCCGCAGCGGGCGTCAGCGTACCAGGAGGGCGCTCCAACGGGTCCAGCTCCAACGCCACGGTCTCGCAAATCGGGCCGGTTACCCAGAACCTGGATCCGATCGTGCAAGAGGCCAGCACGATCAGCCACCTCAGCGCCCCGCAGGCAGACCCGGTCGTAAGCCAGGTTCTCAACCTGACACAGACTACGCACGTCTACACAGGAAGCTATCAGCAGGGCCTGCTTCTCGGAGGCATCGTCTCAGTCAACTACAGCGAACACTACCTCAGCGAAAACGCGCCCAGCGATGTGCTCAATCCTACCGTTGCTCCGAGCGTGAGCGTATCGCTGCAGCAGAATCTGTTGCGAGGCTTCGGCATCGCCGCTAACGCCCGCACCATCACGGTGGCGCGGATGAACTTGAACACCGCGGACCTCAACTTTAAGACGCAGGTGATCTCGGTGGTGAACCAGGTCCTGAATGCGTACTACAACCTGGCCGCGGATTACGAAGACCTGCGCGCGAAAACCAGCGCATCCCAGACCGCTCAAACCTTTGTGAACGACGTGCAGCGGCAGATCGAAATTGGATCGGTTGCACCCACGGACCTGATCAGCGCGCAGTCCCAGGCCGTCTCCAGCGCGCAGGCCGCGGTGGATTCCGACGTGGCGGTGCGGCAGCAGGAGCTCACACTGAAAAATCTGATCAGCCGTACCGGCGCGGCCGATCCCGTGCTTGCGAATGTCCGCATCGTGCCGATCGATTCCATCGCGATTCCGGCTGCCGACAATCTTCTTCCCATCGATCAAATGGTCCGGCAGGCACTCGCCAATCGCGCCGACCTGGCGTCTGAGCTAGCCGGCGAAAAGGCCAGCGAAGTGAACTCGCTCGGAACCAAGAATGGAATTCTTCCCACTTTGGATGGATTCGCAGTGGAAAGCCAGGCTGGCCTCGCAGGCACTCCCCGGACCGTTACGTCCGGCGGAATCACCGAGAGCAGCGATAAATATTTCGCGGGCGGCATCGGCACGGCGCTGGGGCAGGTGTTCCGGCGCAACTTTCCCACCGAGGCGGCCGGAGCTTTCTATCAGGAGCCGCTGCGCAACCGGCAGGCACAAGCCGACTACTCCATCGATCTGTTGTCGCTGCGGCAGACCCAACTCACCAATCGCAAGGATGTCAATCAGGTGGAGGTGGATGTGCGCAACGGCGCGGTGGCCATCGAGCAGGCCCGGGCGCGCTACGATGCCGCGGTCGGAAACCGGACGCTGCAGCAGGATCTCTTCGACGCCGAAACCAAACGTTTTCGCCTGGGCGCCTCCACACCCTACAATGTCGCGCTCCAGCTGCGCGATCTGATCTCCGCGCAATCGGTGGCCGTTGCGGCGATGGTAGCCTACAGCACCGCGCGCCTGTCACTGGACCAGACGCTGGGCATTACGCTCGAAGCCAATCACGTCACTCTGGACGAAGTGAAGAGTGGAAGAATCGTGCGGAGATCGTCGCTTCCGTAGCCGTTGGCGGGGTCGGCGGGCGCCCCACGTACAGCGGCGCTCATGTAGTCCTGAGACGCACGCTAAATCATTGATTTGAAATGCTGATTTTAGGTGGTGTTGGGGATACCAGGCTGCTAAAATGGGGTTTGCGGAACGCACCATTTCTCGAGCGCTTCGCTTCTCTATTTCCAGGAGTTGACTAGTTGGCAGACCCTCAAGATCCTACGAACCCGCCCTCCCCGCCGCGCGATGGCACGCAGATGCCGCTCGGTGGCGACGGCAAGCAGAACCTGATCCCCATCAATATTGAAGACGAGATGCGGCGATCGTATCTCGACTACGCGATGAGCGTGATCATCGGGCGCGCGCTGCCCGACATCCGCGACGGCCTCAAGCCCGTGCATCGCCGTATTCTTTACGCGATGAGCGAGATGGGCCTCGCGTTCAACCGGCCCTATCGCAAGTGCGCGGGCATCGTAGGCGAGGTGCTCGGAAATTATCATCCGCACGGCGACGCGCCGGTATATGACGCGCTGGTTCGCATGGCGCAGGATTTTTCGCTGCGCTATCCGCTGGTGGATGGCCAGGGCAATTTTGGTTCGGTGGATGGCGATCCGCCCGCCGCTTACCGGTACACCGAAGCGCGTCTCTCGCGAATTGACACCGCGCTCCTCGAAGACCTGGATAAAGAGACCGTCGATTTCCGGCCCAACTTCGATGAGCGGCGCGTGGAGCCCGAAGTGCTGCCCACACGCGTTCCGAATCTGTTGATCAATGGATCGTCGGGCATTGCGGTCGGGATGGCCACCAACATCCCGCCTCACAATATCACCGAGATCATCAACGCGACCATTCTTCTGGTGCAGAAGCCCGACACGCACCTGAGCGAGATCGTGAACCTGGTGCAAGGCCCGGATTTCCCCACCGGCGGATTCATTCTCGGACGCCAGGGCATTCTGGACTACTTCACTAAAGGCCGCGGCACGCTGAAACTGCGCGCCAAAGCGGCCATCGAAAAGTTCGGCAAGGATCGCGAGGCGATCGTCGTCACCGAGATTCCCTATCAGGTGAACAAGGCGCGTCTGATCGAAGCCACGGCCGGCCTGGTAAACGACAAGCGACTGGAAGGCATTTCCGAAATTCGCGATGAAAGCGATCGCGACGGCATGCGCATCGTGTTCGAGCTGAAGCGCGGCGAGCAATCCGAGGTGGTGCTCAACAATCTCTACAAGCACACCCAGCTTCAAATCAATTTCGGCGTGATCATGCTGTCCATCGTCAATGGACAGCCGCGCGAGCTGGGCCTGGCGGATGTGCTGAAGCGCTTCATCGATCACCGCATCGATGTGGTTCGGCGCCGCACGGATTACCTGTTGCGTAAAGCCAGGGAGCGCGAGCATATATTGCTCGGCTTCAAGAAAGCCATCGAAAACCTGGATGCGGTGATTCAGCTGATTCGCGCGTCCACCAGTCCACGCGAAGCGCGCGATGGTTTGATCCGGACTTTCGAGTTCACCGAGCGGCAGGCGCAAGCCATCATCGAGATGCAGTTGCAGCGCCTCACCGGGATGGAGATCGAGAAGATCCTGAAAGAGCTGGCCGATATCCAGGTGGAGATCGCCGAGTACCTTGAAATCCTGGCTTCCGACAAAAAGCTGCGCGGCATCATCGTGCAGGAATTGAAGGACGTGCAAAAGGAATTCGGCGACGAACGCCGCACCCAGATCATAGAAGACACCGGCGAGATTCATCTTGAAGATCTGATCCAGGTGGAAGACGTGGCGGTAACCGTCACGCACGGCGGTTATTTGAAGCGCACGGCGGTGGATACTTACCGGCGTCAATCGCGCGGCGGCAAGGGACGCATCGGCATGGGGACGCGCACCGAGGATGTTGTGGAGCACCTGGTGGTGGCGTCCACGCACGCCTATTTGCTCGTTTTCACCACCATGGGCCGCGTCTATTGGCTGAAGATCTACGAAATTCCAGACGCCGGCACCACCGGCAAGGGCAAACACGTTTCCGGTTTGATCAATCTGCAGCCGGATGAAGCGGTAAAGACTTTCCTCTCGGTGAAAGATTTCGTGGCCAACCAGTTCATCGTGATGGTCACCAAGCAAGGCGTCATCAAGAAGTGCGAGCTCACCGAGTTCGACAATCCGATGTCGCGCGGGATCATTGCCGTCTCGTTGGATGAAGGCGATGAATTGCTGGCCGCGCGGCTCACCTATGGCGATAACTATATCTTCCTCGGCACGCGCGAAGGCAAGGCCATCCGCTTTCACGAAAGCGACGTTCGCGCCATGGGCCGGCCGGCGCGCGGCGTCCGCGCCATGGATCTGGCGGAGGGCGACGCCATCATCGGCGCAGAGGTGGTGGAGAAAGACGGCTTGATCCTGTCGATTTCCGAGAACGGATTCGGCAAGCGTACACCTCTTGAAGATTACCGGCTCACAGCGCGCGGCGGCAAGGGCGTAATCAACATGAAGCTGGCGCCCAGGATCGGCAAGGTAGTGGCCATCCTTTCGGTGAAGGAAGACACGGACCTGATGATCATCACCCGCGACGGCAAGATCATCCGCCTGGAATCGGGCGAGATCCGGCAAGCCGGCCGGTCCACGCAGGGCGTGCGGCTGGTGCGCATGGACGAGGGCGATCAGGTGGCCGCGGCGTCCGTTATTCCGACAGTGATTCCCGATGAAAGCGAGGGCGCGAACGGCGACGGCCAGAGCGATCTGCCGCTCCAGTAGATCTGCTAGGGGTGCGCTTGCGCGACGCTTCCAAGCTCGGTGGCGCGATGCTGGTCCTCGCGCGCTCCCGCCACGTCGCCGATCGCTCTTTTGGCGACGGACCGGTTGATATAGGCGTTCGCGTAGTTCGGATTCAACCGGATCGCCTGGCTGCAATCCTCAATGGCGCCCTGGTAGTTGCGCAGCCGCAGCCGCGCGTATCCCCGGGCATTCAGCGCGAGGGCGTGCGTGGGATCGATCTGCAGCGCCCGATCGAAGGCCTGCACGGCCTGCTCGAAATTCTCCTGTTCAGACCAGTCGCGTCCCTGCCGGTAGAAGCGGTTGGCATCGCGCGGCGAGGTCTGGGCCGCCGGCGCGGTTACAACTTGGGGCGGCTTTACGCTGGCCGTGGCCACCACGCGAGGCTGTTCGGTCAACTGGGGCGGGGCAACTGGCGGAGCCTCCGCGGCAACCACAGGAGCCGGCTTAGCCGATGGAGCCGGCTTAACTGTCGGAGCGGGCTGGGCAGCCGGAGCTGCCGCTGGACGTTCTTCCGCCACCACGGCGGGCTTCGGCTGCGGCGGTGGAGGCGCGGGCGCCGCCTTCGTGTCGATCATTTTTTGCGCGGCATTCAGCAAACCCGCGGCTTCCGGCGGATTCTGCCCGATCAGCATGGCCCGGTTGATATCTTCGATGGCCGGCTGCGCGGCTCCCGTCGCCAGATAAAATTGCGCCCGGCAAACGTAGGCCGCGCCATCCGCGGGATTGAGCTGGATGGCCTTGGTACAGTCGGTGAGCGATTGCGCAATCTGTCCGTGCGTGCGCAGAATCGTGGCGCGCCCCAAGTACGCTTTGGCGGAGTCCGGCGCCAGTTGGATGGCCTGGCCGTAGTCGTTCAGCGCTTCCTGCGCCTGGCCGATCTGTTGGAAAAGATTCGCGCGCAGCAGAAAGTTCTCCGCATTGCGCGGATCGCGCTGGATGGCTTGGGTAACGTCGGCGATAGCCTCGTTGGTCCGGCCGCTCGAGGCCAGCGCGGAAGCTCGCATCGCGTAGGCTCGCGAGTTGTTGGGCTGCAGGTCAATGGAATGCCCAATATCGGAAATCGCCATGGCGAAATCGCCCAGATAGAAGTGCGCATATCCGCGATGGAGGAAAGCGGAATCATTCTGGGCGTCGAGATCGATGGCCTCGGTGAAGGATTCGATCGCCGATCCGTAAGCCTTCAGGTCTTCCGAACGCCGGCCGCGCTGATAGGCGTCCTGAGCGCGTTGCCAGGCGGTAGAGCCGCTCTGTGCAGAAGACCCGGCTTCCGCTGAGCCAGCGGCTTCCGGATTCGTGGGCGAGCCTTTCTGCTTCTTGGCTGCTTCCCGGTTCTTGCCCGCTTCCTTGGCCTCGCGCGCCAGCTCTTTCACCGAAGACTGGAGATCCTTGATCTGGGTTTGAAGCTGCGAAAGGGTGTTTTGAAGGTTTTGGATCGCCACCCCCAGGTCCGGTTTGGGGATGTCGTCGCTGTACACCCAGCCGCCGAAAATCAAGAGCACTACAACGGGGAGGATGTAGCGAAGACGGTGCAGCATTACATTCTTATGTCGGAACGCTTTGAAGATCGAGTATAGCATTCAGGTGCGGCCCACGGGCATCGGCAAATGACCTGCCAGGCGACCCAACGGACACCGGTAGCGTAAGGTGTTCGCCCACATTGCTATACAGTACCTCACGCTCCACAACCCACTCGTGCCATAATCAGGAGCGAAATGGGACAAAACAGCCAGACCGTCGAAGCATTTTACGCCGCCATGGGACACGGAGACATTCCGTTCGTCATCGGAATTTTCGATCCGCAGATCGTGTGGGTTGAAGGCGAAAACTTCGTTTACGCCGACAGGAGTCCGTATATCGGCATCGATGCGGTGCTCACGGGCCTTTTTGCCCGGCTGGTAGGGGAGTGGGATGGATTTTCAGCGGTTCCCCACGAAATTGTCGACGGCGGCGAGACCGTGGTTGCCCTGGGGCGCTACGGCGGTGTCTACAAAGCCACCGGCGTGAAAGTGGACGCCCAATTCGTACACGTGTTCCGTTTCAAGGACGGCAAGGTGGTGAGTTTCCAGCAGTACAGCGACACGGCGCAGTTCAAGGACGCCGTGAGCCGCCGGGCGGGGGCGTAAGCGCTCTTCGCATTCCTTGCCTCCCGTATTCCCTGTTGTCCGCGGCCTAGGTTCCCAGCTCCTGCCGGATCTCTTCAGCCACCTCGCGCGCTTTATCCGTGGCGCCGATCTCGAAACTGATGGCTCCGACGCGGGGGTGCCCGCCGCCGCCGTAGCGCTCGCAGATCG
>Ga0302325_10003580_pt1 | contig 36526 bp, 34 predicted proteins | sample Palsa_T0_2_FD_201948 | JGI IMG/M metagenome (GOLD analysis project Ga0302325, IMG submission 201948) | Peat permafrost microbial communities from Stordalen Mire near Abisko, Sweden - Palsa_T0_2 | ecosystem: Environmental > Terrestrial > Soil > Palsa > Peat permafrost | place: Sweden: Abisko...
TGCAAGGCTCTCATGACCACTTAAAGTAGCACATATTTCGTATTGCTAATGCCATTTGCAGCCCTCAGCGTACAGGAAGGTGGGGGGATCGTCTCTTGAGGGAGACAAGTCCGCGGCGTCCGTCTGGATCTCGCGGCTTCTTCTCGAAGCCGAGCTTTTGGAAAGTACGACTCTTGTCTCTTTGTACCACAGGGGAGATTTAATCCGACCTCGGGTGAAGTATTAGAATATGTTCGCCCTGCCAGGCACATCGAAGACAAACAGTCTCAAACACGTGATTAAATATGAGAAATACTGGGGGCAGCTAGCATCGAGAGCTATCAGGAGACAATATCGGAAGTAAGACTACTCACGATGATGCTATGCAAATATCAGCATCTCCTCGGATTTTTGTTCTGGCAGCTTTGCCATTGTTGACGAAGCCAGACGTCGTTGGAAATCTTCTGCGCCACGTGAAATTTTTCAGGGGCTGCTGGACTTTTAGCGAGCAAATCACTCCCCGTCGTGCCGTCCTCGGTCGCGGGGCACGGGCGGTGGCTGTGGATCTGGAAATAGTCTTACAAAGATGGAACAACCACAAGCTCGACTGGGCTTCCTTCGAGAGAGCCCACAGTCATGATCTAACAGATTCAATTCCTTCAACGCCTTTCGGTTTCCATCACTTGGTATCAATTGACTCGCCATGGCTCCAACGAAGACCGCGAGCCAAATGGAAGCCGTCCTGTCTCGACGAGAGGTCGAGGGGCTCATTGCCGATGGAAAATCCATTGTCATTCTCGATCAGAGGGCTCTTAGGGTGGATGCTTGGTTAAAACACCACCCCGGAGGAGCCAAAGCCATTATGCATATGGTTGGAAGAGATGCTACAGACGAGGTGAACGGGTAAGGGTGCTTTAATATAAAAATTGTTTTGCTTGCTTTCTGACACTTTGTGGCACAGATTTCACTCGCCTGAAGCGAGGAAACAGATGGAGAGATATCGAATTGGTCGAATAGAAGGGCGATGGGTAAATTTTGTCCCTCCAATACAAGGTGGGAAATTCAGACCATACCTCGAGGGGCTTGCGGATAGGGAAGATGGCGATGCGGATCAAACACCCACGAGTTCGGACATTTCGAGAACACCGTCGCCAATATTCGATACCGAGGATTCAAACATCCGTCGACGCATAGCCTCGAAGGACGATTCTCTCCTCTCTTCTGCTTCATCAGTATCCTCTACCGCGGACGCCGAAGATGGCATGTCTTACTTGGACGCCCAGACGAAGGAGCAGATCGATTTGGATCTTGCTAAGTATCCTTCATTGGACCTGGATACGCAGGATGAGATTGTCCGAAAATACCGCCTTTTGGATCAACGAATACGAGCGGAAAGACTCTACGATTGTAACTACACGGCGTACGCCATCGAGGCCTGCCGGTACACGTTTTTGGCTTGCATGATGCTCCTCTTTCTCCGCTGGGGATGGTATGGGACGAGCGGCCTGTTCCTAGGCTGCCTTTGGCACCAGCTTGTCTTCACTGTGCATGATGCAGGTCATATGGGAATTACCCACAACTTCACGGTTGATACGACGATTGGGATCATCATCGCAGACTTCATCGGAGGATTGTCCGTGGGTTGGTGGAAGCACAATCACAATGTTCATCACATTGTTACGAACTCTCCAGAACATGACCCGGATATTGAACATTTACCTTTTTTCGCCGTCTCGCATAGATTCTTGGAGTCACTTACATCCTCATTCTACGAACGGGTTATGGTTTTCGACGCCTTTGCCAAGTTTATCATCCCTTACCAGGCATACATGTATTATCCAATACTTACATTTGGACGATTTAATCTATACCGTCTATCATGGGAGTTTCTCATTAGAGGCACCGGCCCTAAAAAAGGACCTGCCTGGTGGCATCGGTGGCTGGAGATTACCGGCCAAGTTTTCTTCTGGTATTGGTTTGGGTATATCGTCATGTACAAAACGATTCCGAACGCCTCGGGCCGTTTCGCATTCGTTATGATCAGCCACATGGTTACGATGCCCCTGCACGCTCAAATAACCTTGTCTCATTTCTCTATGAGCACTGCTGAGCTCGGTCCGCAGGAATCCTTTCCCCAGAAGATGCTACGAACAACGATGGATATTGATTGTCCTCAGTGGCTTGACTTCTTCCACGGCGGCTTGCAGTTCCAAGCTATTCACCACTTGTTCCCGAGGATGCCAAGACATAACCTTCGCCGAACTCAGAAACTCGTGCAGGAGTTCTGCAATGACGTGGGGATACCGTATGCACTTTACGGTTTTGTAGACGGAAATAAGCAAGTCATCGGGAGACTTGAAGAGGTCGGAAGACAAGCATTAATCCTTGCAAGATGTCAGAGGACAGTTGCTGAGAGAGGTGACATACTTTATAGGAATTGAAAGTTATATGGAATGTATATGCTTCTGCATGTGGAGCCCCGGGTCGAGAGGATATTTCATTTAGATCTTCAAGCTGCCTCCCGGCATAGAAGTAACACATTCAGCTATGATAACTCTGCTGGTTTCAATAGGCCGTCTATCTATCACCATTTCCGCGGAAAGCCTGACTCGAGCATACCAATGGTCAAGTTTTGTCCTGTTCCAAATTGGCATTGATGTGACGAATGGTGCAGACATTGATGCTGGCTACTTCGTACCGACGCGCTAATCTATCCCGCGGCAAGATGCCGAAGGATTTCAAGGAACATGCATCTCGCCAGCAAGGGCAGGGCATGTTGTGGAACTTGTGGTGGCGAGGAAGCGTGTACCGATCTTCCATCCTGCCTTCGACGCATTATTTAACTTCTACAAGGCAGGGGTTTCTTTTGCTCTTCGAACAGGTCACTTTTTCAATTGATGTTCAAGCCACGCTTGTGGTTAATCCATAGATCACAGTCCAAAAGGAACCAATATACGCGCATCAGGCCATAGACATCCTGACAAGTGTCTGATAACACCACGGAAACGCCGTACATAGGTAGGATGCTTTCGGTGGTATTTTCTTTTGTAGGAGTTCCTCATGATCCACAATAAATTGGACAACAGGTCACTCATACTTGGTATGGCTTCTGATGTGGCGCAAACATTGGGTCCCGTGCATCAACCGTCGCCGCTTCGAAACGAGACTGCCGAACAGGAGGGAGGCACCAAGTGTGGTTCGTCTGGAACTGGCTGCGGGAGTAGAGACATCTGCTTTGAGACATGGGGAATTGCCGAACTAAAGTTCTCGGACGGTTCCCGTGTGAGCTGATATCAACGTATGTCGGTCTGTATGGAATGGATCAAAACTTCTCATACTTCCCACCATATTTAGAAGAAGTTGCCCGGTACTAGCCCCTTTCACATATTGGAGTGACTATCAGGATGTCCAGGATGTAATCAGATCGGAATGGAAGACGACATCTGTCCGCGATTGCCGCTGGGGTTGACGCTTGCTTTCTTGCGCTCCTAACTTGAAGAATAAAAGTAACCACTATTTCCGTATAAGACCGCACGTTATTTGCCCTTGTTAGGATCAGTTCGAAGATGGGGAAGGCGCTAGGTAGCCATGCGTGAGATCCCGAAGAAGGGTGCCAAGTTTAGTCTCTGACGAAAAAAGCAAATAAGGGGATCTCCGCCACGGCACAGACAATTGTAAAGTATATAAGCAATTAGAGCTCCCGTTGAAGAATTACGTCTGGGTTTACAGGACCTACTCGTATTCGCAAGTTGATCACTTCTCAGTCTTCAGACCTTGACAACGGCTCACGATTTATCCCAACTTACCACCACTTGTACCCAAATCACCTTTGCCCTAGAAGATTTAATGAGCCTTATCCGCATCGCTTCGACATGACAAGAGGCAAGCATAATGCAAAATCGGCTGAGAGGATCGCCAACAGCAAACCGGGAGTAAGTTCATCTGATCTCAGAGCCCGGATGAGGTGGAACTGAACAAGATATCAGTCCCGTGAGGCGCATGCGGCTGCGAGAGCCGCTGAACGAAATCGTACAACCACTTCTGGGGGAAGCCAAGCCAGCGGGGGAAGTTCGAATAGCTCCCACAGCCAGAGCGGAGGTGAAGCGTGGGGATGCCAGAATGTGAACCGTTCTGGGGCATATTGTTCGGTTTGGGAGCTCTGCGATGAGCATGCCGCAACCTGGAGGGCCGGCACGTAGATTTTTCTGACGCGGATCAGTGCAAGGGGTTGCTGATGGGACGGCTGAGGAAACCGCCTCCTTTGAAAGTTGGAACGTTTCCCTAGGGTCGTGCGTGCAGAGGGCCGCTCTCTGGTGTTCTTTCCCCCCTCCCGGCGCGCTCGAGTACTGTATCGGGGAGAATATGCGAGCGGGCAGGGTCATGGGCTTCCATATTGCTTTTGGGGCCGTAAAAAACCGGTGCGGAAAGAAGAAATGGCGCGGGAGTTGGACTCCAGGCTGTTTCAAACAAGGTTTGTGTACTGATTTAGCTTTTCGGAATAATGAAATAACGCAGATCTTTTGATGTTCATGGGTTTGTCGTGAGGTTGCGGTTGCGGTTGATGTGACACAAACTGTTGATATCTGAACCTGAACCTGAACCTGATCCTGTGATCCGTCGACACGATCGCGCGCAGCCACGGGGCGGGCTGATCCATCGAGGGGAATCGAGTTTTCGGAGTCTGGGACAGTGGGAGGAAGGCCCAGGGACCAGCGGCCAGCGGCCAGCAGAGAAAAAAGCAATGCGGCCTGTTCCCAGTGCCGCTGCCTTGGGAGAGGACTCAGAGGAGTCTGGGACTGTCCCGAGTGTCCCCAATCCAAAACCAAAACGTTCCCGTTCCCGTTCCCGTTCCGGCGCAGCTGCAAGCGAGACTAGCTGCGCACGTGATGATGGCCCCAGTCCAGTCCATCATTTCCCATTTGCTGGCGACGGGACCTTCATCCTCGTACCACCTACCCACCTGCATACCTACTGCAGAGCAAGGCGTCAACACATGACAAGACGCATGAGAGCTCGCGTAACACACTCTTGTTTGATTCGTGGGCCTCGATAAAACGCCGCCAAAAATTCGCCCAATCCCGTCGCCTCAGCTTCTGGGGCTCACGTGCTCGCAGCCATCGTCCTTTCTCCTCGCGTGTTGGCCATGACCTGAATAGCAAGCAAAAGACTTGCTCACGGCCTGCGCGAAGAGACTCAACCTATATCCATACCATGTGCTTGAGAGACCGATAGTCGACCAAGATGGATCAGAGTATCCAGCGCGCCTTGAACGACAAGCTGTATGATAAGCGGAAGGTCGGAGCTCTCGAGTACGCACCTGCCCCCAGACTTCTGGACAACGCTTACGTATAATCTATCCGCAGTCTTGAGCGGGTGATTCGAGACCTTGCTGCTGCTAAGGAGTTTGACCGGATCCAGAAGATCATTCAGCAGCTTTGCAATGAATATGCCTATGCAGTTCACCAGCCTCACGCTCGAAATGGTGGACTTATCGGGCTGGCAGCCGCCGCCATTGCGTTGGGTCCAGTAAGGCGTGGAAGAAATGCGGGCAAAATGAGTTGGCTAATGGAATGAGCAGGAATTGGCACGTTACTTGAATGAAATTGTGCCTCCTGTGCTGGCCTGCTTCACAGACCAAGATGCTCGAGTTCGGTATTACGCTTGCGAAAGCATGTACAATATCGCTAAAGTAGCTAAGGGTGAAGTATTACCCTACTTCAACGACATTTTTGATGCCTTATGCAAGGTGAGCATCTCTTAACGCCCCCTGCACTTCACTTTTAGGAAATCCCAATCATGCTTATCTTCAATACAGCTTGGTGCAGATTCTGAGCTATCCGTCAAGAACGGAGCTGAGCTCCTGGATCGCCTGATCAAGGATATTGTCTCAGAATCAGCTGCTACATATGTCTCGATACTTTACAGCTCGGAGGCACCTATGATCGAGACTGACAAGGAGACGCCCGATGAGTCGATTGATGCACCCACAGCATTCTCTCTTGTCCGTTTTCTGCCGTTGTTGAAAGAACGAATCCACGTTATTAATCCCTTTACACGAACGTTTCTCGTAGGCTGGATCACCTTACTCGACTCTATTCCAGATTTAGAGCTTGTCTCATACCTTCCAGAATTTTTGGGGGGCTTGTTTAAGTTTCTCAGTGATCCAAACCGTGATGTTCATGTTGCCACCCAAGGCGCACTGGAGAGATTTCTTAGCGAGATCAAGCGGATTTCGCGGATCAAGAAGGGTATTGCGGAAAGTCGGAAATCTCGCAGCGACGGCAAGCGAAAGCGTTCAGGATCAATGGATAGTGAAAACTCCGTTGCCCCTAATGAAGTTGCAGACGATGATTCCGAGACGGGTGCAGACGATAAGGACGTCAGCAGTGACGATGACTGGGTCCCAGGGCAAGATGTTCAGGTGAACCATAAAGACATTCTTGAAATACTGACGGCAAACCTTGATTCTCCGTTAGGTAAAATGTCCCGCGCTTGAAGAAAAATAGCCAGTTCCTTGGCTAACTTACCGCAGAGGAGGATAGTTTACTGGAATCGCTCCGTTGGATTGTTGAATTCCTTGATATATGTCCAGAAGAAGTTCTGCCTTTTGCTCCTAAAATTTTGGCCCACTTACTGCCGGCCATGGCCAGCGGTGTGGAGACCATTCGGCAGGCAGCTGCTCGAGTGAACACATCTTTAATGGATTATGTTGTTTCACTCTCAGACGAGGGCGCTCCATCCGAGGGTACAACTGCTGGTCCCTCCAGAGTCCCTACGTCAATCATGAAAGATGCAGCAAACGACAGAAGAGACTCATCCGTGAACACACGAGGTTCAATCTCAGGGTCCCGAGAAATTGACAGGAGAGAGTCAGAAGTGCAAACCCCACCTCCGCCATATAAAGCTCCTGCGCCTTCTTCACCACCTCAACCGCAAGTCGACCTTGACTACGCAGCGGCTGTTAACTCTTTAACTTTACTTTTCTTGAATGACCACGAAGCTACAAGAGTCGCAGCCCTTACTTGGCTGCTCATGCTTCACAGAAAAGCCCCAAGGAAAGTGCTTGCATTCAACGATGGGACTTTTCCTGCTCTTCTCAAAACACTGTCAGATCCCGCAGAAGCCGTTGTCACTCGAGATCTTCAGCTTCTATCTCAGATATCCAGAAATAGCGGGGACGATTACTTCACATCATTCATGGAAAACCTACTGCAATTGTTTTCAACAGACCGAAAGCTTCTGGAGACCCGAGGCAACCTGATCATCCGCCAGCTGTGTGTCAGTCTCAGTCCCGAACGAATTTACCGCACTCTAGCAGACTGCATTGAGAAAGAAGAAGACGTTGAATTTGCCAGCATCATGGTTCAAAATCTCAACAATAATCTCATCACAGCCCCTGAGCTGGCTGAGCTGCGCAAACGGCTTCGGAATCTAGAAACCAAGGTTTGAACTCATTTCCCTTCACAGGTGTTTAGCTCACAGCGTACAGGATGGGCAAACCTTCTTCGTAGCTCTCTTCAGGTCTTGGTGTTACAATGCTGTTGCAACCTTTTCCTTGTGCCTGCTTGCCCAAGCATACGAGCAAGCATATAATCTTCTTCAGATTTTGTGAGTTTCATTAAGTGTCCTTTGAATTGTGCTAATATGAAAAGTGCGGAGCTGGAAATGACTGTGAACATGCTCATTCAGATCGATAAATTGGTTCAATTGCTGGAATCTCCCGTTTTTACGTGTAGGGTCGCGTCATGTATTCCTTGGTGTTTTGCTGACTCCCCCCAGACCTACGACTCCAGCTTTTAGAGCCCGAGAAATATCCTCATCTCTATAAATGCCTTTATGGCCTTCTCATGCTGCTTCCCCAGTCTTCTGCATTTGCAGCATTGAAGAATAGGTTGAATAGTGTCAGCGCCATAGGCTACTTGCATATCGCACCCCGAGCGTACGTATCTCAATCTCGTAACAATGGTGTGGCCGAGGCTATTTCTACCTTTCACTTTCATCAACGTCAGAAAAGCACGGAGACTCATGCGTCCTCATTTAGTACGCCAACCAATGCTGGCCCTTCTAGCTTTGATAGGTCCAGTAGGCTTAAAGGAAGAGATGAGGGCGGTATCCGGTGGAATGAGTTGCTTGAGAAGTTTAGAAGCGTTCAGGAACGAGCCAGAAGGGCACAGAGACCAGGAGCAGATCTGGGCGATGGACTTGGCATTGGAGATAGACGTGGAGAAGGGCTCGGCTCAAATGCGTTCAAGGATCTGGCTCGACTCCAAGGCCCTCCAATACCAGTGAAAGACGCGCCCATGGCACCTGTCGGCACTCAGCAAGTGGCACACAAGTCGAAATCGAGTCTGGGGAAGTTTGGAAGATTGGGCGGTGCGGTCTCTGGTGCTCGGCCCAAGAGATAAACTTTAGAGGGTATACATTTTCTACTTGAGCGTATACACAAATTTAATGCACATAATTTCCCTTCAAGATCTGGTCTTTCTTGGTGTTTCCCTTTCTACCAGGCCCTCGAACATGCTATCTCTCTGGCGGGTCAGATCCCGTAGTTCGACCCTGGTGCTCTCCAACTCAAGCCTCGCCAGATCTGTGTCCTGAGGGAGGCCATGGTAGCTTTTTACTTGGACTTCAAGGTCCTTTACAAGTGTCATCAGATTTTTGAATTTGTTTTCCTCTGCCTTCACATCCTGTATGGTGACCTTGGAATTTCCCCGACTTGCGGATAATGAAGCGACACGATCCTTGAGCTCCGGTAACTTCGAAGCCAAAGCTTTGGTTTTTCGTTGATAATCTATCGTCTGCTTCGTCAAGTCTGGAGAAGGTTGATATGCGTCACTTTGAAGTTCCTTGACCAGGGTGTTGATTGTATTGAGCTCGTCGTTTAGATGTTTCTCGAGAATTGAAACACGTTCGCTGGCTTGATCGAGGTCGTGGGCTGAGACTTGTAGATCAATGATACTACGTCCGAGTTGCTCAATGTCTGGAACCGGCTGATTTATTGCGACGCTTAGGGCGGACAACGCGTCGAGACTTGTCTGCCCTTCACGCGTCAATGATTCTTCGATGGAGTGGAGTAGCTGTGCATTGGGATCTGCTTCGTCTTTTGCTTGTAGTTCCTGTAGAGCCTTGGCCTCTACTCTCGCCAGTAATTCGCGCTCCTCATCTGCGGTTTCATTCAGGGCTGCGAGGGCGAGGAGCGCTTTTAAGGTCTCATTATTGCGTTCGAACGGCGGGGGTGTTTTGCCATTGAATTTCGATGAAAGCCAACTATCAATATAGTTCCAGTCTTTTGCTGCTGCCAGCTGTTGGCGGGCTACTGAGGGAGAAAATATTGCTGAGGGAGACAGATGAGCCATGATTGTTGTCTGACGCGTGGGATTGCTGAACGAGACTCGAATCAATCTTGGTGTGTTCAGGTACCCGGCGCGAGGCTGCAAGGCTGAGATGCCCTTTGGCGCTACCGTAAAACAATCCCTGCTTTGAGCCAGATTTCGCTCCCGAAACCCGACGATACTGTATCCAGACTTCGTCGAAATCGACACCTTTCTCGCTTTCTCCCTCTGTTGTCAACCTAACAGTCCAATATCTCCTGCACGACATCTCACGATGATTGTCCATTTATCGGTCTGGGCGCTCGCCGCAACAATTCTCTCCTCAAACTCTCTCGTGCTCGCTCTCAGGGCCTCCGATATCCCTCCAGACACCCCCATTTCCTCCCTTTTGGCGTCCGCTAACGCACACCTTGCGAAAGGCGAGACCAACGATGCCCTCACCTACTACGACGTCGCTATCTCTCGCGATCCAAATAATTACCTGACATACTTCAAGCGTGGAGCTACATATCTCTCCCTGGGTCGAACTGTTCAAGCCACACATGACTTCGACAAAGTCCTCGAAATCAAGCCTGGCTTTGAGGGGGCATTAGTACAACGTGCGAAAATTAAGGCCAAGAATGGTGAATGGGATGCAGCAAAGAAAGATTTCATTACACATGGCAATTCTGAAGTTGATCTAGCGCAGCTCGAGGAAGCTAAGGGCGCAGCTGCATTGGCAACTGCTGCAGAGAAGAGTGGAAACTGGGAGGAATGTATTGCACAATCCGGCGTCGCAATCGTGGTCGCCAGCAAGCTTCTGTCATTGCGGAAGACTCGAGCTCATTGTCGATTTGAGCGGGGTGAAGTCCAGGAAGGTATGAGTGATCTAAAGCACGTCTTGCAGATGCAGTCAGGAGTTACGGAACCCCATATACAAATCTCTGCCATTGCGTTCTTCGGGTTGGCAGATTTGGAGCATGGCATGGAACAAATGCGAAAATGCTTAAAATCCGACCCCGAATCTAAGAAATGCCACAAACTCCTTCGACGAGAGAAGGTATTGAGCAAAGCTTGGGAACAAGTGAACAAGTACCTTGAGAAACACCAGTACTCGAGTGCAATCAAGTTGCTGCTTCCGTCGGGTGAGGATCTAGGTCTAGTTCAAGATGTCAAAGACGAAGTCATGGAACTGCGTGAATCTGGTGCGATTCCAGAGCATTCGCCAAATGATTTGGCTGCACGGGTTGTGGAAATGGTTTGCGAATCGTATCATGAGGTAAGTTTATTTTTCAAATTTGGAGGAACACCTTTTGTTGACAATTGTAGTTGAAAAATTACAAGAAATCCATCCCATGGTGCGATGAAGCTCTTTCCTACAATGAACATTCTCTTCATGGTTTACTCTCGAAAGCTCAACGTCATATGGAAGCCGAGAATTTCGACGCTGCCATTGCCTCCCTCAACTCAGCTAAGGAGCATCATCCCGGAGCACAGCAACTCAATCAATTGCTGCAAAAGGCCCAAATCGAACTCAAGCGTAGTAAGACCAAGGATTATTACAAAGTCCTTGGCCTTCCTCGTGATGCTGATGAAGTGCAAATCAAAGGAGCCTATCGGAAAATGGTGAAATTGCACCACCCCGACAAAGCTCACAAATCAGGCATCAGCAAAGAAGATGCCGAGAAAAAGATGGCATCTGTCAATGAGGCCTACGAAGTGCTCAGCGACCCAGAGTTGAAGGCACGGTACGACCAAGGAGATGACCCCAATGATCACGAACAGCAACGACAACATCCCTTCCATGGTTCTCCATTCGGCCAGCAATTTCCTGGAGGACATGGCGGACAACAATTTCAATTCAAATTTCAAGGTGGATTCCCATTCGGTTGAGTCTAAGTTTAGGGAATTGGCGTTCAGTTTAGCGAAGCAATTAAGTTGACGGCGAGCAAGAGCATTGCACAATGGATCTCGGCAATATTTGTATTGGATGTATATAGATAACAAACTATGAAAAATGGAAAATGAATATGAAACACATCGATATCAGGAATACAACTGACACATGTGTTTTCACGCCGAATCGGGCACCTAAAGATACAGTACCGGATATGTTCATATCCCGAAGTCGGTTTAGCAAAGAGAAATCTTGAATTCACGAAAGATTCCACACAACCACAGAGATAGTAGCGAGATGTAACTCTTCTGAGCCGGGGACGGTTTCATTTGTCGTCTTCATAGTTTCCGCCAAATGTGCTTCTCAGCTTTGGAGTGAGATCTCTTGTTCTGACCGCATAACAGCAAGGCTTGATTCGTTGATCAAACCCGTCTAATTCCATCCATGAACGCCGTCCAGCCAGCCAACCATGCCATGCAAGTCCATAAAGCTTTTGACACAAAATCATCCTAAGCAGGCTGCTCATACGCTCTCCGAATAACCCTCGAGAATTGCTCCATCTTCACATTCTCCCTGACAATCGTACCCTTCGCCTCGTTCTCCTTGTTCAATGGAACCCTGATGACCGTCCCCTCGATCTCCCATCCACAGACACCGTTGACGAACTTATCGAATGTCTCGCCTTGTAATCCTAACCATGATTCTAAGACTGAACGCTCAATTTCTCGGACTGACTGTGAGATTGTGAGGGCGGTGCGTATGCGGATGAGTTCTTCGAAACCGGCGACGTCGGCGATGAGATCGGCATAGAGATCGTCACTGTCGAGAGTGCTCCAGAAGGCGGCGTAGGAGGCTTGCGCGAGGAGATTGTTGAGGACGTTGAGCTTTTGAACGGCTTCTGAGAGGGGCGCGTCGCCCGCCGCTGGGAGAGCTGAAGAGGCTGAGGCGGGTGTGAGGATATGTGGTGGAAGAAGGTGAAGAGCGAGCGAAAAATCGGGGGAGGGGAAGACAGTGAGCGATTTGACGAGGATGTTGGTTATGGTTTCGTCTTTGGTGAGGTGGGGGTTGAATTGATAGCTGCAAAGTCGTAATGATAGTTAGCACTACGACTCTGCTGGAGGTTGTATACAATGCGGAAACAGATGAGATGTCGTTCAGATAGAGCTAATAAGAAACTTCAGAAGCTGGAGGGATTCATTCTCCATTCTTCAGGTAATAGGAAACGTTGAAAAAAACGATCATCACTTGACATAGGATTGCGTTGGACCTGGGAGAGATGTAGCTTACAGCTTTAAAAGAGCTAGGTTGGCGTAACAATCATATGTCTTTCTCTCGCATTGCTCGGTCACGTAGTCTTGGAAGACTTGTGTGGTTTCTGGGTTGTATCGATCGAGGCCGTTGAGGATGGCGTCGATGTGTTCTGGCCGCTCAGGTGCGAAGTCGAATGGGACGCCCATGCTTCCCCCTCTAGTTAAACTTCCTCCCGCTGTCTTCTTCTTTTTGATTTCTGCGAAAGGGTGATGTTCGTGTAGCTTTGCCTCTTGTGTTACGGAAAGTTCGAGATGCCCTACAATTGTGGCTCTAGTGAGAATTTAGCGAGGTGGTGCTTGACTAGGGTCACGTGGGAAAACGGAAGCCCTCATTTACCATCGACTATCAACTCTCATATCCAAAGTTATTTCGGTATTCCAGTGTAGGATTGCATTTGTGATATATTTCTGTCGAATACAGGGCGAAATATTTCTATGGATTTGTCTCATTTGACTTCATTCTTTGAAGTGATGCCCGTTCTTCCACGAGCACGAGTACAGAAGGCAAATCAAGCAGTTCGTCTCAGCATGAATATTAGGAACAGCCTAAGGCGGTCATCTGAGTGCCATAGTGGTCAAAATTTCTTGGCGTGATAGGTCGCTAAACAGTTAATTGTTGATCATTGTTGAAGCTTGATTACTGCATCACGTATTCACAAGCACAAAAAATATATTTTTCATGATATCCATTTCAATAAACAGTATTGTTCATAAACGAAGCATCTCATGAACGCACGGCAATCTCCGAAACCATATCTCCTCCCAGTCTTGCAATCTCTGCTAGTATAGCAGACTTATCAACTTCGATCACCTCCTCATCCTCACCCTTAGCAGCTGCTGGCTTAGAAGCATACGCTAAGTTGACTTTGAAGGATCGGGAAGCTACTGTTAGGGGATTCCATAGCCCTGCAATGACAGAACCTGCCATGGCACCATGGAAGAAGACCACGCTGTTCTTGTAAAGCTCCTTCAGCTCGTCAAGGTACAACTGAACAGGCTGATATCCTACAAGCTCCAAATCTGCTTCCATTTGCACCTCGAGATTCTTGTATTTGGATTGAGCTGCTTCTTTTTGCCTCTGCTCACCAGTAAACTTGCGGGAAATATGGATTACAAAATCATAGTCTGCTATTGAAGTGGCGAATAACGATCGCTGGTCCAGGTCGAGACACTTGTCTTTCACTAATTTGCATGCAGACCGAGCTAGTGCTGTCATACGCGAAGCGACTAGTTTTGACGGTCCGTTATTAGTAAATACCGTGCCGGTGGTATCATGGTTCGAAGCCGCAATTAGTACCGTTCGATTCATGGTGGGATCAATCTTTCTCCAGGCCTCCAGCCGAGTGTTGATGGATTCAACGTCTTTGCCTGTCATCGTCCCAGTGAAATCAACTATCAAGGGTTCTGTGCGCCAATCCCATCTAGATATAAATAGCAATGTTCTCAGAAATCCGGTCATGGCAGATGATGGTGACTGCCAGGGAAATGGTTGTAAGAAAGTGCGAGCTACCAGAAGCTCGATGACCTCTTCATTAATATGCCCAGAGAGCATGTGTCGGTCGAACCACATCTTTACGAGACGAATGGTAGGTGACATAAGGGGGAACCGAGTGCAGTGAGTCGCGATCGATTGTGTATGAAGCGGCAGTTGTAAGAACGACCTCTTATAAATCGATAGCGCCGTCACTGCATCCTCGCGCGAGCGATGATCACCAGCTTTATCTTTGATCTGTCGCTCAAGAAGTACTTGCTCACGATCGTTGTGAATCCGAAGGCGGAAAGCGGCACCGGAATTGTATATAATGTCGAGAAAAGCACAATTTTGTAGAGGGTGAACCTCATTCTCCAGCGCCAGCCGGGCTGTGATACTTTTATCAACTTCTTGTAGTAGACTGCCAATCTTGAGCAGAAATGCAATCTTCGTTCGTTGGATCGCAATAATATCATCGGGCCACCTCCCCGACCCTTCAAATTGGATCAAGACGTCAGCAGGATTCTTCAGCGGCTGCGTGGAGCTGAAAGATGGTTGCTCGATAGATGAGTATCTTAGTTGTGGGCTGACCGGCGAGAGTTGTTTCAATTGCAAGGGGATCCCGTCAAGTTCTCGCACTTGCTTTTCGAGAATATTGAAGGATTGCTTGAGGCCTTCAAAAGACCTTCGGCTGGTTTCGGACCCAGGCACCAGTTTTTCGAATCCCTCTCCGATGAATTTGAGACTGCCGCCAACTTCAGCGCCAAAGTGGCGTTTCATGAGGTAAGTCGTTATATCCTGAAAGATTGCATAAGTCGAGCCGGGTGACCAAACTAGACTCTCAAGAATACTACCATCCTTGAGTCGACGCAACTCGGCCTTCTCTCCCCAGAACTTCCGGAACTTGGCCGCTTTCTTTTTCTCCTCCGCCGGTGGCCCATGATCAACCAAACGATCCACGTATGCAGGATCAAAAGTCACAGAAACCATCAATATTGGCTGAGGCGGAGATGGTCCAGTTGATTTGATAGACCATGAGGGTATTTCCAGCTCTGTGATATCTAGGAGCTTCACTCTGTCCATCAAGCCTTCCGCAAGAACCTCAGCAACGCGGGAACCAAATTCTGCTGCAATTGACTTGTGGTCGCCGGAAGGCATCTGGAGAGATTGTAAAGGGAGAGAGAGTTGGAATATGCAATCCCATCGCTGCAAGGGCTGTGAAGTTCGGATGATGAACGCCGACTCGAATTGATCAAATATCGAATCATTGAACATACTCAATGATACCCTAGCCTCTTCCCGGAGTAGATAGTAAGACCAGGTCGTCATCTTGAAGAGGAGATTCTGACCACGTTGGCTGTCGTAAAACATCGGACCGGTCGACTTCGAGGCAATGAAGTCCACTGCCTCATAGGTGATTGGGTTGACTGCCAGGTCATTGGCCGAAAGAAACTGTATGACACCTTTGAACATTTGATAACTGCTATACCCAGGTGAGAGAACGCTATGGCCTTTGGGGCCGCCGCCCTTGAGCAGTAAAGCTGTCAAAGCAGCCCATTCGAAATGCCCGAAACCTCCTTGTGAAATTCGGCTTCCAAATCCGCGTTGTCGAAGCCAAATTCTGCCGAGCATACATGCATCCTTAAAAGCATCTGATAGCTGCAAGGCTGAATACAAAAGCTTTAGGTAGGGTTCAAAGTTGCAGTCTGAGCGTATTGAAGCATTGTAGAATGGAGTGGGCAATGGTACCGTGCTTTCACTTTCAGCGCCTTCCTTTGGTCGCATGGCATTTTTGTTCGGACGCAGTTTTGATTCTGCAAAGAAGCCTTGAGGTGCAGCAGGAATGATGTGGATTGCATAGTTCGAGTCTGGCTTTGTTTTGCCTGCTGAGATAAGTCAGCATAAAGTTCGATTGACCAGATTGTCCCGGCTTACCAGGTTTGGGCCTCGCAATCAGAATCGGCTGAAGGTCGTTTCCATGAAAGTACTCAAAAGCAAGATTGAACTCGTCCTGCACAGCTTGTTGGAGTCCAGCAGCAATACAAGCCAGATAATAGGCTCTTTTATAGAAATATCGATAGTGCAGGTAGTCTTTCTCTTGGAAGATTGACGGTGGCATCACAACCACCATATCTACGGACAAGTTGCTCTCCGACTTGACCATTGTCTTTAGAGTGTAGCTACCAATAACATTGATGCTAGATGGCCTTGCGTAGGCCAACTTGTAGGCAGCATTCTTGTCGGGCTTTGGGTCTGGAAAAGGAACAATAACTCTGTGCGATTTGTGGAACGATTTCGTGGCATCGGGGACCTACGCAACTAACGTCAGTAGGAGCGTTGCTTCATAAAGCGTCTTTCTCAACTTACAGACAGAGCATCGCGTTCTTCAATGCTTTCAATCACACCCTTCAGTTTGTGTAATACCTCCTTCACCCCGCTGAATCTTTTCTCATAGTCCGGCTTCACTTCACGCAGCAGCTCGTCAACTTGCAACTTGAACAAGCTAGATTTGTAAAGACCTCCAGCATACAACGCCGCATCGTCGTCGTCTTGTACTCGTGTCATCCGTGTCTGTTTCAAGGACGTTGGAGGTTCTGAGGTATTGGCGACTACTTGCTCTCGCGGACTATTGCCCTCTGAGTCACTTCTATCGGAGAACGAATCACCATGCTCCAGCTTGCGTCGTTTTGTCGGAGAAGGCCCCATCTTTGAGGCTCGAGGTTGGTGTCAAATTGCTCGCGCATCAACAAAAAGTCTCAATACTGTAAAGTCCTTCAGCAGGGGACAATTTTCTAGCTCCACTAAAATTAAGCTTAAATTCGCTATCGCCGGTATGCCGACGCTGCCGCCGATAACGGTCCTCACAATCCAAAGTTAGCACTAGTGAAAATCAAAGTACAACAAACACTCATAATCGAGTTTGGGCTAATTGAATCCCTTACACCTCTACACAAAAAATGTCTGTTATCGAGCTTGGGGAATCCATACCCGCTCTCACTCCTCACGTAAGCCTCCCCCGTCTTGCCTCATACGCGACGAAAAACTTTGTGAGTCAGTTCTGACGCTCCTGGTAGGCTTCAAGTGTGTCTCTCCCAACATGGGGAGACAACATTGGATATGAGGAGGGCCAAGAGAGGGTTGTCAGTAAGATGACCACCGGCTATCCACGGTATGCATTGGCAACCTTTGTGACTTCTGTTCGCCACGCTGACCTGGTCTTGTGACCAAGCTTCTTCATCCACAAGGCCATTAATGCATTCGCGGAAGACATCGTCCAGAAGTTCGGAACGGTAGGCCAGCAAGCAATGCTGTTCCCATCTACTAGAACTGCTCGAGGTTGCATCGACTTCATGCACTCGAGAGATTCGTCCGTCTCCGCCGAGCAGATTCAAGTGGTTGACCTCGTCCTCGACAAGCAGCGTGCAGACTCCGAAATGCTGAAGACAGTCTGTCCTTCTATTTCAGCAGTCTTGTTTCCCAAGGCTCTCATCCCGTTCGCGAAGCAGTACTGGCAGCATTCCGGTGACGGCGTTTCGAGCAGACGAGCGGAATTTTGCCATGGTCTTTTTCAAGAGGGTTTATTAGTAGAACAAACGGCCCTCCAACCAATATCGAATGGCTTGCAGAAAGCCTGCAAGGGCCCAAGACGATATCAAAGAGGTTCCTTAGACAAAACACCGTCAAAGATGCATAGGGATAGACCAGGATCACCGGATGTACACCATAAACCAGCTAGCCACCTCCCGCAAGAGGCCCGTGAAAGCACACAATTCTTGGAGGAACGGTTCGGCCGTAACCTCGACGTTTCATTCGTCGACAATGCGAAGTCAGCTATTCGACGGCGCATTGCTGGATCATTGATGGGAGAGGTCGATCTTTCCACAGCACCAAGTCCAAAGATGACATCCAACATACGTGGAGTGGTAGAGTTGTCTGAAGACGACGTATATCTCTATCCGTGTGGTATGAACTCAATTTTTCATACACATAGAATGATGTTGGAAGCCAGAGGTCCACTGAAAAGCATCTCCTTTGGCTTCCCTTATGTGGACACTCTGAAAATCCTGGAAAAGTTTGGCCCTGGCTGCATTTTCTACGGAAATGGTTCGTCAGAAGATTTGGAAAATCTTGAGGGACGGTTGAAGGGAGGGGAGAGGTTTCTTGCTCTGTTCTGCGAGTTTCCTGGAAATCCTATGTTGAAATGCCCCGATCTTCAACGGATTCGCAAGTTGGCCGACGAATACGACTTTGGTGTTATAATCGACGAAACGATCGGCAATTTCATCAATGTTCATGTTCTCCCATACGCTGACGTGGTTGTTAGCAGTCTCACCAAGATTTTCTCTGGGGAGTGCAACGTCATGGGAGGAAGTGCCATATTTAACCCCCGAGGACGATACTATCACGCGCTCAAGAAAGTTGCTGAAGTCGAATTTGAGGATAATTACTGGGCGGAAGATGTGATATTTATGGAACGTAATAGTCGCCATTTCGTGTCAAGGATCGAGAGGATCAACGATAACGCCGAGCTCATCTGCGATGTTCTCCGAGGTCATCCTTTAGTTAAGGACGTTTATTATCCAAAGTACAATCCTTCGAGGCCATGCTACGACGCTTGCCGGACACCTAATGGCGGGTATGGAGGGCTACTATCCTTTACTTTCCACACCACCGCTCAAGCCATAGCGTTCTTCGATCGCATAGAAACGGCGAAAGGACCCAGTTTGGGCACGAATTTCACATTGACCTCGCCATATGTTATCCTCGCACATTTTCTGGAGTTGGACTGGGCGGCACAATTTGGGGTTCCAGCGGACCTGATTCGTATCAGTGTTGGTTTAGAAGATGCGGATGATCTGAAATCTACGTTCGCAGTTGCGTTGAAAGCTGCGGAAGCCTCTTGAGGGCTGGCAGGCGTAACACTAGCTGCAGAGACTTTTTGTGAGTAGACGCATGATTTGAAGCAGAATTCGGGATACAAATTTAATTTTTTTTTGGCCCGGAGCTGAATGCGTCTATAAAGCGCGGATGAGAAATTGAAGTACGGAGAATCGTATTGATGAGTGATGAGGAAAATAGAAATTGAATCGTATTCTGGCCTGACCCCTCGTGAGTCTCTGGAAGGAGACCAGTCCGCACTACAACGGCGTAGACTCACAGCGTCGATCCATTTTTTGTCTGGGATGATTTCCTGGGAAAGACGTAAATGGATGAGTGATGACGGATGAGACTGATTAAAAGAATGGGGCTGTTCCCCGTTGACTTCACCCCTTCAGATGCATTATCTTAAGATAAATGCTGTTGCCGGTCGTGGTTGCCCGGTTATCTGCGCCCCATTTACTCCAACGCGCTAAACTAGGGCCCCCAGTCGCGTCGGCCTCTGGCCTCCTTCCACGCGTAACCCAATTACAGTGCAACACCACACATCCGACTGGAATTTCTGGAGCCTCCAACTTGGCTGTCCATCGATATCGGTTTGCGATCTCGAAACTGTCAGCATGGCGCCACAAAAACGCGCAAGGCGCGAGGAGGACGATGAAATCGTCGCCGTAGAGAGTGCAAGCTCGAGCTTGCGGCCAGTGGCTGTGAGTTCACCATTCAAGACTCGCTTTTCTGGAGGATACTACTAATGTTTAGATCCAGCAGCGCAAGAAAGCACGATTATCGGAGAATCAAAACTCCTCGAAACCGCGAACTGCGCACAACCGTAGTCCTTCGCAATCTTCCAGCAGCAGCAGCGAAGAAGGGGGAGACGACGAAGAACTTCCCGATGCTGAAGAGATGCCAGCCCCTCCCCCGAGTACACAATACGAGCGTCTACGAGATGCTGGTTTCAGACATCTCCAGAATCCTGATTTGGATGATCAGAGGGCGACGCAAAAGTTTCTGGCCCGAAACCAGCAGATTGGTGACAATCATGCCGCGCACAACGCAATCATCGAAGAAATCACATGCATCAATTTCATGTGTCACGACAGACTCCATGTTCTATTAGGACCTCTGATCAACTTCATTGTTGGCATGAACGGGAGTGGCAAGAGCGCGGTGTTGACTGCAATTACATTGTGTTTAGGTGGAAAAGCTTCCTCGACAAATCGAGGAGCTAGCCTTAAAAGCTTGATAAAAGGAGGTTGTGATTCGGCGTCCTTGATTGTGAAGCTCAAAAATCAAGGCAACGACGCGTACCAGCCGGATGTCTTTGGCAAATCCATTATCATCGAACGAAATTTCTCGAGGGCTGGCAGCAGCGGCTTCAAACTCAAGACAGAAACTGGGCGTCTCATATCATCAAAGAGAGGTGACGTTGAAGACATTGTAGAATATTATCAGCTGCAGGTCGACAACCCAATGAATGTACTCACTCAAGATGCAGCCAAGTCATTCATTACATCATCAACACCTGTGCAGAAATACAAATTCTTCGTGGAGGGCGTCCAGCTAAAGGCTTTGGATGATGATTACAAGCTGGTATCCGATACTTGTGACCAGATCGAATCGAAAATTGAAGAATCCAAGGACGACCTCCGAGCTCTCAAGAAGATCTACGAGGATGCTAAGATCAAATCTGAGCTTGCCATGCAGCACGAAGGGATGAGAAAGCAGGCGAAACGGTTCGGCATGCAGCTTGCTTGGGCGCAGGTCGAAGAACAAGAAGCGATACTTGCCGAGAGAGAGCAGCTCATTGCTGGCGCGCAAGAGAAAATCGACGACGCTGGGAGGAAAGCCGGCGAAAAGGACCAGGCATTTCAAGAAGCCGAGAAACAGCTGGACCGCACGAAAGAAATTTTAAATCAACTCGAGGAAGGGCTTATCCCACTCAAAGACGACGAAGAGACAGCGAAGACTGCTTACGATGCTGCCGCGAGCGATGTTCAGCAAGCTCATACCAAACAAAAGGAGATTCGCCAGAATCTCACCGCGGTAAAGAACAAAGTGAAGAGTTTTCAAGACGATATCGAGCAAGAAATACAGCGCATGGAAGATGCCAATGGCGGGGCACACTCTCGAATACTCGTTGAGATCCAAAAGGCCGAGCAAGCAGTTTCAGATGCTAGGACAGCACTTGAGCAATACAATGGAGATATCACACGCATGGACGAAACTCGGCAACAGGCGAAGGAATCCCTGGCCCGGATGAAAACTCCACTGGCTGCCAAACGACATGAGGTCGACATTGCTCGTGACCGTTTAAGTGGCTTGAACTCTAATCGCGGGAATGTCATGGCTGGTTTCGACAACAACATGCCAAGGGTGCTTCAATTGATACGTAATGATGCCGGCTTTCGAGAAAAGCCTATTGGCCCCCTTGGCATCCATATCAAGTTGTTGAATCCTTTGTGGTCGAATGTTCTCGAGTCAACCATGAGTGGGGTATTGTCCTCGTTTATTGTCACAAATAAGCCGGACCAAATGAGATTATCGAGTACGTTTTGATATTTTCGTCGTTTTCTGCCTCTATTTCAAGTTCATGTTCCATCCTTTCATGTCTGTTTCATTATGTGTACTCTCTATTTGGATTCACATGCTGATTTGTACCTCTCTTAGACATGTTGCGGCAACACAAAATGGGTTGGTGTCAGGTTGCCATTGTCAACCATGAGCCACTCGACCCCACAGGCCATGAACCAGATCCCCAATACCTTACCATCCTGAGGGTCTTGGACATCGAGAACGAATTGATAAAAAAACACCTCATAATATCCCAAGGAATTGACCAATCCATTCTCGTCCCAAATCGAAGCGATGGGACGAGGATCATGTTTGATGGCCCCAGACCTGTCAATGTCAGACAATGCTTCTGCATCAATGACAAGAAAAGAGGATGGGGTCTTCGTCTCGGATACATGGGCCACCAAGGTAATCGCGAGATGAGCCCGGTCAAGCCCCCTCAGGGAAAGTCTCGGATGAAGACGGATATCGAGAGCCAAATTGCTTATCAGAAAGAGACCCTTACACAGCTTGAACGTGAGCGAAATTCCCTCGAAAATGAGTGCAGGAAAGTCGAGGAAAGTCTGTCGAGATGCGGCCAAACCATCACTACTCGCAAACGAGATCACCAGAGACTTAAAATTGCCCTACAACAGGCTGAACAAAGAGTTGACGACCTCAATGCTGAGCTTGATTCATTCAACGTTGAAGATGGACGGCTGGACGGTCTTAGACAGAGTCTCGCGGAGGCAGAACAGGAAAGGTCAATTCTCGAAGAATCCTACGGGAACATGGCCCTAGAAAAAGACAACCTCAACAAGAAATCAGCCGAGGAAAAGCGAACGTTGTCAGCTTTGAGAGAGCAAATTGAGGAGCAAGAAACGAATTTGAGGAAAATCCGGCTGAGACGCAAGAATCTGGATTCAGTTCGTAATATGGCTCTCACAGCCAAAAACCTTGCTATCACACAAATTGAAGAATCGCGCCAAGAGAAGGAAAAGGCACAACGAAAGTATGCGCAGCAGGCAGAGCAGGTTGCAGAGTTCACCAGGGAAGCCAACAGAATCTGTGGAAGGATACCGGTCGACCCTGGCAACACTCCAGCCTCCTTGGATGCCAAATTGAATAGACTTGAGCAGCAACTTCAAATGTACCAGAAACGGCAAGGTGGCACAGATGAAGAGATCCACGATGCTGCGCACGAAGCCCGCAGAGTTTATCAAGCTGCCAAAGCTAGTCGTCAAGAACTTCTAGAACTCCTCGCCTTGTTGAAGCAATCATTCTTGAAAAGAGTCGCGATGTTTCGTCGCTTTCAGTCGTCCATCTCTGCCAGGTCAAGAATCAACTTCAATTACTTACTCAGTGAGCGAGCTTTCAGGGGCAAACTCACAATCGATCACATTAACAAGAAACTCGATGTTCATGTCGAACCTGACGAGACCGCCAAAGGCAGTAAGGGTCGGCAAACTAAAACTCTCTCTGGAGGAGAAAAGTCGTTCTCATCCATCTGCCTGCTCTTGTCCCTCTGGGAGGCAATGGGAGCGCCATTGCGTTGTTTGGATGAGTACGATGTCTTCATGGATGATGTTAATCGGGATGTTAGCACGAGGATGATCGTAAGTAGCTCTTCAGTATAATAATGCCTTGCACCATATTCACAATTTACAGATCAGCGCTGCTCGCCGCTCGGTTGGTCGACAATTTATTTTAATCACTCCAAAGGCACTTGGATCTGGTGCCAATGACGGAGGCCCAGATGTGAAGATTACAAAGTAAGTTTATCCCCCCTCTGCTATGCATAAGATTTGACTGACCACAAGCCAGGTTAACGGATCCTCGGGAGAAGCAACTACGCATAGATGAGATGATGCAGGACGAATAGACGATGCGCTGGATGTCATTCGAGTCTGGGGATTGGTGGTTACACTTGCAAATTTTATGAGGGACTGTTCTGTATTTTAAATCCGGCGTTTGAGAGTCGGTCTGGCTCACTGCCATTTGCTCTCGCGGGTGGCAAAGTTCTTACAAAACTTAAGAGCGCACATGTAGATTTAATGATACACTTGGCTTATTGGCCATACGCCAATGTCTTCCCTCGTTCATATCCTTACCCCCTTACTCCTTAAAATATTTGAACCAGCATGGGCCGTGAATCCAACCCATTGTCCCAGACTCCCCATCGCACCGCCCATGACCTGCACGTCCCTGAATCTCCTATCGAGAAACTCCCTCGTATCTTTATAGTCAGATGATTTATCGGTTGTCATGAAAAGCTCAGTGGCCGCGTAGATTGCCGAGAGAGAAGCGCGCTTCGTATACCATGATGTATCGACTGAAGTGTCCCCGGACAGGAACCAGATCTCGTCTGAGAGGGACGAGAGTTCGGAGATGGCGGTTGGGAGGTTTGATGGTTGGGCAATGAGTGCCAATGCCTGCAAGAGTCTCTCATCAACATCAATCCTTTTCCAACCCATACCGGGCAATCAAAAAACTAATTGAGAGCAAATAGACATACTTCCTGCCATCGATGTATAATCTCCCTATCCGCCATTAACCTCTCCCAGGTCAACGCTTTAACTTTCTCTCCTATCCCCAGCGACTTCTCCCCTTCTTTCAGTATTGGTGAGAGGATATGTGCATGGCCTGCGAGGGCTAGACGTTGCGTGTAGAGGTGGTAATGCACAAGGCTGAAGGCACCGGAGGGGAAGAGATTCGTGGATGCGTCGATGTAGCCAGTGTCTTTGGCTCCTAGGGAGAGGGTTGTGTGTGTGAAGCCGTGGGTGGGGATGTGGGGGACGGAGGCGGAGAGGATGGTTGTTTCGGTGGATGAGAATGGTCCCGATGGAGGTGGGTGGTCGTAGGAATGGTATGGGCGGACGAGAGGGAGCGCGATTGGTTTGGAGAGGGCCTGAAACCGGGGGAGAAAGGTCTTCGTGGCCATTGTGTTGTGGTGGTGATCAGGTAGGTGAAGCTTGGAAGTTGTTGATCCAGATCGCCAAGGCGAGGCTCGCGAGGCTGACAGCTTGATTCAAAAAGCACATTTGCGAAGGACGTTATGGATATAGAGGACAGAGCACTCTAAAACAGTCCACGAATAGACCCCCAAAATGTTCTATTTGATAGCCCTAGAAAGGGTGAGCTCATCTGCTACTAGGAAAGTTTTCTCATCGAATGTCTCTCATTTCTCTACCAGCATTTAGTCACTGAAATCGAGTTGCCAAATCCAGAGTAAATTTCATTGTCATTTATCTTCTCTCATTCAATTCCTCCCACTGCACGCCAGCCCACTCCTCCACATATCCCACTCCACCATCAGGCATGCCTTTCTGCTGACAGTCTCTCTCACAAACACCAACAATGATAGTTCCCCACTCCATCCCATCAATGCTCGTCTCTTCCCTCTCCAGCTCCATAATAGCATGTGGTGTTAACTGGACCTCAAAAATCCTTCCAGCACCACAATTCCTACATCTCGGAATCCTATTTCCATTCACGGACGTGGTCGTAACCTTCGAACTGTCCTTCCCTGAGCCAGCCAACAGTTTCCCCACATTATCATGTTTTGAATACAATAATGGTTGTCCCTTAAACTCATACCTAATCACTTGTTCCGGATTCTGAGCCAACCTGTCCGCAAATTTCTGGAAAGTTTTGTCAATAGTGCTTTCGTATACATCTTTGTCTTCTTTCTGGTTGCGTCCTCCCGGGCCTTCGTCCAAATCCATTGTATGAGTAGGTATAGGAGGATCCTCTATTTTGTCTAAGATCTCGTAATTAGCGTCTACGAGATAGTGGAGTGCATATGCAGGCGGAAATTCCAAGTCTTTTGGCCAGGGCTCTGGAGGAGGGGGGGGGGCAAATCGAGGCGTGTCGTTGTTGAGAGATAGGGCAGATGCAAAGGTCTTAGGTAGGTCGGTAGGTTCTGATAGGTGTTGAGGTTGCTTTGCTGCGAGATCTGAGGTTGGGAGACCGGGAGCTGTAAACGGGTTGTTTGGAGCAGATGGAGAGATGGAGAATGGATTCAACGGAGCTGCTGCGTCCGAGTTGGTAGTGAAAGGGTTGGCAGAAGTTGAGCTCGAAGAAGGTTTTGTGCCGAAAATCATCTCCCCTAAGTTCGCCGCAGGTTTTGGTACTGGCACCTCGGATTTTGTTTCTGCTTTGGCATTGTCTTTCCGCTTGTCTTTTGGCGCGACTTCAGTTATTCTGGTACCCCGCAATGCCCTCACGCTTCCCTCCTTGCGCCTGCATGTCTTCCGCCGGCATGCCAACACATATAGACGTCTCTCATGTCCCGGAAAAGACTCGGGTAGATCTCCATTTAATTGTAGAAGCAAGACCATGAGGTCATTGCATATTCTGCACTTCGCCAACGCGGCTGAGGGTGGGTTAGAGGGGTCAAGCCATGTCTTGGAAGAAACGTGGTCAGCATGCGATAATTTGTGCTTTGACGTTACCAACATATATTTGCACAAGGGCTCGACTTACGGGATTTCCACCAAGTTGACTGATCGTATCATCTGATGGTTCTTTAGAAGCATATCCCAGAAGGACGTTCGTCTCTGTGTATTCCTCATCCTCACCACCGGAAGAATCACTATCGTAAGGAGCCATTACAGAACACCTTCGAGAGCGTTTAACGATAGTCCGAAACAGAAGCTTGGGGGCAGTGTGCCACCAAGAGCGTGTGTTGCGAAGGGTGATATGGTGATGTTGATATTCCAAAATTATTTTTTAGCGATGCAAGGCTGAAGAAATTGAATCTCCCAATCATGGAGCCTCGTGTCATGTGCCTTTCAACTATAAATCAGATATATAGTATTTAATCCAAGTTCACAAAAATTATGGTGAGGAGCGGTTCAAGTTCGTTCAATGGTCATCCAGTTCTTCATAAAGATATTTAGTTATACAACGGTACACAGAGGAAGTCTCAAGAAAGAGGATGCGCCAACGCCTTCGCTATTTGTCAACGAAAAAAAGACGTCAGGTATAAAGTGTAGAGATATCATGCACCTCCAGCACATCTTCATGAATTCATAAAATCAACCCTGCGCCATTAAATCCTGCCCCATTAAATCCTGCCCCTGCAGGAATTTAGTATGCACCGCGAATCTTTGCATACAGATCCGTATCGAGGAAGTTGTAATTAGGATCCAGTTCGCAGAAAGGATGTCGAGATAAAAGCGTATCAGCAGTAGGACGCTCAGAGGGGGTGCTAAATCATGAGTTAGTGCTGGCCAGAATGGTGGAGGATTTCAGACACTCACATCGTGAAACAGTCAAACATGAACGCCACAGCTACGGGACTGATAGCCGTGGCAACATCGTCAGGAATCGGAGGTGCTTCGTTAAGACTGCCAAGTTTGTAAATCGCTCCGACCGTTTCTTCCTTGCTCCAGGGTCTTCTTCCTGCAAACATCTCGAGAACAACGCATCCAAGGGACCAGATATCCACCTTAGCTGAGTAGCCCTGACCTTGAGATCGGACAACCTCGGGAGCCATCCAGAAAACAGAACCCTGCATGGAATTCGTGACATCGTTTCCATAGATGTTGTCTGTCTTCTTTGAAATACCAAAATCGGAAATTTTGCAGGTTCCATCAAGATCTAACAATATGTTGTCGGCTTTGAGATCTCGGTGAAGAATACCTTCTCGGTGCAGATATGCAAGCCCCGAAAGAGTCTGCCGCGTCAGAGAGCTTACAACGCCCTCCTCGAACTTACCATGCTTCCGCAGACAACTTCCTACACTCCCACCAGAAATATACTCGAGGAAGATACTGATTGACATTTCTTTTCGTTCACAACCGAGATACTGAACAATGTTGACGTGATCTAGATGCTGCATGGTATCGATCTCTTGATCAAGGGCAGCCACCATTTCTCGCATCTTGTCTTTATCATTCCCCGCAGCTTTAGCACTAACTTCAACTTGTTTGACAGCTAAAAATTCTCCCGTGGTGGCGTTCATTCCCAGAAAAACTTTTCCATAGGTCCCTTTGCCAATCAATTGACCCTTGAACCATCGGAAAGTTGCTTGTCTTTTCGGGATTGTGTCTTGGGGAATCTTGGGTACTATCATGCTGCCGCGTTGGGGTTTGATCTGAACAATGTTGGCTCCGAACATCTTAGTGCTCTTACGACGAAGTATTGTGCTAGAAGTTCCTTGCTGTATGGGGGCAGTGAATCGTTTGTTCGCCTCATGGGCCCCTCTGGCTACTTCACGGATGGACTTCATGCGTCCCAAGCCACCAGAACGGCGGATGTTTCTTTGAGCCATACTTTGTATGGAGCTCCGACTCTCAAGTGCTTTCAGAGTTGACTCATCTGAGCCTAGTGTATCTCCGTCATTATAAGAGAGGTTGGACCGGACAGTATTTGCTGTTGAGGTTTCACCGAGGGTCATCCCGGCCTGGGCTGCTGCCAGCTGCTCGAGAGATTCATTCGACTCCGCTATGGGCGATACAGGTGGAGATCCGGCACTTTCTTCCAGGACTGGCTGATCTAGATCGAGGTTGGGGAAGAAGTCATCGAGATGGTTGATAAGGGCTTCTGCAGGGGGTCTGCTGGCCCATACGTCTTCTCTTGCAAACGACTCGCGGCGAAGCAATTTTGCACTCATATCTTCTGAAGACTCTGCAGACCATCCCTCGGAGTTGGAAGCGGCAGATCCAGGAGTACGTCGCAGTGGTCGTTTACCTGAACTACGAGAACTATCATCGTCAACTTCGGGAGTTCTCGACGCGTTGACTGTTGAAGCACTATGCTGTGGCGAAGAAAATGAAACGGAAAGACCCTTCTTCGACCTTGACGTTCTGATGGTCAAACTTGGCCGTTTCCCCATACTGTCAGCCTCAAGTGTGCCAGACTCGGCAGAGCGATCTCTTCTCATGCTCGACTTTTTTACAGGTCTCCGAGATGCTATTGGTATAGCGAAAAGACCGTCATCTGAATCATCGTCTGAATCAGCTTGCGTCGCTTGCTTAGGTGAATTCTTGAAGTCAATGTTGGATTCCGTGAAGTCCAGATTTGGGCCATATGATTTGCGATTTCCTGGAATGTTCATACCAGGGTGCGCATGCGCACTGCTTGGACTGAGCTCGGACAGAGACGGAACTCTTCGGACTTCTTCCTCTCGAATCTTAGAAACAGTGGAATTTGTGGGTATCTCCAACGACAAAGAACGATCTCGAGCGGAATTGACATTACCATCCTCGCCGTAGTCGGGAACGATAAAGGAAGTGTCTCCTCTGCCCCAGGTTGTGCTACCTGGTGTGCCACTTGCTGATCTGGGACTACTCCTGCCTGAACCAGGAGTTCCAAAATCGACGGCTGACATCGCACTTCTTCCGCGTTCATACTGATCACTGCTACCTGGCGGTGATCTCTTGTTCGGGGATGAGGCGGTATTAGAGGTGCCCTGGCTGGGATGGCCTACTCCACCCAGACGGTTTCCCATGCCAATCAAAGCAGCGGCAATGCCACCACTAGCTTGTGGAGATGGAGGCACAGGCTTTCGTTTAGCTTCAGCCATTTCGGAAAGGGGCTCGCCACCAGAAATACGTTTGCCATCACCATTGTCAATACTCGTCAATGGCAGGCGTGCTTGCTGACCAGTTCTTTTGCTCAAAGAATTAGCTTTAATCAGCGTTGCTGATTCGGCGGGTGGTGGAGGCGGCTTTCTTTGAGGAAGAAGACTATCTATCTTCTTGTCCTCAAATGGTGAGTTTCGAGGCTGATCAAAATCAACGTTACGCCCCACAATGCCAAATGACCCGTCAGCGGAAGAGATCTCCTTGCTTGCCTTCTTTTTAGCCAGATACGCTTTCTGCTTTTGTTCTACCTTTGACCTATGCTCACTAGCAGCCAACTCAATAAAAGCCTGTCTCTCGGATTCAGGAAGCTGGCTTTCTCCACCCTCCTGGGAGTACCCAGATTGCATCAAACGATCTCGGAGGCTGTCTGATTGCGGATCCAATGCTGGTACGCTAGGCGAATCCCGACTTGATAGCAAACCAGTCGCTTTTATCGTGTTCTGTCGAGAACTTGGTGGTGATGAGCTTGAGCGTCTCCTGACACCATTAAGTGCAGCATATGCCTCCTCATCTAATGGCGCTGTTGGAGGTAAGCCAGGGGATAGGCCAAGTTTGTCCCCAAAATTCATGCCTAAGCCGGCCGTCAGCGAGGCAGAAAGAGACGTAGCTGAGTTAGCTGGAGCTCGAATATAAAATTTGAGGCTTCCTGACTGATCTGCCTTTGTCCTTCTATGTAATAGCAACTTTTGGTCGTCCAAGGGCTCATCATGGTCAGCTCTCCCCAGATCAGTTAGAAAGATCTGCACAAATTCGGTGTCCTTTAGGTCAAGATTCGAATAAATTACGGATCGAAGCTCACTGGCTGAATCAACGTCTGTGACTTCGCACATACGATAATTCCAACCATCTAGAGTAACAAGAATAAAATTCCGCGCAGCAACGTTGCGCCTGCTGCGGTACCCTGTGGTGTGAGCGAAGCGATCATATTCCGATGCAGAAAATGTCGAGGAAGGGCGGTCCAGAGAAGTCTCACTGGAATTACTAATTTTTCCATTGCCCAAGAATGGAGCAGGCTTGAAACTTAAGGACGGACTTGTGGGCGATTCTAGATTTGGCTCTTCCGGGGATGGTGCGGCGCCATCGTCCTTCCTCTTCTTCCTGAAATGTTTAAGAAATCCTTTCGACTCTTTAGCAGAACTTGGCTGCTCCGAGCTCGCCGATCGATCTCCAGCCTCCAATGGAGATGGTCTCGTACCATCTACGCCATGACGACGACTGTCCTGACTCCGAACAAGGTTCATTTCTCCAACAGCACCTCCCATCCCACCACGCAGGATCTGACTAGCACCTGGTGGAACACCAGAGCCATATATTGCCGTGCTTGACGAAATGGAGTCAGTGCTGTTAGTGGATCGATGTCCAAATTTAGCGCTATGAGGTGATGCAGATAGGTTTCCGGCAGAAGAAGCTTGCAGATTGGAAAATGCTCCCCCAGGGCTACCACTCTTTGGACTGCCATCGATACGGAGGGCGGGACCTCTGAAGGGGCCTTCGCCCGTTTCGCTGCTAGCACTAGGACTGTGTCGACGGCTGCCGTCACCGTCGATATTTCTGAGAGCATTGCGATGAACGGTCCGATTTTGTGAGTTGTGGATGTCCGAGTCTCCCACTTGCCCATTATTGTTACTTAGAATTGGCATAGTGGTACTTCGACCAGAAAATCTCTGTGTTGCAAAACCTAGCCCTGAGCCTTTGAACATAGATTTCCCAGGGCTATCATCCTCACCATTGGCTGTACTAGGGGTTGAAACATGAAACTCTCGACCTAGATTCGGTGACCCTTCAAGCGTTTCATCAGTACCCGCACTAGGAATATTAGCAGTTGAAGATTCTCGTCGGATATGAGACGACTTGGTCACATCAGGTGCCCTGCCAGTGACGATACCCCTGATCAAGCCGCGGATTCGTTTGCCTTCCTCCCGCTCCCTAGCTTGGTCCCAGCCGGTGCCACTACTAGAACACTCTTTTGCAAGGCGAGGATAAACTTGCTGGTGCATCATGCCGAAGTTTCCTCGCCCTCCGTGACCACTACCCAATTCAAGAAAAATGGATCCACAGATGTTCAGATATTTGAAAGTTTCTTGCCAATCGTTCGAGAATTGGTTGTTAGCTAGCCACAACAGTACACGGTCCATAGTCCATTCCTTTCCAGCATCGCTTGGGGAAATCGGAGTGTTTGAATTACTGCTAGCGGTGTGTTGGTGGTTGCTAACTTGGGTTGCGTTTAACCCTCGGTTCGATAGTTGGGGGTTAAGAATAGTTGCTGTTGGAGGTCCTGGGGAGTTGTACTCGGGTAGGTGAATATTGTTGAAGCGATTTATCGGCGTTTGCGACTGGTACAGTCGATCACGGTCTTGATAGTAGCTGCCACCATCATCTAACGGCGTAGTTAAACCAGTATCCGCAGTATTTCTAGAGGTTCTTGAGCTATTCTCGGAATTTGCTGAGAATTCTCCACTGTCACCCCGATTAAAAGTTTGCTCTGGTCTGCCAAACCCTGGAATTCCAACTCCCGGGCCAAAAGAGTCCCCATGTGGGATATAAGTTGCAGACATCTGATGCTCACTCGCAGGCGGTGGAGGTATAGATAGTGGCGGAGGCTGATGGTTGACATAATTCTGCCCAGGATTGTATGTTTGATGCTGAGTGTTCGCAGGTGGGTTTGGTGGGGGAAGAGGAAAGCCTCTGGCATCATAGGAGCGCCCCCAGCTTCCCTGCCAATTTGATACTGGAGGTGGGCCAGGTGGCGGAGGGATCATGACTCCCGGGTGTTGATGCGACTGAGGAGCAACATTTCGAGGGGGTGGTGGAGGTATCGACATCATGTGTTGCTGTTGCTGAGGTGGAGGAGACATTGGAGGAGGTGGTGGAATAACATATTGTCTCGAGGGATCTGGCCCGCCTTGATGCCGCTGTCCTGGCTGATACATGATGGGAGCGCCTGGACCAGAACGCGTTGAGGGTCGATAGGTATTATTCGCAGAGTACAAAGGAGACGGTAAGGGGTCCACGGCAGTTGAACGTGCTCTTGGCCTCGATGGAGAGCTCGTGGAGGTAATAGTAGAGTACGGCGAGCCTATGCCGTACAGAGGTATTAGTAGGCCCGATGAGCTACTGACGTTGTATTGGGGGGCGTCGTTCAAGATGAAGTCCTCTGGCACTTGGAGGTCCGCGTGCGAAGTGATTCTTGGTGATACGGCGGGTGCTCTATTGGCGTCTGAATTGTTTGATCGAGCTGAGGAGGAGCGTGGCCGCGAGGTCATCGTAATACGTGCATCTTCGTACATGCAGACTCAACGGGCTCGAAGTCTGCGATGCCGCCTCCTTGCCTTGCGCCCTTGAAAACGGGGGACTTGGCCAGGCTCGTCGCTTCGCGGTGTCGCAAGTGGAAAATCAAGAGGCCCGTAACAACAGGCCCTATCTCAAGAACAAGGACAATGAGGGAGAGAGAGAGGGAGGGAGAGAGGGAGGGAGAGAGGGAGGGAGAGAGGGATGGGTGCGAGATGCATTCAACGCAGAAGAGTGTTGCGGGACATGCCTCTCGTGCGTCCTCCAGTGAGAGCTCGTATGGAGGTGCAGAACCAACACACCTCACCAGCCACACAACGGGCCTTTGTTTCTCCAGTTTCGTTTCGTTTCGTTCCGTTTCATGGGGAGCCCCTTGGCGCAAGCCAATAGCGCGTTCGTGTCGGGATATCAAGGGGGGTTGGAAATTGCTCGGAAGACACGCCTCGTTCCCTGACCGCCCTTGGCCGGGCCGTGCTGCGCCTTTCCTTTCCCAGGTGGAGAGAGCATGGCAGAAATGCTGAAGGCTGGTGAAGCTTGCTGTCCACAAATCACCGACCCGCGTTGGTTTATCAACACAAAGCCACATTGCTGCATCTTGACTCCCCCAGTCCAGCCTCAAATCTCATGCTTCACAGCTTCTTTCTTTTCAAATTTCAATCTTCAAAATCACCCCCATCGCTCGGCAAGGACTGAAGTTTTAGTCGGCCCGCTGCTCCTGATTTCTGCACAAGCACGTAAATTGAGCAATTGAATTGCTGGACCTGCAGCAATGTACTGTACTGTATCAGCGTTCGGCAGAGGAGTGGCGTGTTTTTCGCGCGAGCTCATCGTCATCGGTGGGCTGATGAGCTTGAAATCGCATAGGCGGTAATCGCCAAAAAGTATTTGAGCAATTGATCACTCCTTTTCCTCAACATTTCTCTACCATACGAAAAGTCTAAAGCTTCCAATTCATACTCCATATCTCACATTCCTCTTTCCACAATGGCTGATATCAGAACCTCAGCTCTGAAGTCGCCAATTGATGTTGCAAAGTACCTCTTCACCCGATTACATCAAATCGGAGTACGCTCCATTCATGGACTTCCCGGCGATTATAACTTAGTTGCACTTGATTACATTCCCCAAGTGGGATTGAAATGGGTGGGTAATTGCAATGAGCTGAATGCAGGTGTGTCCTTCTCGAGACAGTTAGCCATGGGCTATTGCTATTGCATCTGCTGCCCCCAGAATAAACATATATTCTAATTCGTTCTTTACAGGATACGCAGCGGATGGCTATGCTAGGGTCAAGGGCATGTCAGCATTGGTTACCACTTTCGGCGTCGGAGAACTCTCAGCTGTCAACGCAATAGCTGGCGCGTATTCGGAGCATGTGCCAGTAGTCCACATTGTGGGAATGCCCTCGACCGTATCTCAAAGAGACGGAATGTTGCTGCACCATACACTTGGCAATGGAAACTTCAATGTCTTTGCGGACATGAACAGAGAGATCTCTTGCGCTATGGCGAAGCTGAATTCTCCGGTAACATCATAAGTTATCGTTAACATGGTGCTTGTGCTAATATGGATAGGATGATGCTGCCGAGCTTATAGATCATACATTACAGCAATGCTGGATTCAAAGCCGACCTGTTTACATCACACTGCCTACCGATATTGTCCAGAAAAAAGTTGAAGGAAAGCGGTTAAAGACCCCGATCGATCTGCACTTTCCAGCGAATGATCAGGCCAAGGAGGACTATGTTGTGGATGTGGTCTTGAAGTATCTCCTTGCAGCAAAGAACCCAATTATCCTAGTTGACGCCTGTGCCATTCGTCACCGGGTACTGGAAGAGGTCCATGATTTAGTCGAAAAGACCAACCTTCCTGTCTTTGTTACACCAATGGGCAAGGGTGCTGTGAACGAGACTCATCCCTCGTATGGCGGAGTATACGCCGGCGAAGGTTCGCAGCCAGAGGTTAAGGAACGCGTTGAAGCGTCCGATCTAATCTTAACTATCGGCGCAATAAAGGTCAGAGCTCCTTTTTGCTCGGCTCAAGAAACTTGGGGAATTTTGCTTGGGTGCGATTTTATTTCCACAGCAAGCTAATAATTTCATAGAGCGATTTCAATACCGCAGGTTTCTCCTACAAGACGTCCCAACTCAACACGATCGATTTCCATAGCACTCACGTCGCCGTTCGATACTCAGAATATCCAGGCGTGCACATGAGAGGCGTTCTGAGGAAAATTATTCAGCAAGTCGACCTAAGCAAGTTATCCACAGTAGCAGGGCCCACAGTGTCGAACAAGGTGAAAGAGAATGAGGACAGCTCAGAAATTATTACACAAGCATGGTTCTGGCCGAGAGTAGGACAGTTCTTGAAGGAAAACGATATTGTAATCACTGAAACTGGGACTGCAAACTTCGGTATTTGGGAGACAAAATTCCCTAAGGGCGTCACCGCTGTGAGCCAAGTCTTATGGGGAAGTATTGGGTACTCTGTCGGCGCATGTCAGGGCGCAGCGCTTGCTGCACGTGATGCAGGCCAGGACAGGAGAACAGTCCTCTTCGTTGGTGATGGCTCGTTCCAACTGACAGCTCAGGAGCTCTCAACGATGATTCGTCTTGGACTAAAGCCGATCATGTAAGTCTTCAAGCCTAAAATCTTCCCTGTATGTAGCTTACATGCCTTAGCTTCGTCATCTGCAACGATGGCTACACCATTGAACGGTTTATTCACGGCATGGATGAAGCCTACAACGACATCCAGCCGTGGCACTTTAAAGAACTTGTTAAGGACTTTGGTGCAAAGGAAGGAGAATACAGAACTTACCAAATCAAGACAAAAGAACAGGCCCACAAGCTGTTCGAGGACAAGGAGTTCAACGCTGCTGGCATTCTTCAATTTGTCGAGTTGTACGTTCCAAAGAAAGATGCGCCTAGAGCGTTGAAGTTGACTGCAGAAGCGAGTGCGGCAAATAATGCGAAGCTGCAATAAGGATAGATTTCTCGGTTTGGGGGAGTAATACTGCAGGCATTTTGGTACGGCAATTTAGGAGACTTTATACATGAGAACACTGAATCAAACACCAAATTTTTGAGATGCTGACTTCAAAGCTTCAACGCTCCTTGTGTGGATATTGTATGCTTTTTCTACAGTAACTAGCTCGAGATTAAATCCTTGTGCCTAAAAACTTCAGCCTCGCGCTAAGAAAGTTGGGTGAGCTAGTGATTGGCTCCTGCAAAAAGTCGACTCCACTTCGTCTGCAACTTCCAATTTTTGTACTCAGCGTTAGCAAACTTCTGGACGGCGAGGCAACATGCCAGATTCGAAGAAGCGCAAAGATAGGCTCGGCGGAAATGTGCAAGATTCCAGAGGAATGAAGAGGAGTAAGGTGCGTCCTAGTCATTCCAATTTCCCCCGCAAATTCCATCTTTTTTTGATCGAGGATGGCGAGGCAGATGGATTTGTGGAGAAATTATGCCTGCCATGCCATAATCAGCGTTGGTTCAGCTCGATGAATTTCGATCTGGTTTCGAGCTCCTGTTTTCACTCATCTCACTTTATAGCCTATTTCTCAATCATCTCTTTCTTCCCTACAAGCTACAGTGCCAAGTTCATTTCCGGTGTTCGTCACAGCCGAGAATTTTCAATTAAAACTCGTCCGACAACCCAACACGCGCGTGACGGAGACAGACTCTGACTTCCATCTAGGGAGGATCAGGAGGCAAATGGCAGACACCACATCAGAAAGCGAAGGTGGCTTCTCAAGGAAGTGGAAAGATTGAGCTTGGTGATGCTGGTATCTGGGCGACCTGCGCAAGAAGTCAAGAACGCAGGGCGACCGAAGAGCTCAAATCTATGCTGGAAGAAGTAGAGCACTTCTATATTGTCTTGTTAGCACAGAACTAACAGTATTCAGTGCGCGGAGAGATTCTATGGGATTGTTTCTGGATCAGACGAGCAGGACAATGAGGATGATGAAACCGTCGACGATATTGAAGCCTCGATTCAGAAGGAGATGGCTTCCATGGGCAAGGCACAAGATCACACCAAACTATTTTCTCCAGTTTATCTGGACCTGCCATGTGTCCTATTCTTCAAAACTCGACCACCAATTGATCCAGTCGATTTCGTTCATAGGATATGTAAGGAGATAGTATCCACTCCGGGCATCAGGCGGATGAGGTATGTCAATAGATTAACCCCGATGACATTGATGGGCAAAGCAACGGAGAAAGGCCTTGAGGAAGTAGCGAGGG
>Ga0302325_10003582_pt1 | contig 36501 bp, 30 predicted proteins | sample Palsa_T0_2_FD_201948 | JGI IMG/M metagenome (GOLD analysis project Ga0302325, IMG submission 201948) | Peat permafrost microbial communities from Stordalen Mire near Abisko, Sweden - Palsa_T0_2 | ecosystem: Environmental > Terrestrial > Soil > Palsa > Peat permafrost | place: Sweden: Abisko...
GAATTCAAAACAAGGTGGAGAACCGCAACCAAAACGGTGCGGCCACCTCCCGGCTGGCCGGAGCGATGGTCCTGTTCCTGTTTGCCATTTCGTTCGCGCATTTCGGTGCGGAGCAGGCGCATCAGGCGTGGTCCAGGGAAATCGCGCTGCACCACGCGGGCATCCCACTCGCGTTGTTTGTCCTTTTGCAGAATTATCGGTTTCTCCTACTGGACGCCTTCCTGCGATTTGTGGTGAATGCGACGCTCGCCGCGGTCGCGGTGCTGGCCTCCATCCGCATCGTTGCATCCACCCATTTGGGTCCGAGACTGGCCGAGCCTTTCCAAGCCGGCCTGCTGTTCGTGGGCGCGTGTCTCCTGCTCGCCCTGTTCGTGTACCTTCGCAATCGCGTTCAAAGCTGGCTGACCCAGGTGATTTTTCTGCGTTCGAACCTCGATGATGCGCTGCGGGAGCTTCTCAAGCTGGCGCGGGCGGCGTCGGACGAACGTGAATATCTTGGTCAGGCCGCGGAAACGATTGCGGCGTTCTTGCGCACCGGCCGCTACCAACTGACCTCGGACGTGCCCGCTAAAGACGGAGAACAGGCGCCCTGGGTGCAAGCCGTGGTTCCGCTGCGATTCTCGCGTGGCGACGCGATGTATCTGCTGCTCGGCCCGCGCGACGGCGCGCGGCGCTATTTGAGTGAGGATTTCGCGGTACTGCTGCGCTTGGGCGCCGCGGTGGTGGAGCACGTCGAACAATTGCGCGGCATTCAAATGCAGGGGTTGGTATCGCAGGCGGAATTGCGGGCGCTGCAAGCGCAGATCAATCCCCATTTCCTTTTTAATTCGCTCAACACGCTGTACGGAACTATCGACCGCGGCAATGTCGAAGCCCGGCGGCTGGTTCTGAATCTTGCCGATGTGTTCCGCTACCTGCTTCGGTCCGACCGCACGCTCATTGAAATCGAAGAGGAGCTGCGCATCGTCCGCGCTTATCTGGAGATCGAGCAGCTCCGGCTGGGCGCCAAACTGCGGACTGAGATCCACGTGGACGACGCCGTTCTTCGCGCCTCCATTCCTTTGCTCTCCGTGCAGCCGCTGGTGGAAAACGCGGTCAAACACGGCGTGGCTCCCAGGACGGGCACGGGATTCGTGCGGCTGGATATTACCTCCCGGCTGGACATCCTGACCGTGACTGTATCGAACTCCGGCGAGTGCGACTCCAACGCTCTGACCGCCGCCAGCGCGGACGGAGGAATCGGATTGGCCAATGTCCGCCGCAGGCTGGAGCTCTGTTATGGCGAAGAATCCAGTTTTGTCGCCGAAGTGGAGGATGGGGTCACCACCGTTGGTTTCCTGCTGCCGCTCCGGGTTGGAGTAATGGCCTGACTCTCAAAACGCTTATTGTCGACGATGAACCCATCGCCCGCAAGGTACTGCGGGAAGAGCTCGAGTCGCTTGCCGACGTTGAGGTGATCGGGGAAGCTGCCGACGGCGCGACGGCGCTGGAGAAAATCGGCGCCCAGCAGCCCGATCTCGTTCTGCTGGATCTGCAGATGCCGGCTATGGGCGGCTTGGACGTCATTCGGCAATTGCGGCACGGCGAGCATCTGCCGGTGATCGTGATTGTCACCGCTCACGATCAGCACGCGTTACAGGCGTTCGAAGGCGGGGCCATCGATTATTTGCTGAAGCCGGTTGGCCACGAGCGGTTGTCGCAAGCCGTGGAGCGCGCCAGACGCGTGACGGGCCCACAAGCGATGGAGCGGATCGCGCAGTTGCAGGAGATTGCCGACCCGCGCGCCGGTCCGCGTACGCGGCGGATCGTGGGCAAAGTGGGCGAGGAGTATTTTCTGCTCAGCGCCGACGAGATTTACGCCTTCCAAGCCGAAGGCGATCTGGTCTGGATTCTCACCGCCAAGCGAAAATTCCAGGCCACGCAGACCCTGAAGGAGCTGGAACAGCGCCTCAAGTACGGCAGCTTCCGGCGTATTCACCGCAACGCGCTGGTGAACGTAGACCACGTGCGCAAGATGAGCGCGCTCAGCAGCCAGAGATGGCTGATCACCATGAACAACGACCAGGAGTTTGTCGCCAGCAAGCGCCAGGCAGCCATCGTCCGAGAGCTTCTTACCTGGTGAGCGCAAAGGGTGCGGCGCGCGCCACCAGATGGGCTCGGAATCGGCTCGCGCCGCGCTCCGTTTTGTCCGCTCACCGTCTATGCCAGTTCACTCACCGCCAAAGCCAAGCCACTGATCGGATTGTCGTAGGTTCGGATGCTCTCGACCTCCACAATCAAGGAATATGCGACGTCCCGCCGTTTCCTTCGCCGTCTTTGCTCTCTGCCTCATCTGGCCGGTGGCGGCCTACTCGCAATCCAGCGGCGGGAACTCCGGTACCGTTCGGGGCACGGTGATCGACCCTTCCGGCGCGGTGATCGCGGGTGCGGCGGTGCAGATTCAGAACCCCGTCTCGCATTTCGATCAAAGCGCAATCACGGACAATCAGGGCAATTTCGCGTTCGTTAACATCCCTTACAACAACTATCACCTGTCGGCGACGGCCTCCGGGTTCCAAACCGCAACCCAGGACGCGGACGTGCGCTCGCCCATCCCGCTAACAGTGAAGATCAGCCTGAAGATTGGCGCCGCAACTTCTACCGTCACGGTGGAAGAGGCCGGCGACCTGCTCGAAACCGACTCCACCGCCCACACCGATGTGGATCGGGCCTTGTTCGATAAACTGCCGCTCGAAAGCCAGTCTTCGTCGCTCAGTTCGCTGGTGACGCTGGCCACGCCCGGCGTTTCGGCCGACTCCAACGGCCTTTTCCATGGCCTGGGGGATCATGCCTCCAACTCGTTCTCCTTGGATGGGCAGCCCATTTCGGATCAACAGAGCAAGGTCTTCTCCAATCAGATTCCTACCGACGCCGTGCAATCGATGGAGGTGATCGAAGGCGCGCCGCCGGCCGAATTCGGAGACAAGACCAGCCTGGTGATCGAAGTTACCACGCGCTCCGGCCTCGGAGTTACGCAACCGCACGGCGATTTCACGGCGTCTTATGGCGCTTTTGGCTCGGCCAACGGCGCCTTCGACCTTTCCTATGGAAGGTCAAGCTGGGGCAATTTCATTGCCGTGAGCGGGCTGGACACCGGCAGATTTCTGGATGGACCGGAGTTCCAGGTTTATCACGATCACGGCAACGAGGAAAATATTTTCGATCGCGTCGACTTAAAACCTTCCGAGGCAGACAGTATCAACGTCAACTTGAGTTTTACGCGCTCCTGGTTCCAGACACCCAATTCATTCGATGCACAAACGGCGGACGCATGGTCCGGATTGGTGGTAAACAACGGCGGTCTAGGTCCCAACGGGCTGCCGGCGGGCCCCACCGATCAGCGCTCCAAGATAAGGACCTTCAACATCGCGCCCACCTGGACGCGATTGCTGAATCCGAGCACCGTTCTTACGTTCGGAGGCTTCGCGCGGCAGGATCAATACAACTATTATCCGAGCGGCAATCCTTTCGCCGACCTCCAGCCCGATCTTCAGCTTCAGACCATCGGCCAGAATCGCAGGCTGACGGATGTTGGGCTTCGCACCAATGTGTCGTATATCAAGGGCATTCACAACATCAAGGCGGGAATTACCTACCAGGACACGATTATCACGGAAAAGGACAGTTTTGGGGTGGTGGATCCTACTTTGAACGCGGTATGTTTGAACGCCTACGGGAGCCCGGACACGAGCGCCAGCCTGACGGACCCTGGCCAGTGTGGCGGGTCGCTGCAGGTGAATCCCAACTTCAATCCGTTGCTGGCCTGTTACGACTTGACCCGAACATCGCTGCTCCCGGCGTCCGACGGTTGTCCCGGTTCCACCAGCGGCCTATACACGTTTAACGGGCACGCCGATATCCGCGAACTGGCTCTGTTTTTTCAGGACACCATCACCCTCAAGAACTGGACTTTCAACCTGGGCCTCCGATTCGACTATTACGATGGCATTACCAGCGCCAAGCAGGCGGAACCGCGTCTTGGTATCGCATACAATTTCAAGCCCACCAACACCGTGCTGCGTATCTCCTACGCACGGACGCTGGAAACGCCGTTTAACGAAAATCTGGTTCTTGCCAGCCAGGGATGCAACGATCCGGTGGTTAACGCGCTGATGTCGAGCACCGTAAGCCCCTGCGTTACCAATGCGCCGCTCAGTCCCGGCTGGCGCAACGAATTCCACGCCGGTCTTCAGCAGGCTTTCGGCAAGTATTTCGTGCTGGATGGCGAGTACATCTGGAAATACACGCATAAGGCCTACGACTTCAGCGTGCTGGGCGACTCGCCGATCACCTTCCCCATCGAGTGGAGCAGATCGAAGATCCCCGGCTTTGCGGTTCGCGGCAGCATGCCGAACTTCCACAGCTTCTCGGCTTTTGTGGTGCTCTCGCACGTTTCGGCGCGCTTCTTTGAGCCGCAGGTGAGCGGAATTGGCGCAACGCCAGTGGGCAGCGAAGTGTTTCGCATCGATCATGACGAAGTCTTTAACGCCACCACGCATGTGCAGTATCAACCTTGGAAGCGCGGACCGTGGCTCGGATTCAACTGGCGGTTCGATAGCGGACTGGTCGCCGGTCCAGTGCCCTGCGCGGGTGGTAATTGCGCCAATGGGCCGAACGGAACCGACTCCATCGTGGACGTTTCGGGTCTGTCGCCGGATCAGCAGTTCCAAGCCGGGCTCTACTGCGGCGGCGTGCGTGCCACCCAGACCACCCCGATCAGTCCGAACGATCTGTGCCCCGCTTCGCAGTACGGTTCGGCCCTGCTGCAGATTCCGGCCGCGGGCGCCGAGAATGACGACCACAACCCGCCGCGCATCGCGTCACGCAATCTCTTTGATATAGCCGTCGGCGAGGATAATCTCTTTCACGGCGACAAATACAAGTGGAGCGCGCGCGTGTCGGTGGTGAACCTGGCCAATGAATATGCGCTGTACAATTTTCTTTCCACCTTCAGCGGCACCCACTACGTGAGTCCGCGCTCGGTGACCGGGACCATCGGGTTCCACTTCTAAGATTTTTACCGTTCTGCCGGCTCTGTAACGCGCGCAATCCACCGAGCGCAATCTACCGCGCCGCGCGCGTGAGCAAGCGGTCTTTTCGGACTTTAGTTTAGTTAGACACAAGCGGTTAGTTAGCCGGTTCTACGGGTTCTCCGCGTACACGCGCTTGACGACGTTGGCTACCGGGCCCATGGTCTGCCAATCCTGGTATTTCGTTCTAAACTCGGCCGTCACCATGCTGGCGGCCTCCTCGGCGGACTTGCCTTGGCGCTTGAGTTCCAGTGATCGGGTTTGCAGTCCCAACAGAAACGCCCGTTCCTTTGCGATCAGCGATCCGTCGCCCAGCGCGCCGTGATCGGGCACAATCAGGCGCGGTTTGAGCGGCTCCAGTCGATCCAGGATCGCCAGCCAGTTCTTGACGCTGGCATCTGGGTTCGGCATGTTGGGGACAATCTTGTCTTGCACGATATCGCCGGGTATCAAAACGCTGTCCTGCTCCACGAAAATCATCTCGTCGCCCCTGGTGTGCGCCGGTCCCCACCAGAAGAGGCGCGCGGTAACGCCGCCCAGATCGAGGTGGATCTCTTTTTCGAACATGATGTCGGGAGGCCGAAGCTTTACGTCTTCCAACAGTTCTTTGCTTTGCGCCGAGAAGCCCCGAAACAGATTCATCATCTCGGTGGCGTGCTGGTTCATCTCGTCTTGCTGGACCGCCGGCCGGATGATGACGGTACGCGGCGGAAAAGCCTGCTCGCCCATGGCGTGCTCGGGATGGAAATGCGTGGTGGTCAGGTACAAAATGGGCGATTTGCTGAGCTTTTCCGCCTCTTTCAGCACTATGGCGCCGTTGCGCGGGCCGAGCCCGGTGTCCACAATCAAGGTCGCGCGGTCGCCAACCACGATCCCGATGTTGGGAAAGCCGACAATCGCGTAAACATGCTCAGAGACGCGGGTCACTGAGTTTTCGGGCAGCAGCATGGATTCCTGCGCGTGACCGGACACTACCGAGGACAGCAGCATCGCGGCAAAAATAGCTGTCTTGTTCGGAAGCAACATGCTCGGAAGCAACATGGAATCATGTTACTACGCGGGGAAATTTAGCAGGCTGCGGAAAAAGTCGTTTGGAACCGACTCCCTCACGGTCGCGGCTCGGTAAACACCTGCAAACATGCATTCGCGACAATGAGCCGCGCGCGTCAGCAAGCGGATTTGCGCCTTTTTCAGCATCCTGTTTAGGGGAGTGGTGTTGCGTCCGGCGCGACCAAGGCGGCGGAGGGAGCGGGCGCAGCGGAAAAGCCCAAAATGAAGCGCTGCATGTCCGCTTCCAAGGAACTCATGCCGAAAGTCTTGGCCTCGGCGAGCGCCTGCTGGTTGTTCCAATGATCGTGCATGATGCGATAGCAGGCGATGGCGGTGCCGGTACGGTCCGCCCCACGCCGGCAGTGGACGAAGACCGGCCACGCGGATTGGTCGTTCAGCAGCGACAGGACCTGTGTGATTTGAGAACCTTCCGGCGCCTTGAAGCCGTTCCATGGCAGCCGCACGTAGCGCATCCCAGCGCTCTGAACTGCAGGCCCTTCGGATTTCTCACCGCGCAGGTCAACCACCGTTTTGATGCCCAGTTGAGCGAGACCAGCAAACCCCTGCCCGTGCGGTTGCGCCCCGCGGTAGACGTGTTCGTCCACCTGATGAAAGTTGTGGATTCCGGGAAGGTCGGGCAGGGACGCGGCTTGAAGCCCGGCCAAACTCAGCGATAAGACCAGAAGGCCAGGAACGAAGCGCCGATGCAGCCTGGCACTTGGCATTGGAAACATCTACTACTAAAGATGCTTCAGCCCGCTTCCCGGTTGCGAGTTGGCCGTTCCCAACGAACAATTCTAGGCTAACCGCCGTATAGGTCAAGGCTTACCGCCGCAGGCGGCGCGCATAGAATCCAGCCGGGCCTTTGGGATGCAAATATTGTGGTTGATTCCGGTCCCCAACCCGATGGAAGGCTTGTGCGAACCGTGGAAGTCCGATCCGCCCGTGGCTTCCAAACCAAACGATCTTGCCAGGTCTTCGTAAAGCGCCTGTTGCGCGGGGGAGTGCTCGCTATGCCAGACCTCCAGGCCCCGCAGCCCGGCCCGGCACAAAGCTTCCAGCAGCGCTCGTAATCCGTCCGGCTGGTCGTCGAGCGGCAGGCGTACGGGATGCGCCAGCACAGGCATTCCTGAGCTTTGCCGCAGCACTCCGATGCTTTCCAGCAAACCCGGCTCGTCGCGCTCCACGGCGGCTTGCGCGGTATCGGCCAGGTAAAGGTCAAATGCCTCCTGCCGGTTCTTGACGTACCCTTTCCGCAACAGGAACTCGGCAAAGTGCGGACGGCCGGTCAGCTTGCCTCCCAACTTGCTCACTTCTTCCAAACTGATCTCGAATCCGAATCCCCGCAGCTTCTCCACCAGCTCGCGATTCCGTTTACGCCGGCTCTCTTGATGGCCCAAAATCCAAGATCGGAAGCTGGCTGGCGGAGCCGACGCCACAAAGTAGCCCAATAGATGAATGGAGGGTACCCGGCGGGATCCCAGCCATGGCCGGACGAGATCTACCAGCTCAGGCTCCAGCCGGGTGCTCAACTCTATTCCCGCCAGCAACTCCACGCCCAATTCTTCCGCCACCGGCGCAGCCTCGTCACACCCTTCCAGCGTGTCATGGTCGGTAATCGCCAGAGCTTCCAAGCGATGCTCGAGGGCCAGCCGGACCAGGTCCGGCGGCGAAACCGACCCGTCGGAAGCTGTCGTGTGAGTGTGCAAATCGATCATAAACTCTAGGAGATCATAAACGGCGCTCTGGAACAAACCGCTCGCCTTGGTACCAGTACTACCGTAACCTCTGCCGGGCCAAAGTTACGTTGTATACTGAGCGCGTCCGTCCTCATATGCCTCTTTACAAGACGTTTTTTGCCGCTTTATTGCTGTTTTTGGTGCCTTCAGGCGCGGTCTTCGCTCAAGTCACCTACACCATCAAGGGGACTTTGAGCTTGGCCAGCGGCCCGGATCCTCTAGGTCTGAACGGGCTCAACATTGACGCCACCGCCGGCCTAAGCCAATCGTTGACGCCGTCCAGCTCCGAGACCACAAGCACCCTTTCCACCAATACTTACGGCTCTGTGACTGTGAAACTGGCCGGTTTCCCTTGTTCCACTGCGTCCGCGCCTCCCGTGACGGTGACACTGACGGATAACGCCGGCGCGCCGGATACGATCGCGATCAACAATTGCTATGTCGAGCTGGCGACGGTGAACGCCAGCGTCACCATCCCGGACGGCAGCATGATCACGGCCGTGCCCGCGTCCATCCCGCTCACCGCCGTTACAGGGACGGTCAGTTATGGCGGAGGTTCGGAGCCCACCAGCACGTTCAATCTTAATAGCGCTACGATCATGGCTACCGGCACCGCGCCGCCCACCGTAACTCCAAGCCTGACATCCTGGACGCCGCCGACAGTTCCCGTGGGTTCCACCACCCCGGTGTCGCAACAAATTACCTTTACAACCACGCCTCCCGTGGGCGCTGTCTCGTTCACCACCAGCACTTCGGCCAGTTGGCTGACCGTGACGCCTTCCGCCACCAATACCTCTTCCGCCATAACGATCACAGCCAATCCTACGGGACTTATTCAGGCTTCCAACAGCGGAATGGTGACTTTGAGCTATGGTTCGGCCTATCCGGCCACCCAGATTCCGGTCACGCTCAACCTTTCCGGGTCCCTGGCAACGCTCAGCGCTCCGGCCTCTCTGAGTTTCACGTACGCGATCGGCGGCTCGGCGCCCGCTTCCCAAATGCTGAGCGTGGGGGCCAGCGGTTCCGCGACGGTGAACGCGGCCGTCACTTCCGGGAACTCCTGGCTTTCTGTATCGCCCGCCAGCATCACCGCGCCGGGTAGCTTCACGGTATCCGTCAACACCGCCGGCCTTCCCCTCGGAATGTTGAACGGCAACATTCAGCTCACGGCCACCGGCGCAACCAATAGCCCGTTGAATGTTCCCGTGGCGCTGGATGTGACCGCGGCCACCTTGACGGCCAGCCCACAGCAGCTCAATTTCACCTATCAGCTCGGCAACAGCGCGCAACCCGCAGCGCAATCGATTGCCGTGACCGATATGTCGAATGTCAATTTTACCGCCACGGCCGTCACCGCCTCGGGCGGTTCCTGGCTGTCGGTAACTCCAGGGACGGGTTCCGCATCCGGGACCCTCAGCGTTTCCGTGAAGACTGCCGAGCTGACTGCGAACACCTATAACGGTACCGTCACCATCGCGGTGGCGGGCGTCAACCCGAACATCACACCGCAAGTGGTGAATGTCAGCCTGGTGGTTTCGGGGTCCAGCGTCCCGACCATCGGCAGCGTAGTGAGCGGCGCCAGCTATGCCTCCAGCGGATTTTCACCAGGGACCATCGCCACTATTTTTGGCAATCTGCTGGGACCCGCGACGGGGGTCGTTTTCAGCCTGAATTCCCAAGGGAGCCTCGACAGCACGCTGGCGGGAGTTAGTGTAACGGTAGGCGACGCCGCGGCGATTCCGCTCTATGTTCTGAACGGCCAGGTGAATATCATTTTGCCGTTCACCTTGGGCATTAGCGGGCAAGCGCCGGTTCAGGTGACGTACAACAATTTGACCACTGCGGCGTTCAACATTCCGTTGACGACTGCCGACGTTCAGATCTTCACGGTGAATGCCAGCGGCAGCGGGCCTGGGTCGATTTTGAACCAGGACAACTCGGTCAATTCCGCGACGAATCCGGCCGCTCCCGGGTCGGTGGTGCAAGTATTCGGTACCGGCGGCGGGGTGCTGACGGGCAAAGCGACCGTAACTGCGGGCGACGTAGCGGGAGACACGCTTGCCTATACCGCGACCTGCACGGCCACAGTGAATGGCGAAACCGCGACGGTGCTGTACTCCGGATCGGCCCCCGACCTGGTGTACGGCGTGGATCAATTCGATATTCAGTTGCCGGCCGATGTGACGGCAGGTTCGGCGAAGATCGTGTTGACCATCGGCGGCGCCACCAGCCAATCGGACGTCACGGTGTTTGTGAAGTAGGCTATAAATTCATTACCGCCCCTGAGGAAGTTTTGCTAGAATATCGCAGGAGGAACACCTTGAAATTCATCTCAGGACTAGCTGTTGGAATCATGCTGTGCGTGGGAACCTGGACGCTTTCCGCACAGCCGGAGGCGGCGATGCACCCCCGTCTTGCCGCTGCGATCACGGCTCTCAGAGATGCTCGGGCGTACCTGTCCGAGGCTCCCCACGATTTCGGCGGTCACAAAGACAAAGCGATCCGGGCCTGCGACGACGCGATCCGTCAGTTAGAGCTGGCCATGGCGTACCGCGCGCGCAAGGATCGCTGACGCCAGATAGCAGTTCGCTCGCGAGAGCGGGCGTCACTGCAAGGGCGGGGCAACCATGAAAATTCAAATTTTGGCCGCGCTCTTCGTTATTCTGACACTGAATGCGGCCGAACCGGCCGGTCAAGAAGCCTTCGAGGAGGGTATGAAGGAACTCGCATCGAAGGACTGGGACAAGTCGCTGGATTTGCTGGAAACGGCACTGACGGCGGACCCGGATAACATACGATACGGCAGCGAATACCGCCACGCCGCGATCCTGCGAGCTGAAGCCGTGCATGCTCCGGAAGGCAAGCCCGAGGATTTCGACCGCCCCATCAAATTTTTCGAGCGGCTGGTGTCGGCCAACCCGGCCGCAGCCAACGCCTATTTGAATTACGGTCTGGCGTACGTGGATAAAGTCCCGGTGGTGGACGTGTTCACCCGGGTGGGCGTCGCGAACTCCGCGCTGGCCCAACTCAGCAAGTCCATTGAGCTGCGGCCAAGCTGGGCCGGCTATTACACGCGTGGCTTCAACTACCTGTTCTGGCCCAAATTCTTCGACCGCGCGAAGCTGGGCGTCGCCGATCTTGAAACCGCCGTGAAGTTGCAGGAATCCGGTCCCAGGAGAGCGTACCAGGTTCACACCTGGGTGGTGTTGGGAGACGGCTACTGGAAGACCGATCAGTTGGAGAAGGCACGCTCGGCGTGGAGCGAAGGACTAAAGAAATTCCCAGATACGACTGCTCTTCAGGAGCGGCTATCCAAGCAGGGCGACGATCTGAAGGCTTTGATTCAGGACTCGCTGGATTTTAAGAAACGCGTTGACACCAACCTGAAAAATCTCTGGTTGTATCCTTAAGCTACCCGCTCCGGGAAGCTGCCCGCTCCGGGGCAAGATCGGCGCGCCCGGTTCGGAGCGATTACTTCCGATGAGCTGGCGGTCACTGCGGGCTGCTCGGCGGACGACGGGTGTCATCTGCCGTCGTAGGGACGAGTAAAGACCGCAGCTTCCTTCCAGTTGCCGTCTTGCTTCTGCCACACCCTGAGCAGACCAGCTTCTAATCTGACGTGCTCCCCGCTCTTCAGATCAAACTCGGTGGTCACCTTGCCGTATTCGTAGGCGAGATCGCGACTTTCGGCAACCACGATCCGTATCGGCTCGGTCCTAATCGTTGTACTTCCCGGGACACGACTTGGGACGGTGCTTGTGCTCAGCAACACCTCCTTTTCATTGCCCACCATCGGCCGCTTTGCCGAGCCGGTCCATATGACCCGGTCTTCCAATTGCGGTACCCCTTCAAGACCACCCCCGCCCTTCAGATCGTGAACGGCAATCAGCTTGCGGATAGCGCCTTCTTCGTCGGTGTTGCTGCCAGCCCCGCTCAAATTGGAAAGCACGAGGGTAAAAAGACCGGCCGTCAGAGCGGCGAACAGATATCTCCTACTCATTGTTCCGTCATTCTCCTTCGTCGGAAATTCCTTCGTGGCGGCCCGAGCTTTAGCAGGCTGCTGAAAAAGTCGTTTGGAACCGACTCCCTCACGGTCGCGGCTCGGTAAACACCTGCAAACACGCATCCGCGACAATGAGCCGCGACCGTCAGCAAACAGATTTTGCCTTTTTCAGCATCCTGTTAGAGACGAGTCTACCTCATTCGAACCCGGTGAGAGCAGTTTCCCCTTAGAATCGCTTGAACTTCGTTCCAGAGATCCTGTTGGAATTTTTGGGCGCTCACAGCAACCTCTCCAGCACCAGCGCATCCAAGCCCTCCACGCGTTCAAACACCGGATCGTTAGTTATGAGACCGGTGGCCCTTGCATGCACCGCCGTCGCAGCTTGCAGAGCGTCGGGAGTCCGCAGCCGGTGCGCGGCGCGGATCCTGGCGGCGATATCCGCGATTTCCAGACTCGGTGGCATCCAATCCAGATTGGGGTATGTCGCGAGAAGAGCGTAAAACTCGTTCACCCTCTCATCTCCACCGCTTCGGTAAGCAGGCACCAGCAATTCCGTCATCGTGATAGTGGAGGTGACCGCTGCGTGCTCCGGACGTTCCAGCCATGCGAAGACTGGATCGGTCAGTTCGATGTAGCGAGTGTTCGCTTCCAGTAGATAAATGAAGACGCTGGTGTCTAGCGCGATCCTGCGATGCCGCCGCAGGAAAGCGCGCAGGACCGTCAATCCCAACTTTTCCGTTCCTTGGCAAGATGGCCGGCGGGGTAAACACCCGCGCCAAGCCCGCGGATCGCTGCGTGATGCGCCCTCGGTTTTTCGAGCACGATCACCTTCTCGCCTCGCACTACAACCAAGAGCCGATCGCCCGCCTTCACGCCCAAGGCTTCACGAGCCTCTCGGGGAATGACAATCTGGTTTTTCGAAGAGAGCGTCGCCTGAGCCATCGCTTTACATTATGGCATGAAGTAAAGTGCCTTAGCGAACGACGATCTGAAAGCTTTGATCCAGGACTTGCTGGATTTCAAACTGGTTGTACCCTTTAGCTACCGATTCCTCCGTCGAGCAGGAGCGGGCTGCCATGAAATCGACTAGCCTGGCGGCGACCCGCAAGCCACGCTTTTTCCTTCTTTTCGGTTTTTTGGGACATCGCTCCGACCTGTGGAATCCGCCGGAACGTGCCCCAACACCGTTTCGCTTGTTAACGAAGACTTTATGGCGACGCGACTCTTGGGCAGTGCCGTGCTTCATGGATTCGTAGTCCCTGTGACTAGCGGAGCGGTAGCGTGTCCGCTATCCGCCCTTGTTTAAAGTCCGAAAAGACCGCTTGCTCACGCGCGCGGCTCAGTAGATTCCGCGCACCCCGCCCACCCGGAATTAGAACCTTGACCGTCACCCAATATTCTGTCGCCATTGCAATCGCCGCCATCTTGCTGGTGGCGCTGCGCTGGCCGAATCTCGGTTCTTCCACGCTACGAGCAGCGGAAACAAGCCTCTATCTTTTCGCTGAACGCCGCTGGCTGGCGATCTTCAGCGTCGCTTTTCTTGCGATGGCGGCCAACGCGGCGATAGCGCTAGCAACCAGGATTCCACAACCATGGGTCAGCGACGAATTCGCCCATCTGCTGGCCGCGGATACTTTCGCTTCCGGGCGCTTGAGCAATCCTACGCATCCGATGTGGACGCACTTCGAAAGCGCTCAAATCCTTCAGAAGCCGACGTATGTTTCCAAATACCCGCCGGCGCAAGGCTTGATTCTGGCGGTAGGGCAGATTGTCAGCGGGCAGCCGATAGCTGGCGTCTGGTTGAGCGCCGGCCTGACGTGCGGGGCCATCTGCTGGATGCTGCAAGGATGGTTTCGCCCCGGGGTTGCTCTGATAGGCGCTCTCCTGGCGGTCTTCCGAATTGGGGTTACAACCTATTGGAGCCGGAGTTATTGGGGCGGAATGATGGCGGCCTTGGGCGGCGCGCTGGTGTTCGGCGCTATGCGGCGCATCCTTTCGCGTCCGCGTGCCGGCTCCAGCGTTGTGCTCGGCGCCGGTCTGGCGATTCTGGCCAATAGCCGCCCTTATGAAGGGTTGCTGGCCAGCCTTCCGGTGTTTGTGGTTTTGGTCTACCAGTTCTTTCGGAGCGGAACACCGGAACGAAGGCAGATGCTACGGCGCGTCGCGATGCCAGTTTGCGCGATGGGCCTTCTGACGTTGCTCTGGATGGGCTATTACAACTTCCGGCAGACCGGAAACCCGCTCATCAACGCTTACCAGGTCTACACGGCTACCTACCAGCTTGAACCCATTTTCGCGTGGCAACGATTTCGCGAACCGCCCCTGGCCCAGCATCCGATCGTGCATCAGAACGATGCCGGAAAGGCCGTCGATAGCGCCCAGTATGAACTCTCGCGAAGAGCCGCGGCGCCGAAAGTGTCCGAGCGTCTCCTGATCCTTTGGGCCTTCTTTTGCACCCCAGCGTTGACCATACCCCTGCTGGTAGCCCTGGTCAGCATGCGCTCTTTTGTGTGGTGCGCCCTGGCGAGCGTGGTGGCCGTGGTGGGTGGTTTGCTGCTCGGCTCCATGTGGATTTTTCCCCATTACGCGGCTCCCATAGCCGGTCCTTTCTTCGTTGTTCTGACTTACGGCTGGTCCCGGCTGCGGGCTTTTAGAGTTGGGCAGCGGCGTACCGGTCTGTTGGTGGCGCGAATCATCGCCATCTTTTGTGTCGCGCTGCTTGCGGTTCGCGTTGCAGCGCTCTGCGCAGGGATCAAACCTGAAACACGGCACGGCCCCCTGGTAGCGTCGCTCACGAATGCGTTATCGGGAGAGCCTCCAGTTGCGGAATGGCCCTATCTGCGGGCGGCCATGGAGCGCCAACTTGCACGGTTCGGCGTCGAAAATCTCATTCTGGTGCGGTACAAGGAGCAGGAACATCCGAACCTGGAGTGGGTCTACAACCGGGCCGATATCGATGGAGCGCCGGTAGTGTGGGCGCACGAACTCGATCCTGGGAGCAACCAAAAACTCATCGATTATTTCCGCAATCGGCGGGTTTGGCTGCTGGACGCGGATGAAACACCCCCGAAGCTGACGCCGTATGCCGCTTTCGCTTCCACCGGCGCAATTCAACCACCGGATTCGGACCGCCAGCCGTAGCGCGCGCTTGCTTCGGGATCCAGTGCGAAGCCGAGACAAATGAGACCTCGTATCTCAGTTATCATTCCGGTGTACAACGCAGCCGTCAGTCTGGCGCGTTGCCTGGAGGCCGTAAACCGCTCGGACTATCGAAATTTCGAGTGCCTGGTGGCGGATGATGGCTCCGCGGACGCTTCGCGCGAGTTGGCGGCGAAAAGTGGCGCCCGAGTCCTCTCCACGGGTGAACGCCGAGGCCCAGCTTATGCGCGGAACCTGGCAGGTGCGGCCGCGAGGGGCGATATTCTGTTGTTCATCGACGCCGACGTGTGCGTGGAACCGGACACGATGGCAAAGATTGCGAAAGCCTTTGCCGATGACGCCGCTCTGGATGCGCTCATCGGGTCCTACGACGACGATCCGGCCGACCGGAGCTTTATATCCCAATATAAGAACCTGATGCACTGCTTTTTCCACCAGCAAGCAAAGCCTCGGGCGAGCACATTCTGGACCGGCTGCGGCGCGATCCGGCGCCGGGTGTTCCTGTCGTCGGGAGGGTTCGACGAGCATTATATCCGGCCTTGCATCGAGGACATCGAACTCGGATCGAGAATGCTGCGGTCCAATTACAGGATCGAGCTCGATCCGACTCTCACGGTCAAACACCTGAAACACTGGACATTTCTCGAGTTGCTGAAAACGGATATTCGGGACCGGGCGATCCCTTGGACCCTGCTCATGATTCGAGAGCGGCAGATTCCGAACGACCTGAACACGCAGTGGAGCCAACGCCTGTCCATCCTGCTGGCGTACATCGCGCTGTCGCTGGCCGTTCCTTTTTGGCCGGCGTCTTTTTGGCCTGCTTCTTCTGAGCTGGCTTCAGTGGCCGTGGTTGCGATTGTGATGGCGATAAACCGGCGATTTTATCGCTTCCTGGTCCGGCGGCGCGGCCTGTTCTTCGGAGTCCTGGCAAGTCCGCTTCACCTGTTGTATTTCGTGTATAGCGGAGCCGCGTTCGCTGCCGCCTGCCTGATATGGAGCGGCCGCGAATGCCGTCGAATATTCGCAAGCGGCGCTGAGCAGACCTCGGTTTCCCGCGGCGCGGAACGCGAACCAGCGACGAGGGGCAGCGCGGCGCCGGCGGCTCTGATGGCGCCCATCATGTCCGAGGCGCCATCCGTAGATGCAGCATCCTCCACTACCAGCTCATAGTTTTGAGTTGTGCCCGCTGCCTTACGTGCGGCTCCGCGGCGAAACCTGCTGCGCCGCGCACTGAATTCTTCGGAAAGTGTTTTGAGAAACTTGATTTGAGCTTCATTATTTCAGTTATTATACCGACTTACAATCGCCGGGCCGCGCTATGCGCATGCCTGGAGGCCTTAGCGCAGCAGCAATATTCCCGAGACTCTTTCGAGGTTATTGTTGTAAACGACGGAGGCTCAGATTGCTTGACGGAGCTGGAAGCTATCTATCGGCGCCGGCTCAATTGCACAGTCCTCAACCAGCCGCGCTCCGGGCCTGCTACCGCGCGAAACAGCGGAGCGCTACGGGCCAGGGGAGATTATCTGGTATTCACCGACGACGACTGCCGGCCGGCCCCGGACTGGCTGAATCGACTGGAACAAAGTTTATCGACGAGTCCCGGCTCTTTAATAGGCGGGCGTGTGGTGAACGCGTTAGAGCAAGGTCTCTGTTCCGCGGCGAGCCAGCAATTGATCGATTTTCTGTACAAAACATATACCAGGAACGGCAGACCTCGGTTCTTTTCGTCCAACAACTTCGCCTTATCCAGAGACGGCTTTCGCGATCTCAGCGGTTTCGACGAATCGTTCCCCCTGGCGGCCGCGGAGGATCGGGAGTTCTGCGCGCGTTGGTCGCATGGAGGCCGTTCCATGGTTTATACAGCCGCCGCGGTGGTGCGCCACTTTCATGCACTCAGCATTGCGGGCTTCCTGCAGCAGCATTTTCGCTACGGGCGAGGCGCCCACTTATTCCGCTGCCGGTGCGCTGTCTGGAGCCGGGAGCGGGTGCAACTCGAGCCGCTTTCTTTCTACTATCGTCTGTTGTCCTATCCTTTCACCCTGAAAAGCTACAATATTCGTGCGCGGCTGAATATTAGCCTGCTATTCTTGCTTTCTCAAGCTGCAAACGCAGCGGGATATTGTTACGAAGCTCTCACATCCCGGCGACTGCCCCAATATGATCCGGATAGCGTGAGCTCGACGCAAGTCTAGTATGCAAATCGGCCGTTAACATGTGCACCTATATTGTGCCGCTCGCAGTGTCACCGTGCTTCGTTCACGCCGAGTGAACGTTTCTTCCGCGTGCCCGAATACTTCCCCCGGGACCCGCCCTCCGCCTTGGGGCGGCTTGGAAGCGGAAATGGCGCTAAGAAGCAGTGAAACATGTCGCGTGCACACGAGTGTGCACGTGGCACGCAGGAGTGCGTGCGCCACAGGTTTAGCCACAATACTGTTCACTTTATGCCAGGCTGGTACACGCGACTCACCGATCACAAAAAGCAGCTGAAGCCGCTGAACGCCTCCGAGCACCCCTCCGCCTGCGGCGCTCAAAGACCGCGAGCACTTTAAGGTATGGTGTAAGGGATGGCGGACATTTCGACCGCGGCGGAACCGATCCATTAATGTGGCGGGTAATGTGGCGGGACCTTCGGTCGCTCGCCGGCGCGAGCGATATCCTCATTACCTGGACTATTCGGGAGGTGAAGGTTCGTTACGCCGATACCCGCCTGGGCATCGGCTGGCTTCTGGTTTATCCCGCGGCCTGGGTCCTGCTGTTCACTTTCCTCTTCAGCTACCTGGTGCCGATCCCTGTCAACGGAGCGCCGTATCCCGTGTTCGTCATGTCGGGACTGGTCCCGTGGTTTTTTTTCAGCAACAGCACCAGCAATGCCGTCTCCAGCCTGAAGAACAATTCCAACTTGATCCCCAAAGTCTACTTCCCGCGTGAGATTCTTCCGCTCGGGTCGGTGCTGGTAGGGTTGGTTGACCTCTGCCTATACCTGGTGATGCTGGCAGGATTGATGCTGTACTACCGGACTCGTACCGGTCTGGTCTTGATCCTGCTGATTCCGATTGTCGTCACCTTGGCGGCTCTCACCCTCGCGATCAGTTTGCTGGCGTCGCGGCTGGCGCTGTTCCGGCGCGATGTGCAGCTCCTGGTACCGTTGGCATTGCAATTTCTGATGTACTGCGTTCCGACTTTCTACCCCATCGAAATCGTGCCCTCCAGATTCCGGACTTTATACTTGCTCAACCCACTGGCTGCGCTGATGGACGGGCTTCGCCGCATTCTGGTTTACGATTCATGGCCGCGCTGGCCCTCGCTGCTGATCGCGGCCGGGGTCTCGTTCGCATTTCTGGGTTTCGCGTATCGGGATTTCAAGAAGGCTGAGCCCGAATTCGCCGATCGCCTTTAGCCGCTATGACTACTATTCGCTTTGAACGCGTTTCCAAGATGTTTCGGCAGCGTCACGCTCAAGGCCCGGATGGCGAGCTGTGGGCGCTGAAGGATATTGATTTCGAATGTCAGGAAGGCCAGGTGCTCGGAGTAATCGGCCGGAACGGCTGCGGCAAAAGCACTCTTCTGAAGCTGGCCGCCAACGTTACTTTTCCGAGCAGCGGCAAAGTGACGCGTGTTGGGCCGATTGCTCCGATGCTCGAATTGGGCGCCGGGTTCCATCCGGATCTTTCGGGACGAGACAACATTCAGTTGAATGGCTGCCTGCTCGGGCTGGGCCGGCGCATTCCGGCCAGCCTGCTCGACGAGATCGTGGCCTTCGCGGAAGTGGCGCAGCACCTGGATACGCCCGTCAAACATTATTCCTCTGGAATGTATGCGCGCCTCGGTTTTGCGATCGCGGTTCATTCGCCGGCGCGCCTGCTGCTGGTGGATGAGGCTCTTTCGGTGGGCGATCAGTCCTTCCGCAAAAAATGTTTTGCCCGCATGAAACACTTGCGCGACCGGGGCACGACGATCGTTCTGGTCTCGCACGATAGCTGGTGGATCCGCAACTTCTGCGATCGGGTGTTGTTGCTGGACGCGGGCAGCGTAGTCACCGATGGACGGCCGGAGGAGGCGCTGCAAGCCTACGATTGGCGGCTGGGCGGCTTTTCCATCGATCGGCCGCGGGGAGTAAAGGTGAGCGGCGTCGAGGTGCTGGATTGCCGCGGCGCGGCGGTTGGCACTTTGCTGACTACCTCAGTTCGGGTACGGGCGTTCTACGATGCCGAGGGCGCGCAGGCCGCGTGGCTGCTGGTGGCTCGCGTCCGGCGCGACGACGGCACTTACTGCGCGTCCTGCGCGAGTGAAAACCCGGGCGGCGGCCGGGCGGGAGTGGCCGTCGCCGACATTGAGGATCTGTATCTGGCGCCCGGCAGGTATGTTTTGGAAGTGTCAATCGAAGACGCCTCCTCTCGCGTGCCGCTCGCGACGCGCGCCTCCGAAGCATTTGTAGTTCCTCCTGAAGCCGGCCAAGTGGATTCCAGCCAGGCTTACGATGGGGTAATGAAGGTGCGCCACCGATGGAGTTTTGACTGATCGAGGCCTGGCGGCTCCCGGAAATTTCCGTGATCGTTGCCACTTTCGACCGTCCTTCCGCACTGACGCGCTGCTTGGACTCCCTGCTGATCCAAGCTACTACTCGCATTTTCGAGATCATTGTCGTGGACAACCATCCGCAATCGGGCTTTACCGCCGCGGTGGCGGAACGATTTCCTACTGTTCGGTGGCTGCGGGAGCCTGTCGCGGGACTCTCCCAGGCACGCAACTTGGGAATCCAGGCCTCCCGCGGGGCCGTGTTCGTCACAACAGACGATGATGTGATCGCGCCTCCCGGCTGGCTTCAAACTCTGACCGCGCCGCTGTTCGAGGGCGACCAGAGCCTGGCGGCGACTACGGGAAACTGCCTCGCCTGGAAGGTAGAGACGGAGGCAGAAGCCCTCTTCGAGGCTTACGGCGGTTTGCGGCATGGCGACCACCCCGCCGAGTTCGATTTGCAATGGATGAATCGCTGGCGGATTTGCTTACCGCAAGTGTGGCGCATCGGATCCACCGCGAATGCGGCCTTCCGGGCGACCTTGTTTCAACCGCAAGCGGTGGGACTTTTCGAAACCCGCCTGGGAGCCGGAACGCCCGCCGGTGCGTGGGAAGATCTTTACTTTTTCTATCAGATTTTGAACGCGGGTTATCGAATCCGGTATCTGCCCGAAGCTCAGCTCCGGCATGCGCATCGCGAAGACTTAGCCGGCTTCAGGCGGCAACTTTGCGCCTATCGCCGGGGCGAGACCGCTTTCCTCACGCTGGCGCTGATTCGGCATGGCGATTGGCGGGCTTTCGGTCAAGCGTTGTTGTGGATTCCTCAGTGGCGGTTCGCGCTATTGGCAGGAGAGATCCTTCGGCGGCTGACGGGAAGGCGCAGATTCCGGTTTGGCTTGATGTGGGCGGAGACGCTGGCCTATTTCGCCGGGCCGTGGTCACTATGGCGGGGGCGACAGCTCGCCCGCCGGATGAAGACTTAGCCGCGTTCACAATCTTGTTCCAGTGGGCCGGTGGGCCCACCAATCGAGATGAAAATACCGGCTAGCCGAGATACGCTGAGGAACGGCGGAGGGGCGAACGGGGCCGCGGGCAGTAGCGGTCGACGGACCGTCCATGGGCGTGTGACGGGCAGATTGCCTCCGATGCCGCGGTCGCCCTTCGGTCTCATACAAGGGCAGACCTTGAGACGACCTGCGATCCTATGGCCCTGGCTTTTCGCAGCACTCCACCCCGCCACTTACTCTGAAGGTCAAATTAACCGAGTGCGGCATTATTAGCCTTAGCGTACTTTATATTCCGATTCGCGCGGTGACCCCATCGGCCGCCGAAGGAAGCGCCTAACAGCAGCAGGAAAACATGATCCTGCCCCGCCCCTTTGTTCGTTATCTTAACCGCCGCCGTCAGCACGTAGAAAGATTGCGAGCGGGGGTAAACCGCGATGCATTAGTTCGCAGCCGAAGGGCAAAACGGAAATTCCGGCTGGTTCCGGTTTGGAAACACCCATGAAGGCACAAGTATTTGCGTTTGCGAAGATCGACGATGAGGCCGCCAGACAAAAAGTCTATGCCGAAATCAAGAATGGAAAGTCCAGGTTTGGAGTTTGGGATCAAGAAGGCTCTCTTCGCGACGAGTATTATGGCGCGAACGCCTTCCTCCTCCGAATAAAGAAGGGCGATTGGATCGTCCATGTGAACAATCCTGAGTATGGGAGGCGTGTGGCGGCGCAGGTGACGGGGGAATACCAGTTTGACGATGGGATTCCTGTCGCGTGGGGGAGCGGGCGCGATTTCAATAATTACATCCCGGTCAATCCAGGGTCGGTAGTCGAGTTCGACCGGAATGATCCGAACGTGCTCCCGTCCGTGAATCTGGCACCGCGCAAACGCGGGCAGCGGGTCCTGGCGGTCGAGGACTTCCTTGAGAGCTTGGATAACCTCCGTCAAAAACGTTATACCGAATACGACGAAGGGATCAAAGGTCTCGCCCACGTTAAAAGCAAAATGGACTCGGAGATTTTCCCAAAGATAACCCAGATCATCCAGCAGATGAATCGGGGCAAGGAGTTTGAGAACTTCCTCCACAAGATTTTTGACTCCATGCCGAATGTCCTTTCTATCCAGAATGGTTTTGGGTGGAGGTCAGATCAGGGTGCCGACCTCATCGTGGAGTTCCAGAATCCCATCGTTGGAGTGAACCTCACCACCAGACTGATCATACAAGCGAAATCATTCGAGGGGAGCCATTACGATTTGAACGCGGTGGATCAGATAAAGCAAGGCATTGCTGCGTACAAAGCAGATGGAGGGCTATTGATCACAACCGCAGAAAGCACGGAAGAACTTGAGGACAAAGTTCGCACGACCTCCGAGGAGATTGGCAAAACCATCGATGTCTTGGCCGGAGCCGACGTCGCCAAGTTTGTCCTGACCCATGCACACCAACTTTTGATTGGCGCGGCAAAACAGTAGTCCCGGGTTCATTCGGTGTCGCGGTGCAGCCAGTATCGTTCCCACGGGCGCGTCCGATTGAAGGGGTTGCGCACCTCGCGATATCCGGCGTCCGTCAACAGGCGAGACAAACGATCGACAGATGCGTCGCATTCCAGGCTCATGGCTCGAAACGTATATCTGGAAAACGGAAACGGCTCCAGCACCTCAAGTTCACTGCCCTCGATATCGAACGCGCCGTAATCGATCACCGCCGGAGCGCCGTGCTTGTCGAGAACCTCCGCCAGCGGAAACGCCGCCTTTTGTACCGTCTTTCCCGACTCGACGATGTCCGATCCGCCAGTCTTGGTCAGCAGATTTTCGCGTATGCCGCTGCAGTAGTCCGGCCGCGACGGTTCGCCTGCCCCTTGGACGAAAGAAACCATGCCGGCCTTCCCTGCCAGGCAAACATTTTCGTGAATACTGTTCGGCCGGTTGTGGACCAGTTCACGAAAAAAATCGTCATGCGGCTCCACACAGATGCCGGTCCAGCCGAGTTGGCGCTCCAGAACGTAGCAACTGCTTCCGCCTTGGCCGTTCGCGGCGCCGGCTTCCAGGAAGTAGCCGTTCCGCTTGCCGGGAAAAATGTACTCCGCGATCCAGCGGTCGTTGGCCGTTTCGTTTTCGTAGCTGAAACGAGGCTTCAGCAGTGAGGGATGAATCGATGTGGCAAGGTCAATCCAACTGCGCCGCATGCACGCTTTCCGCTTCTATACCTCGCCCGGTGTCCATTGAATCCTTACCGATTTTAGCAACTGCATGGAAGTGTTCAGTCTAGTTCAGGCCCACTGATGCAGGTCTCTGTCATCATTCCGGTTTACAACGCCCTGCCCCTCGCCCGGGAATGCGTAGCCAGCATCTTCGCCGCCGGCTCCAAGCTGATCTTTGAGGTGGTGGTGGTCGACAACGGCTCTACTCCCGAAGTTCAAGAGTGGCTTGTTCGCGAGGAGGAGTCTCGTCCCAACCTCCGCCATCTCCGATACCCGGAGCCTTTGGGCTTTGCGCGCGCCGTCAACGCCGGGGCATGTTCCGCCGCCGGCGAAGTGATCGTGATCCTGAACAGCGACACGATCGTCACTCCCGGCTGGATGGACGGCCTGTATCTCGCGCTGTCCGCGGACCCTTCCTTGGGAGCCATCACTCCCTGCTCCAATAGCGCCGGAGACGCCGCGCAGATCGATTTCCGCACCGTCGATCTGTCACGTTCCGCTGCCTTGGCCCTGGTCTCGGCGAAGCCCAATCCGCCCCGCACGCGCTATCTTCCCCAGCGGGTCAGTTTTTTCTGCGCCGCCGTCCGCCGCGAGCTGTGGCGGGAACTGGGCGGACTCGACGAATCCTATGGCGTCGGGAATTTTGAGGACGACCACTTTTGCTTGCGCCTGCGCGTTGCCGGCTTCCGGCTGGCGGTAGCGGAGCATCTTTTCGTTTACCACCACCACAGCGCCACCTTTCGCGCCAACGGCATCGGTCACCAAACCTGGATGACGCAGAACGCAGCGCTCTTTGCCACCCACGCGCGGGAGTTTGCGGAAGCTCCCAGTCTTCCCGCGCCCCGCTGGCCGAAGCGCTCAGCCCCGGACATTTCGGTGGTGATTCTGCCCAGGCAAATTCTGCCGGAGCAAAACGGGCAGCTCGAACGCACTCTGCGTAGCCTTCGCAATCAGACCGTCAGCGACTTCGAAATTCTTACTCCCGGCAGCGCCGGAGCTCCAGGCGGCGTCTGGATCGCCTACGTCACCGAGGGCGATATCCTCTATCCTTTTCACCTCGAAGCTCTCCATGACGTTTTGCAACATGACGCTCTGCAGCGCAACTCGTCCCACGCCGTTTTCGCCGACGGTTGGATCAGCGGAGCAACCAAGAGGCTCCCGCATCCCGACGCAGCAGTGTTGAAGCTTGTCTCAAGCGCGCCTGTCTTCGCCCCGGTGGAAACCCGCGCGCCGCGCATGCTGGCCGGTTGGATGCACCACCATTCGCTCGATCCCAAAGAACTGTGGAAGCAAACCACGCCGCTGCACTGGCCCAGCCTGGGCTGGGAAATGCTGGAAGCGCCGCCTCCTAGTAGGGAAGCGGATCTAAAGCCGGCACGGTCGCGAGCCATCATAGAATCGGCGCGCTCCCTCTACCGCGGCGCGGTGCCGTACGAAACGCGTCTCTCCATCGACGCGAGGATCCGCAAAATGCTTGGCCCGTTGACTGGGAGTTCCAGCCGGCAACATCCGATGCAGGAGATCGCCGATCGTCTGGCCGCCGTGGTTGGCTCGAGAATTGACGCGGGTAAGTTTTCGAGCGATGCCGCTCTGCCCGATGTTTTTCTGTTCAACATTATTCCCTGGAAGGCTTTGGTGCAGCGTCCCCATCACTTCGCCCGAGGGCTTGCGGAGCGGGGACACCGCGTGTTTTGGGTGGAGACCGGTCTGCGCTCCGATCGAAATTGGTGGACTGGCCGGCCGTTTGAGCAGGTTTGCCCCGGGGTTCATCTGGTGCAGTTGCCTGGATTTGTGCAGCCGCCGGGACGCTGCGATATTTACAGCGTGTCTTGGGATCCCGTGGTTCTGGAGGCCATGTCCAGCGCTCTGGCTCAAATCGCGTCCGCGTACGGCGTTCGGCAAGCCGTCTCTCTGGTGCACTTTCCGCGTTGGGAGCCGCTGGTCCTCCGCGCGCGGGATCAATTCGGTTGGAAAATGGTTTACGATTGCCTGGACGATCAGCGAGCGTTCGCCGCTCTGTACCAAACGCAGCTACGACAGCACGAGGCGCAGCTCATTCATGAAGCGGACAGCCTGATTACGTCGAGCGCGGTGCTCCAGCAGCGCCTGCTCAAAGGTCGTCCCAATATCCTGCTGCACAATGCCGCCGACTACCGGCTCTTTTCGTCCAGCACTCTCGCCGGGCATCTTCGGCATCTCCCGCGTCCGATCGCCGGCTTCTTCGGCGCCTTCGCGGACTGGTTGGATGTGGAGCTGATTCGTAACGCTGCACGCCAATTACCGAATTGGTCTTTCGTATACATTGGCGCGCCATCGTTTTCCCGGCCGGAGGCTGAGGCCCGATGGCTGGAGTGCACCAGCGGCGCCAATATCACGGTTCTTCCCCAGATGGATCCTGGCACGCTCGCTGCGTTCCTGGCCGAGTTCGACGTTTGCACGATGCCTTTTCTGGACGTGCCTGTCACGCAAACCATGAACCCGGTGAAGATTTACGAGTATCTGGCGGCCGGCAAGCCGGTTGTTAGCCGCGATCTTCCGGAGGTACGGCACGCGAGCGATTTGATTTCGCTCTACTCGACGCCGGAAGAATTCGTCGCACAATTGCGATCCGCCGTGGCCGGCGACAATTCCGATCGGATCCGGCAGCGGCAAAACTTCGCGAAGCTTCACGACTGGTCCGCCCGAGTGGATGTGCTGGCCGGCGAGATTGCCCGGATGGGGGCTTGAGGGCGCACGCGCCCACGCGTGCTGCGTTCACACCGTCCAGGATGCCTCAGCGCAAGGTCGCCGCAAGAGTGCGTGCGCCACGCCCGTTCACGAGACCAGACCAATCAACGCGTCTTCCAAAGGTTCGAAAACCCGGTCCCAGGAGTAGCGCTCGCGCACCAAATCCCTTCCCGCATAACGAAGCTTCCGCCACAGCGCCGCGTCGGACATCAGCCAAACCATCGCTTCCGCAAACTGCTTCGGATCGTCCCGCACCAGCAGGTGCTCTCCATCGGCAACGTCGAGGCCTTCGCAACCGAGCGTCGTGCTGACCACCGGCAGGCCCCAGGACATCGCCTCCAGGATTTTGAACCTCGTTCCGGAGCCCAGGCGCAGCGGCGCAACCGTAATGCTGGCCCGCTTGGCCACCTCATCCATGGACTTCGGGCTTTCGATCAGTTCGACGCCCGGCATCGCGCTAGCCATGGCTCTCACCGAAGCGTGCGGATCTTGCCCCGCCAGAATCAGCCTCGCCCGCGGTTTTCGCTTGCGGACCTCCGGCCAGATGTCATCCGCTAGAAACCGCACCGCGTCCACATTCGGAAGATAACTGAGGTGCGCCGGAAACAGCACCGTGTCGGCGTCCTGGCGTGCGTCCGGCAACCACACCGATGGATCGGCCCCATTGGGCGCAAGCACCGTTTTGCCTTTCTTGCACCGCCCATCGATCTGCGCCCGATCCACTTCGCTGGTCACGGCGCGCAGCGGAAAATCGGGCCAGGTGCGATTCTCATAGCGCTCCAGCTTTTCGGCCTCCGCCAAAGGATCTTGAAACACCTCCGGCAACGCCATGTTCCAGGAACGTTCGGCCGCCTGCCGCAACAGCCTGGATTCGATATTGTGCTCAGTGAGTACCTTCACCGTTTCGATGTCGTGGCGATATTCCGCCATGAAAATCTGATCGATCAAGGCCGCGTGGTACTGCTCGGTGGGCAGAGCGCGTAGCGCGGCTTGCACCGAATCCATATAGCGCTCGCTCACGCGAAACGGCATTTCCTCTGGAACGGAAATGCGGGAGCCATACTCCACGCCGCGCAGCAGGCGCAGATAGCGCAAGGCTTCTTCTCTCGTACCTGGCGGAAGCTGCAGCGCCATGGGCGCCAGCAGCGTCAATTCGTAGCGCGATCCGAAGTAGCGGATCATCTCCTGCACGCGCTTGTACCAACCCGACATCGCGCCGTACGGGAAATAACAGGTCACCAGAAGCAGCCGCAACCCATCAGCGGCCGGAAGCTTCGGCGGGCGCTGGGCCACCAGATGTGCGTGTTGTTTATTCAGCGCGTCGTTCCGCCAGTATGCCGATCCCAGCGCCACGGGTAATTGTTCCAGGCCCGATCCGCGCAGACGCTCGCCATACAGCCCATGGATGCGCGAGAAATTTGCATAACCCAACGTCGCTTGCGACACGCTGGCGCGCTCCGGCATCCGGTAGCGGTACGTCAGCTCCGGCAGCACGTCCCAGCGCAAGCCTTCCAGGTTGCAGCGGACGTGAAACTCGTAATCCTCGAAGCCCACGCCCCTGATTTCCGTGAATGCGCGCACGGACCAGAACGCGTCGCGCCGCACGAAGATGCAGGAGCCGCCGTGCATATCGTCCGCCATGCTTCCGATCAAACTGTTTCCCGGCGGATCGTACAGCATGGCGCAAGGTCCCTCCGGGTGGTCGCTGAAATAGTAATTCGGCGCCACCAGGCAGTCGTCTCCGGTTAACAGGGCGGCGCGCAGGAACCGCTCCACCATGGACGGCATGGCGATGTCGTCGGAATCGAGAAACAGGAGAAATTCCGAGCTGGCTTCCCGAGCCGCTCGATTGCGCGCGGCCCCGGGGTACCCGTTGCTTTGACGCACGAATCTCCAGCCACGAGCGGCGTACAGTTCAGCGCAGGCATCGAAGGCGCGCCGGCCTTCCTCGCTATGCGATCCGTCATCCACCGCCACCACGGTAAAGTCGCCCGAGGTCTGCTGAGCTAAGGACTTCAGTGTTTCCGGGAGCAGCGCCGGCGCCTCGAAGTAAGGAACGCACACGGTAACCGCCGGCGTAGTGGCAGGTGGCCGTATTTCCCGCAAAGGCGCAGCCGCCCTTTCCTGCCAACACTCTTCCACGCGGCGCACGCTCTGTTCGGCTTCGCCCTCCTGTCCACTGCATTCCAGGTCTGCCCAGCGTGACGCATACTGGGCCGAAAACGCGCGATTGATTTCCTCGATCGACTTCGGAACCAGCTCCGGATCGGGCTCGGAGTCCAGCACAATCAACGGAAGCAATCGGTCGCGAAAGCGGCGGTCCCGCAACAGCGGCATGGCCCAGTGACGTTCGAAGAACCACGCGGTGTCGAAGGCGGCTACCACGCCAGACAGCCTGCGCGCGGTGGCCAGCCCGTAGTCTCTCGGAAAGTGATCTCGCAGAGGCTCCAGATAAGCTGAACCCACCGGGAGCCAGCCGAATCCCTCGGCGCGCCACTCGCGAGCGAACGCGGGCGTGGAAGGCGTGGCGTCCCACTGCGGCACTACCAGCGTTGCCTGGTGCCCGCGTCGCCGCAACGCTCGCGCCACATGCAGAGCGTTTCCATCCCGCCGGAGCTCGCTCTGAATCAACGCCACTCTCATGGCGAAGGGGGCGTGTACGGGCCAAAAAAGGGAGCCAGAAAGATCCGGTGAAACTTCAGCCTGGCCTCCAGTGGAACCAGCTTCCGGTAGAGACTGCGCAAGCGGCCGGCCTGATCGTCCTCCTGCGGCTCAAAAAGGCCGTTCGTTCCCGAGAAGAACGCGTAAGGCGCAGACGGATGCGCCATCTTCACGGACAATTGCCGGATCCTATATTCCATTTCCTGGCCGCTGCGATACAAACCGGCCAGCGCCAGCGCGCCACCTTGCAGCCCCAGGGCCTTTAAGGAGTCCTCGTAGGCGTCGAGCAGTCGCCGTCTGGACGATTCCGAAGAAAGCGTCCGAGCCAGACTGCCTTCCACCTGCCGATAGAACTGCAGCAATTCCGGCAGAATATCGATCTTATAGCCAGCCAGGGCCAGGCGCACGTAAAGCTCCCATTCCTCGTGGCCGGAACCCCTTAGCTCCCGGAATCCGCCCACTTCCTCGAACACGCTTCGCCGGATGATGAACATGGAACCGCCAAATGCCGACGGGTCTATCAATCCGCCCACCAGATCCATGCCGAGAGGCATGGACGTAGCGTAGGGAGGCGCCAGCACCTCGCCCGTCGCGGGATTGAAGGGCCGCTTGTCGCCGGCGAAAAGATAGCTGCCGCAAATGAGCGCGTCGTCGCCGGAGAGCGTAATCGCCTCGCGCATGCGGGCGATCGCGTTCCGCGCGGGAACGTCGTCGGAATCGACGAAAACAATCAGGTCTCCGTTCCCGCGGCGTGCCGCGCTGTTTCGCGCCGCGTCGACAAAAGCATTCTCCTGGCAATAGAAGTCCCACCCGCGGCTTGCGGTCCTGCGGGCCTGCTCTTCGAATACGCGCTTCGATTCGCTATCGGGCGAGCCATCGTCGACGGCGATGACATGAAAGTCCGTCTCCGTTTGTTGCTCCAGAGCGTCCACCAATTGGCTGAGGTAGGCGGACTTTTGGTAATACGTGGTGCAGACGTCCACCGTAAGTTTCTGGTCTGGGGCTACGCGGCGGCTGCGGGCCTTCCCACTGGAAAGCGCTTTGCGATGAAAGTCCAGCCACCGGGCGTTCGCGGCATCGCAGTCGTAGTGCGCCAAATCGGATGGAGCCAGCGGCGCGGCGATCCTCTCCGCGATTTTGTCCGCCAAGTCCCGTGGCACCGGACCGCACAACTGTGCCGCGTCTGGAAGGATCTCGGCAACCCCTCCACCGCGGCACGCGATGACGTTCAATCCGGGGATGAGTGACGCTTCGACCAGTGTGTAAGGATGATTGTCGGCCGGGCTGGGAATTACGCACAGAGTTTCCCGAGCCGTTTCTCGCAGCAGCTTCAGGGCGCCGTTACTATCCAGCGATCCCTCATGGGACACGGCATACCCGGCGTCCTTTAGCTCTCGCAGCGAGGAATGCAGGAGGCCCTGGTCTTCCACCGCTCCGAGCAACAATACCTCCGGCACTCTAGCGGCGGATTTCGCGAAATATTGCAACGCTTTTACGAAATTCCGGATTCCTTTTCGCTCTTCCACCCGTCCGAAATAGACGATTTTGCGAAGAGGAGCCAAGGGTATTTGTTGGGGCGCTTTTTCGGGTTTGGGCATCGGCAACCCAAGCACCTCCACCGCGCCCGGAAATTTCCAGCCCAGCCCTTTCAGATGGCCGGCCATATAACGCGTGGGAGAAATTACGAAATCGCTGTGGCTAGCTGAATACCGCTCCTGGTAGGCGAGATGCAAATCCTTCGGCAGCTCCGGATACTTTCCGTTTGAACTGAGGTTCCACTCCGAAGGCCCGTGTAATATAGTCACGCAGATCGGACCCGGCTCCTGAGAATAACGGCGCTCTCGCATGAGATGAAACCCGGGATTGCCCCAATCGTGGAAGTAGACGATGTCGAAGCCTTGGAGCACGGGCGCGGCGATTTCAGCCATTCGCATGGTCGGCACCTCAGGCCAATGCGTGGGAAGCGCGGGCGGAACTTGCAATTCGATCAGCGAAATGTCGCTTCCCTGGAAGCGAGCCCGCCATTCCAGGTCGACGCGCATCGGCTCCCGGTCAATGCGCGTCATCACGATCGTTACCGTCTCGCCCGCCTGCCGCAGCAGGTTAGCCCAGCGGGTTGTAAACGCGCCGAATCCGCCCGCTTTGCCGTAGATGGTTTGGACGTCGTAGGAGACTATCGCAACTCGAGGCATGCTTGCATTCGCTGCGCACCGAACTTCAAATCTTAACAGCGGAAACGGATGGGTTGCAAAGTTGGCGGCGGTTATTTCGCAAAAATGGAGGCGTAGCCTTGGAAGATCGTGACGATTCCCCGCGACCAACATTGACAGCCTGAATCGTTTGAAACAATTGGTGGGCCCTGAAGGATTTGAACCTTCGACCAACGGATTATGAGTCCGCTGCTCTAACCGCTGAGCTAAGGGCCCGTACTTTTAATTCAACAACTTGCGGAGATTTATTCAGTACCAGATTCTTAACGGTAGGGACTTTTGCAGGGAGTCCGCCGGTTCCAGTCGCCTCTTTTTCGGCTTCGGCCTTCGCTTGCTCGAACTTCGCAGCGTTCAGATTTTCCAGCCGCTCAAACGCGCGCTCCATTCCCTCAGGAGTCGGATGGACGTATCTCTGTGAGACGGTTACGCTGCTATGGCCTGCAATTTTCATGATGGTGAACGCGTCTGCGCCAGCCTCTCCCAAACGCGTTAACATCGAGTGGCGCAGCGAATGCACGACAAATTCCTTGGACAGCTTCAGCGTATCACGCACATCCTCATGCTGATGGTCAATCGACGTTCCCAGGATCGCGCCCTCGGGGGAATTACCCGGAAAAACCCACTCTGATTTACCGGCGGCCTTCCGCGCCTTCAGCATTTCCGCGGCCCGCGCCGTCAGGCTGAGATTGCGCTTGGCGTTCCTCGACTTCCCACCACGAATAGCAACATATCCGAATTTAGCGCGCACAGCCGGTTGCAGGTAAACGTCCCTCCATTGCAGGTTGACGGCTTCGCCGGGTCGCACTCCCGCTTCGAGAATCAGAATCGCTACGTCCCTCAACGGTTGCGGGCAGGCTTCGAGGTACTTCGGTTCAGAGCCATGACTGAGCACGAATTCCCGGTTTCGCTCACCGCGGAGTAGACGGATACGCGGAACTCGATCCAACACTTTCCACTCTTGCGCCAGCCGCAATAAACGCCTCAGCGTGGCCAATTCCCGGTTCACAGACGCGGGCGAGAGCGGCCGGCCATACCTGGGGCCTGCCGGGTCCGCCGCTGCTTATAGCCGTCGATTACGGCTTCGTCGATCGCGTCCAGGCGCGCGCCGCACAGTTGCCGATCGGCGAGCAGTCGGCGAAGCTTCTCTTTGTAGAACCCGACCGTCGCCGGCTTTTCCGCGCACAACGTCACGATAGAGGATTCAAACCTTGGCGCGAAATCTTCCAGCGTGGGAACCGGCGGCCGTTCGTGTATCCCCGCTTCGCCCTTCGCCAACCGCACGCGATGCGCCGCTTCGATGGTGCGCGCCGCGTCTTTGTTGGAAGTTTGAGCGCTCTGTTGAATGCGGTCGCCGTTGAATTGAAACTCGTACCAGTAGGTGTCACCGCGCTTATAGATCGCCATATCGCCCTACCTCTTTCCCGTGAGGATTCGATTCACCACCACGCCGTGCCACGGTTTGCCCGTGCGGGTCGGAATTCCCTCTTCATTCATCCGCGCCGCGATGCGATCAAAACCCAGGCCTTCCTTGCGGAGTGCTTTCCCGCGCTCTAATGCCGCGGCTTCGCCTTCATAGAACCCGTAGGGCTTCCGTCCCTCGCAGCGTCCTTCCTTCGCCCGCTTGCGCAGCCGCGCGCCGCGGAGTTTCAGAACGATTTGAGACTTCTCGTATTGAGCGACGGCGCCCATCATTTGCCGCACCAGGATGCGCGTGGGATCGTTCGCCATCAGGTCCGGTTCAGCCACGCTCACTAACTCGAAGCCGTGTTTGCGAAGGTCTGCGATGATGGTTTCCTGAATCATGAGATCCCGCGCCAAGCGGTCCAACCTCTCGATAAGGACCACGCTCACGCCGTTGGAGTGCAGCGCGGTCATGAGTTCGGACCACGCCGGACGGTCCGCGGATTCCTTCGTGCCGCTCACACCTTCCTCGCGGTACACGTTCACCACCTTCATATCGTGCGCCGCGGCATACTCGCGGATGGCTTTCAATTGGCGAGTGAAGCCGTCGCCTTCTACCTGCCCTTTACCAGAAACTCTCAGGTACGCATGAGCCTTCTTCATGACTACAGAATGCGCCTATTCTGGCCGTTTGTCAATACCAATTCTGTAGAAAAGGTATCAGGATTGAAAATAAAGCACTTTTCGCCGGATTCGATATTCGCGTCTGTCTCCTGCTCCCTGGACGATTTCGCGATCTTGACTCTTAGTGACTTGATAGTGACAATAAAAAATGAGATCAATCCACCAGAGGGACCTGTCTCTTTATCGCTTGTCCCAGGTATCAAAGTGGCACGCGCCAGGTTGGGCGAGTAGCACCATCGATGTAGTAGGTCATTCGGGCGATTACCTTATATACCTTATATTTATTGTCCGCGAGGGAATAGCCCACGAACACGAAAGTCCGAGATAGAAGGTCGGATCGCAACCGGCGGAACAGAGGCTTCCGATGTGATTCGTAAAATCGGTAGTCATTCTTCGTCAGAATCAAGCGACCCTCCTCACTATTCGCTTGATCAATGCTCCCGTGAAGTTTGTAATAAAGAATGTCTGCTTCGGAGAATAGCGTTTCTAGTCGGTCGAGGTGCTGAGGACAGGTCGAACAGCGAAGCCTCCGGTCACTCCAGCGGCGGTCTCTACAAGCAAGTCGTAGTTCGTCGTGTAGATAACATCCCAGGGCACTTGAACAATTGCCTCGTGCGCCGTGCCAGGGTCGAAGCGGGTAAGTAAGTCGTAAATGTATCGGTTGACTTCCTTTGGTCCTAATCGATGTCTCGCGATCTCGGCCGCCTCATCGAGAGAGAGGCTCAACCCCGGAGCGCTGAGCAGGTTTCGGCAAATGAGCGCGGCTAAGTCCGGGCCAAGCGGCATGCACAACGAAGGCTCATCTCTAGCCGTAAGTTTTGCGTTGACACCCGCTCCCAAGAAGAGCGTCGTCGCCCGGTCGGTAAGACGATCGCAGATTCTCTTATAGGCGTCGTGCAATGGGACAGACATTCGCCACCCAATCATCCTGCGTGCTGAACGTTGTTAGTTAGGTATCATTCTCTCAATTTGTGAAGTGCTCCGTCATTTCTTCGATCACGAGGCAGCAGGCGGAGCGTTCTCCTTTGTCATAAACCGGAAAGCATCTCTCGACAAGCTCGCAATTTTGAGGAGGCTGTGTTTGAGGACACCAAAATTAACAAGCACCGCTGACGCACAAAGATTCGCTCCTCGATGACTTCACGTTTTACGAGCGTCCCGCCGGCGCCCGTCTCCCCCGAAGGAGGATTTCCGCTCGGGGTTTCTTGACGCGCGATGGTTTCACGGGGCGTGCCGGGCAAGCGTTCCCCCGCCGTGGGTGGGGTTTCGTTTAGACTGTGGGATGTCCGACCGCCATGAGTCTACGTGTCGTAAGCGCGGCATTACGTCTGCGAGCTACTACGCGATCCGTCTGGGTAGCGACCTTGCTCCTTGCGCCCCTTGCCCTTGAGAGCCAGAGTCCCCCAGTTTCGCCACAGGCCAACGCATCCCGCTCCGGTAGCGCGGCAGGCGAAATGTCTGCGGAGGAAGTCTTCAATCGTTTCGCCCGCAGGATACTGTTTCTGACTTGTGAGGAGTCGGCCGATGAATCTGGCCTAGCCAGTGGGGTCCTGGTCTCCTCTGATGGCTTAATCGCTACGAATGCCCATGTAGTCGAAAAATGTCGAAGCATGACCGCGACGTACATCGATGGTGCAGCGCGCCGGTACTACGAGCCAGTGCTCAAGTATTACGACGAACAGAGTGACACGGCAGTGCTCAAGATTGCGGGTCAAGGCTTCGAATTTTTCGCCCTTCCGTCGCGGCCGGCCCGCGTCGGTGAGCGGGTTTACGCGATAGGGAATCCGAGGGGGTTTGAACAGTCCATTTCGGAGGGCATCGTTTCCGGGAACCGTGAGGAAGACGGCGTGACGTGGATTCAGCATTCGGCGCCGATTTCTCCGGGGAGCAGCGGCGGGGCATTGATTGGTTCGCGCGGAGAACTCTTGGGCATCAATTCCCGTTACAGAAAAGAGTCCCAAAACCTCAATTTTGCCGTCCCAGCGGCTACGCTAGCGAAGGCACTTTCGAGCGCGCGGGGCCTGACCGGGTTTCTGGATTTCCCGCCAAATACTGAGCTAACGGGAACGTACTCGGGTGTTGTCCAGAACATAACGGCCGGACTATCGGCTGACTTCACAATCTTTATCGGGGAGAGTAAGAGTGGCGCTATTCAGGGCTGCATGGCCGTGAAGCCGCCGCTCTTTGGAAGCGGCTATTTGCGAGGCACGGTTCAGGGCTTGCAATTCTCGTTCGATGTGGTTGGCTATTTCGTGAAAATAAGTTTCACTGGTCAACGTGATGCACGCAACCTGAGCGGCAGCTACTTGGTGTCGTTCACCAACAGAGGGTCTGCGGAGAAGGGCACATTCGTGCTCCATAAAGCTTCATCCGAAGGTCCGACGGACGGGTTCAAAGTCTCGGATTGCGCCACTGATATCAACCCGACGCGCGTATCAGCAGAGCTCGGAGACGCAGAAGCTCAAACTACCCTTGGGGCGGCGTATGAAATGGGTCAAGGCGTCCCAAAGGACTATGCTCAAGCAGCGACTTGGTATCGAAAAGCGGCCGATCAAGGGTACGCCCGCGCTCAAAATTTCCTCGGCTATCTGTACGAAGCAGGTCGAGGCGTTCCACAGGATTACGCTGAAGCCGCCATGTGGTATCGGAAAGCAGCAGACCAAGGTAACCCACGCAGCGAATATGTGCTTGGGGGTATGTATCATAACGGCCAGGGAGTGCCGCAGAACTATGGTGAGGCGGCAACGTGGTACCGCAAGGCAGCTGAACAAGGGTTCGCGCCCGCGGAAGTTACTCTTGGCGTGGCGTATGCGACCGGTGAAGGTGTTCCGCAAAGCTACAGCGAATCCTATTTCTGGCTCAAGGTTGCTGAAGCGGGAAACCCAGAGGTAAAACCGGAAGATCTCGTAACCTTGCTCGAACGTATCGCCGCTCACCTCACTGCCGTGGAGGTCGCCCACGCGCAGGCACGGGTGCGGGAGTGGCTTACAGGTCGGAAGTAAATCCGCCGCACTCACTCAACGCCAGTCACGCAAAGAGCTCTGGATGTGAAGTTTTGTCAGGTTTCAGTGGCAGAGCGCCATCCTATTTTTATTCTATTTTTTACTACTCGCGAGGGCCTCTGACACCGCGCTTTTGAGGTCCCTTTCCAGCCTGCATGCGTTATCTAAGTGCCGACGCAGCTATCGATTACCGGAAAAACTCCCCGATTCCGGCTGCGCAGCCCCTAAGAGGTCGTATGTCCCACCGTGATGTGACGGATCACGAGTTCCTGCCCTTCAGCGTTCGCCAGTTCCATCGCTTTCTTCTGTGGATGCACGTACTTGGCGATCTCGGCAGCCATCTTGCCAGCGAGCGTGAAGTCTTCCTTCTCGATGGCTTTCTCGTGAATGAAAATCATCGCCTCGATCGGATCAAAGCCTGCGCGGGCGCAAATTTGCTCAACGGCCCCTTTGTCCTTGTTCGGAGTTCCCGCCGTGCGCCCGCCGGTTTTGCGTCCGATGGCCATCTATTTCAATCTACTTTAGATCGCCTTCCACTTCGCGGACCACACCGTCAAACTGCCGTTTCCAAGCGTGTATCTCGGCCACAACAGGCGGGTCATCCACCGTGACGATTCGGCGGGCTTCCGCGGCCGTGTAGACCTCGCCGCGTTGCGCTCCGAAACCGTCCATCAGGCGCCGTGCATCCTCGTCGTCCGCCACCAGAAAGAGCCGGCCCACCTCGGTGGACCACAACTCGATAGCCAGGCCTTGCAGGACCATTTCCAGCGGTTCGGGGTTGGCTGGGTTAAGCTGCGACAGTTGTGCAAGGGCCTCCGCCCTGTCGCTCCGTAGGGTGTCGATTGCCGCCTCTAGCGCCTCCCGCTCGCACTCCGGGAATCGCACTTTCAGTTTTCCGTTTTCCGCCCGGATCGTCCCAACCCTCTGAACTTCGTCGATGGCTTCGTTGACCGTCATAACCCAACTTTCGCAGTTGGGGACATCTGAGACCGGGAGTGCCTTTGTTTTCAATAGAGGCATCCCAAAGGTCTCCACTACATTTCGAGCTGGGGAAAAACGCCGATGGCTGCGGTGCTGATGCG
>Ga0302325_10003583_pt1 | contig 36499 bp, 34 predicted proteins | sample Palsa_T0_2_FD_201948 | JGI IMG/M metagenome (GOLD analysis project Ga0302325, IMG submission 201948) | Peat permafrost microbial communities from Stordalen Mire near Abisko, Sweden - Palsa_T0_2 | ecosystem: Environmental > Terrestrial > Soil > Palsa > Peat permafrost | place: Sweden: Abisko...
CCTGATCGTGCACGCCCGCAAGGCGTGGCTGCAGGGGCTGTCGCCGCGGGAAAACCGCGACGTCCCGCCGCTCGACTACGCCCGCGTATACCGGCTCAAGCAACATCATCCCGCGCTGCCCGTCATTCTCAATGGCGGCATCGACACGCTGGAGCAGGCTTTGGGCCATCTCGGCCGCGTCGACGGCGTGATGATGGGGCGCGCCGCCTACAAGGAGCCGTGGCGCCTGCTGGCGGTCGATCCCGTGCTGTACGGCGCGGCCACGCCGCTCGCCTCGGCGCGCGAGGCGGCCGATGCCATGATCCCCTATATCGAGCGCGAGGTCGCGAGCGGCGTGCGGCTCAATTCCATCGTGCGCCACATGCTCGGCCTGTTCACGGGGGTCCCCGGCGCGCGTGCCTTCCGTCGGCACCTCGCCACCGCCGCCGTGCGCCCCGGTGCCGGCGCCGGGGTCCTGCGCGAGGCGTTGTCGCTCGTTGCGGACGGCGCCGCATTCGCAGGCAGTGCCGCGGCCTGAATGCCCTTTTCGCCCGGCGGAGCAATCTGATGTTCGGCGTACCGACGTTCGGTGTGTCCCCTGGGGAACTCGCGGTGCTCGCCGCAGCCATTGCCGGCGGCGGCGTTCTCACCGGGCTTCTCGCGGGATTGTTCGGCATCGGCGGCGGCGGCGTCATCGTCCCCGTGCTCTACGAGGTGTTCCGCGCGCTCGGCGTTTCCGAGGACGTCCGCATGCAGCTCTGCGTCGGCACCTCGCTGGCGATCATCGTCCCCACCACGTTCCGGTCCTACTTCGCCCATCGCGCCAAGGGCATCGGCCTCGATGACGTGGTGCGGCTGTGGACGATCCCCGCCATCGTCGGGGTCGTCACCGGTGCCGGCATCGCGGCGGTCGCCCCCGGGGCGGTGTTCAAGGCCGCGTTCGCGCTCATCGCCGGGCTGATCGCGACCAAGCTCCTGTTCGGCCAGGATCGCTGGCAGCTGGGCGAGAGCCTGCCCGGCCGCAAGCTGATGCTGTTCTACGGCTATCTGGTCGGGCTGTCCTCGTCGCTGATGGGCGTGAGCGGCGGCTCGACCTCGAACATGATCCTGACGCTGTACGGCAAATCGATCCACAGCGCGGTCGCGACCTCGGCCGGCCTCGGCGTGCCCATCGCGGTCGCCGGCACCATCGGTTTCATGCTGGCCGGCTTGCCCCATCAGGACCTTATGCCGCCGCTGTGCATCGGCTACGTATCCGTGCTCGGCTTCGTGCTGATGGCGCCGATCTCGAGCTTCGTCGCCGGCTATGGCGCGAGGCTCGCCCACGCCACCCCGCGCCGGCGCCTGGAAGTCATCTTCGGGCTGTTCCTCGCCACCATGTCGGTGCGGTTCATCGTCAGCCTGGTGTAGGCTGCGGACCTCGAACTTTACTGCGTTCCCCGCATCGTCACCTTGTCGCCGCGCACTTCCCAGCCCTGCAGCCGTGACAAAAAGCTCATCCCCAGCAGGCTGGTCTTGAGCTGGCCGGGCGGCGCGATCAAGGCCGGCACGGCACGCTCGACGATCGATCCGACGGCGACGCGGTCGAGGGTCACGGGGGCGGCCTGGGCGCGGCCGTTCGCGGTGTCCACATTGACGGTATAGTGGATCATCTCCACCGGCAGCCCGGCCGCGACGGCGGCGTCATGGGTCAGCACGACGGATGTCGCGCCGGTGTCGAGCACCATCGGCACCTGCACCCCGTTGACCTCGGTTGCGACCTGGAAATCGCCGCCGCGTTTGCGCGCGACTTCGACGGTCTCGCCGCGCGACGCCGCATGTCCGGGAATGAGCTCGGCCAGGATGCGTTCGCCGCCGTCGTGCAGTTCGAAGCGGAACGTGTAGGCGGCGACGAGGACCAGCGCGACGACCGCCCACATCATCGCGTGCCGGAGCGCGTCGCTCAAACTGTCGCGGAACAGCCGCAGCACCGCCCCGCTGATCAGGATCAGGAAGCCGATCTTGCCGATAAGCGAGGCGATATCGCCGTCGCTCAGCGCTTCGCCGCCGACGTTCTGACGCAGCAGAAGCAGCGCCAGCGCGCCGATGACGCCGAACAGGATGAAGGTGCGCACGGCAGTCTCCCCGGGCTCTTCAATAAGCCAGTGCTGCGGCCGGGGACGGCGATTCGCGCCGCCGCGCCGCCGGTCCATACCAGTTATGCGGGCGGGCGGCGGCAATCAAGTCCGCGCCCGGATACGCGCCAGGGTCCGCGCCCGCGTCCGCGCCGCCAGTGTCCTGTCTCCGACGCTTGAATCCCATTGTTGTCATCGCCCGGATTGACCGGGCGATCCAGTAACCACTGGACTGCGATTTTGGGCACAGCGTGAGTTCCACCGATGGCACAGGGATTGCTGGATGCCCCGCTTTCGCGGAGCATGACACTGAATGAACCGTCAGAGTCATAACGCCAGGTGCGGCGCCGGCTGGCGGCCTCGCGGGTCGAATGGAGGCGGAGGTCATTCCTGTGGGTCTTTCCTGCGGGCGCGAAAACGGGTGGCGCGGCCGAATTTCATCGAGGCCAGGAAGGCTCCGATCGATGGGCGATGCTCGCCTTGCGAGGGATCGAGCGGCGGCGGATCGAAGATGACGGGTGGGACCCTCTCCACCACCGGTTCGAGCGCGGTCATGACCCGTTCCGGCGGGAAGGTGACGATCACTTCGGTGCCTTCCCGCAGCTTCGATTTGAGCGAGAAGGTGCCGCCATGCAGCTCGACCAGGCTCTTCACGATGGGCAATCCAAGCCCGGCGCCTTGCTCCGCCGACTTGATCGCGTTCGAGCCCTGCCCGAAGGTGTCGAGCACGATCGGTATCTCGCTCTCGGGAATCCCAGGGCCGTTGTCGCGGACGCTGAAATACTGGCCGCCCGCCGCGGTCCAGCCCGCCTTCAGCCAGACCTCGCCCGATTGGGGGGTGAACTTGATGGCGTTGGACAGCAGGTTGAGGCAAATCTGCCGCACCGCTCGCTCGTCGGCCCACAGCCGCGGCATGTCCGGCTCGAACAGGTCGTGGATCACGATGCCGCGGTTGCTGGCCCGCAGCTTGAGGAGGTGACGGCATTCGTCGGCGACCCGCGCCAGGGCGACGGTTTCCTCGTTGAGCTCGTAGCGTCCGGCCTCGATGCGGGACAGGTCGAGGATCTCGTTGATGAGCCCGAGCAGGTGAACACCGGAATTGTGGATGTCGTTGGAATAGTCCTTGTACGCCCGCACCGCGTGGACGCCGAATAACTCGTTCTTCATCACCTCGGAAAAGCCGAGGATGGCGTTGAGCGGCGTGCGCAGCTCGTGGCTCATCTGGGCGAGGAACCGCGATTTCGCGATGTTCGCGGCTTCGGCGTGGCGGCGCGCCTCGTCGGATTTCGCCTTGGCCTGCTCGAGTTCGCCGATCAGCGCATCCTTCTCCGCGCGCGCCTCCAGAGTCGCGAGATTGGAGGTGTAGAGCCGGTTGGCGAGCAGCCCGAAATAGCACAGCGCCGTGAGCGCCAGTCCCGCCAGGATGTAGCCGTGCACGTTGCCGGCCAGCAGGTAGTTGACCGCGACGGCGATGGTGAGCGGCGCGGTGGTCGCGAATACCGCGATCGGCAGGCTGGAGCCGAGCATGCTCGACACCGCGACGACCAGCAGCATCACGAAGACATTGATGATGTCCGAACTCGACCGGTCGTCGGCGGGGTGGATGAGGTTGATCGCCCAGGCGAGCCCGAACAGGAGGTCGAGCACGATGAAAGTGAGCCGCGCCCGCTTGATCGCCTTTTCGCTTGCCGGCTGCGCCAGGAATTCGCGGCACTTCACCATGCTCGCGAGCTGGATTGTGAGCACCATGGCCATCCACAGCCCGGCCCAGGCGGCGCTCGCCCAATAGGTGGAGATGAGCCCGATCGCGGTGGCCAGCAGGATGACGCCGAGCGCGCCGGACAGGCGGTTCTGGGCGTATTGGCGCAGCAACTCGTAGTCGAACGCCGGCCGCGTCCCGGAGGTGGAGGTCAGCCGGTCGCGGGCCTCGCGCACCCGCAAGGCCGCAAGCCGCCGATGCCTGACCGCCGCGCTTTCAGGTCCCGCAGGCGTGGCCAGTGGATCGGTGTTCGCTAGGCTCATCGTTCGGCGGACGTGGTTAAGATTCCGCCCAATTTCACCCAAAATCCTTAAGGGGGTGCTTAGACCGCCGCGCGGTGTAGAATTTGTTATGGTTAACGAGAAGTTGCTGCGGCGGTGGCCGTGAAAAAACGTCGGTCGGCGCGCGTAAGATGGGTAGAGCCCTTGCGAAACCCGGCCCAATCGATCGGTCGACGATGGGTATCGCTTCGCTCAACCCATCCCACAGGTCCGTTCCAGCGACGCGCCGCCTCACCGCTCCAGGCGTGCGATCAGGCTCGAGGTATCCCAGCGGCGGCCGCCCATCCTCTGCACCTCGGCGTAGAACTGGTCGACCACCGCGGTCACCGGCAGGGTGGCGCCGTTGCGGCGCGCTTCGGCGAAGCAGATGCCGAGGTCTTTGCGCATCCAATCCACCGCAAAGCCGAATTCGAACTTGCCGTCGACCATGGTCTTGTAGCGGTTCTCCATCTGCCAAGACTGCGCGGCGCCCTTGGAGATGGTTGCGATCAGCTTCTCGGTATCGAGGCCGGCGCATTTGGCGAAATGCAGCCCCTCGGCAAGCCCCTGGACCAGGCCGGCGATACAGATCTGGTTGACCATCTTGGCGAGCTGGCCCGAGCCGGCCGCACCCATCAGGTTGCAGGCGCGGGCATAGGCGCCGACGACCTTTTCCGCGCGCGCGAACGGTTCGGCGTCGCCGCCGCACATGACGGTGAGGGCGCCGTTCTCGGCGCCGGCCTGGCCGCCGGATACCGGTGCGTCGATGCTCTCGAAGCCGAGGTGCCTCGCCGTGGCGTGCAGCTCGCGGGCGATCTCGGCGGACGCCGTGGTGTGATCGACGAAAATGGCGCCCTTGCGCAGCCCGTGAAAGGCGCCGTCGTCACCCAGGGTAACCTCGCGCAGGTCGGCATCATTGCCGACGCAGGCCATCACGAAGTCCTGGCCCTCGGCGGCCTGCCGGGGCGTCGCCGCGAGGTGGCCGCCGAACTGGGCGACCCATTTCTGCGCCTTGGCGGTGGTGCGATTGTAGACCGTGACCTCGTGACCGCCCTTGGTCTTGAGATGGCCGGCCATGGGGTAGCCCATCACGCCGAGCCCGAGAAATGCCACCTTCGCCATACGTACCCTCCCTCGCGGCCCGACGTCCGGCCAGGCCGCTTTCGCTGCGTTTTCGGCCTCTTGATGCGCTGGCGGGGCTCCCCGCGTCAACCTCGACGGTGCCGGGGGAAGGGACCAATCCATGCCTCGTGTCTCGGTTGACCGCTCGGCCGCGGTTCTTATGTTATGCGTGACATCCGGCCCCGCGGAGTTTGGCCCGCGGCGGTCATGGAGTGCAAAATGGCATTGACGAGCAGCGAGGTTCTCGCGAGCCTCGACGGCGTGAGCAGTCCCGAGGGGCTGCCGCTGCCCAAGACCGGCGTCCTGTCCGACATCCTCGTCGCCGACGGCAAAGTGTTCTTCTCCATCACGGTGAACGCGGCGGTGGTCCAGGCCTGGGAGCCGGTTCGCAAACACGCGGAAGCCGCGGTCAAGGCGATCCCCGGGGTCATCTCCGTCATGGTCGCGCTGACGGCGGAGCGCAAGGCGGGCGCGCCGGCCCCGCCCCAACAGCGCCGCGCCGGTCCGGCCGCCGCCGCGCGGGCGCAGGGCCCCACCAGCGTCCAGGGGGTCGGCGCCATCATCGCGGTCGCTTCCGGCAAGGGCGGCGTCGGCAAGTCGACGACCGCCGTCAATCTTGCCCTCGGCCTGCGCGACCTCGGCCTCAAGATCGGGGTGCTCGACGCCGATATCTACGGTCCGTCGACGCCGAAGCTGCTGGGCATCAAGGGCCGCCCGCAGACCCGCGGCACCACACTGATCCCGATGGACGGCTACGGCCTCAAGGTGATGTCGATCGGCTTCCTGATCGAGGAGGAAACCCCGATGATCTGGCGCGGGCCGATGGTGATGTCGGCACTGACGCAGATGCTGCGCGAGGTGGATTGGGGCGAGCTCGATATCATGGTGGTCGACATGCCGCCGGGCACCGGCGACGCCCAGCTCACCATGGCGCAGCAGGTGCCGCTCAAGGGCGCCGTCATCGTGTCGACTCCCCAGGATCTCGCTTTGATCGATGCGCGCCGCGGCATCGCCATGTTCAACCGCGTCAATGTCCCGGTGCTCGGCATCGTCGAGAACATGAGCTACTTCCTGTGCCCGGAATGCGGCACGCGGTCGGACATTTTCGGCCATGGCGGTGCGCGCCGCGAGGCGGAGCGCCTCGGGGTGCCGTTCCTCGGCGAGGTGCCCCTGCACATGGAGATCCGGGAGAAATCCGATGCCGGCCTGCCGGTGGTCGCGACTGTGCCGGACGGTCCGCACGCCCGCATCTATCGCGACATCGCCGCCCGCGTGCGCGATCAGATGGCGGGCCGGGCCGGCAAGGCGGCCCCGCGGATCGTGATCGAGGCCTGATCCGAGGTCTTAAAAAAGGCGCAGCCGGTTCCGACAAGATCGGGCTCGAAGCCAAAGGCCTCGAGAGCGCTGTGCGATTCGACTCGAGGCCGCATCTTCGTCGAGATGTTTCCGGGGAGAAGATCATGAAGCGTCGTGAATTCCTCAAGGTGGCGGGCATCGGCACCGCGGCGGTCGCGGTTGCCAAGCCCGCCATCGCCCAGTCGATGCCTGAATTGAAGTGGCGGTGCACCTCGAGTTTTCCGAAATCGCTCGATACCATCTACGGGGCGGCAGAGATTTTCGCCAAGGCGGTCGCCGAGGTCACCGACAACAAATTCAAGATCCAGGTGTTCGCCTCGGGCGAAATCGTCCCGGGATTGAATGCCGCCGACGCGGTGACCAACGGCACCGTCGAAATGTGCCATACCTCTTCCTACTATTATGTCGGCAAGGACCCGACCTACGCGTTCGGGACCGCGGTGCCGTTCGGGCTCAACAGCCGCATGCAGAACGCCTGGATGTTTTTCGGCGGCGGCATGGAACTGATGAACGAGTTCTACAAGAGGGCGAACATCTACGCCATTCCGTGCGGCAACACCGGCTGCCAGATGGGCGGCTGGTTCCGCAAGGAGATCAAGGAGCCCGCCGACTTCAACGGGCTGAAATTCCGCATCGGCGGCTATGCCGGCCGCGTACTGCTGAAGCTCGGCGCGGTGCCCCAGCAGATCGCCGGCGGCGACATCTATCCCGCGCTCGAGAAGGGCACCATCGATGCGGCCGAGTGGGTCGGCCCCTATGACGACGAGAAGCTCGGCTTCCATAAGGTCGCCCAGTACTACTATTATCCGGGCTGGTGGGAAGGCAGCGCAATGCTTCACAATTTCATCAACCTGGAGAAATGGAATTCGCTGTCGCCGACCTACAAGGCGGTGGTGCGCACCTGCTCGGAAATGGCGAACGGCTGGATGCAGGCGAAATACGATGCCGTCAATCCGGCCGCGCTCAAGCGGCTGGTCGCCGCCGGCACCAGGCTGACGCCGTTTCCGGCGCCGGTCATGGACGCCTGCCTGAAAGCGTCGATCGAACTCTACCACGAGGTGTCCGCCGCCAATCCCGATTTCAAGAAGGTCTATGACGCGATGATCGCCTACCGCGGCGACCAGTATCTGTGGTGGCAGGTCGCCGAATACACCAACGACACCTTCCTGATCCGCAATCGCACCAAGGCGTGAGGCGGTCCCTGTGCCGCTCGCCGACGGGTAGCGGATTCGATAAGGTCGAAGCTGGGCAGGGGCGGGCAATCCGGTTCGGGAGGTTTCGAATGCGCCTGCCAATCCTTTCGCTTTTCATCGTGGCTGCCGCGCTGCTCGGCGAAATCCAGGCGGCGTCCGCGCAATCGCCGACCAGCTATCCGTGGTGCGCCCGATACTACCTGAGAGACGGTTCGGCGACGGGCTGCTATTTCTCGAGCCGTGAGCTGTGCATGGCAACCATCTCCGGCATCGGCGGGCTGTGTTACCAAAGCCCGTATTACCATCCGGCGCCGGCCAAGGCGGTGGTGCAGCCGCGCCGCCATAGGCGCAGCTGATCGGGCTGGAATATCCCATGGCGCAACTCGTCATTCGTAATCTGGAGAGCGATATCAAGGCCCGCCTCGAGAGTCGGGCGGCACGGCATGGCCGCAGTCTCGAAGCCGAGGTTCGCGAGATCTTGCGCGACGCCGTTAAGGATGACGGTGACCGACCCGGTGCGGGGCTCGGCACCCGCATTGCGTCGCGCTTTGCTCGACTGAACCTGAAGGAGGATGAGCTTTCGATCCTGCCGAGAAAGACCTGAGGTCCGCAACCCCGCCTCACGTAAACTCACTGCAGCCTGGGCGGCTCGCTGAAATCGAGCGGGGGCGGCATGTCCGGCTGCTGGATCTCGATCTTGACCTTGTCGGGGTCGATGCCGACCGGCTTGTCGATCCAATAGGTCACCGATTGCGGCCAGAAGATCAGGATCGCCACCAGGATCACCTGCAGCAATACCCAGGGAATCGCGCCCCAGTAGATGTCCGAGCTTTTCACCGAGGGCGGCGTGATGCCGCGCAGGTAGAACAGCGCGAAGCCGAACGGCGGGTGCATGAAGCTGGTCTGGATGTTGGCGCAGATCAGCACGCCGAACCAGATGAGGTCGATACCGAGCTTGTCGGCCACCGGCGCCAGCAGCGGGATGATGATGAACGCGATCTCGAAGAAATCGAGGAAGAACGCGATCACGAAGATGAAGATGTTGGCGAACACCAGGAAGCCGACCTGCCCGCCGGGGAGCGCGGTCAGCATCTGCTCGATCCACACCTTGCCGCCGACGCCCTGGAACACCAGGCTGAAGGTGCGCGCGCCGATCAGGATGTAAACCACCATCGCGGTGAGGCGCATGGTCGTCGCCATGCCCTGATAGACCAGCGGCCAGCTCAGGGTGCGGTTGAAGGCGGCGAGCGCCAGCGCGCCCACCGCGCCCATGGCGCCTGCCTCGGTCGGCGTCGCCAGCCCCATGAAGATGGTGCCGAGCACGAGGAAGATGAGACCGAGCGAAGGGATGATGCCGCGCAAACATTTCGCCCACAGCGCCCAGCCCTTGAGCGTGCGCGCCTCGATCGGCAGCGCCGGCACGTCCTTGGGCCAGACGAAGCTGACCACCATCACCCAGATGCAGAACAGCGCCACCTGGATGATGCTGGGGCCGATGGCGCCGGCATACATGTCGCCGACCGAGCGTCCGAGCTGGTCGGCGAGCACGATCAGCACCAGCGACGGCGGGATCAACTGGGTGATGGTTCCCGACGCCGCGATGACGCCCATGGTGTGGCGGGTCGAATAGCCGTATTTCATCATCACCGGGACCGAGATGACGCCCATGGCGATGACCGAGGCGGCCACCGTGCCGGTGATGGCGCCGAGAATGGCGCCGACGAAGATCACCGCATAGGACAGGCCGCCGCGCACCGGCCCGAACAACTGGCCGATGGAGTCGAGCAGATCCTCCGCGAGCCCGCAGCGCTCCAGGATCGCGCCCATGAAGGTGAAGAACGGGATCGCCAGCAGCAGGTCGTTGGAGATGATGCCGAACAGCTGATAGGTGAGGTTGCCGAGAAAGTCGGGCCGGATCAGGCCGAACTCGATGCCGACGAAGCCGAAGAACAATCCGGTCGCCGCCAGGGAAAACGCAGCGGGGTAGCCGATCAGCATGAACACGATCATCCCCGCGAACATGAGGGGCGCCATGTTGTCGCGGATCAGGTTCATTGCAGCGGCTTCTCGTACTTGAAATCGGCGTCGATCAAATGCTCGAGCGCGGCAACGCGCTTGATGATTTCCGAGACGCCCTGCAGCGCCATGAGCGCAAAGCCGACCGGCAGCAGGAGCTTGACGGGCCAGCGCACGAGGCCGCCCGCATTGGAGGAGTCCTCGCCGATCCGCCAGGAGTCGACGAACCACGGCCAGGTGAAATAGACGAGGATCAGGCAGATCGGCAGCAGGAACAGCACTCCGCCGATGATGTCGATCCAGATGCGCGTGCGCTCCGAAACCGACCCGTAGATGAGGTCGACCCGCACATGCTCGTTGCGGCAGAGGGTATAGGGCCCGCCGAGCAGCACAATGCCGGCGAACATGTACCACTGGACTTCGAGCCAGCCGTTCGAGCTTTCGCTGAACAGATAACGCGATACCGCGTTACCGGCGCTGACCAGGCATGCCAGCAGCACGAGCCAGTTGGCGACGACGCCGAATTGGGTGTTCACCCAGTCGATGGCACGGCTGACCTTGAGCAATCCGCCCACATATCCCCCCTGGAGCAGCCCGTTCGGCTTCCGCGATGCGGCTGCCCCCAGCCGAGTCCATCGTGCGGTGCCCGGAATGCGTTTCCTGCAGCCCAGTCATACCTTTAACGCCTGGATAGTCGGGTCCGTCAATTGGAAATTGTCCGCGGCCGCATGACTTTTGGGCGCAGCAGGCCGTGGTGCACCGCGACCGAAAGGCCGGCAACGTCACACCGGCTCAGCCGCCAGTGACGCTCATGTGGCGGGACAGCGCGGGGCGGCTATGGCGCCGGTCGATGATGAAGTCGTGGCCCCTGGGCTTGCGCGAGATCGCCTCGTCGATGGCAGCGTAGAGCGGTCCGTTGGTTTCGGACGCCCGCAGCACACTGCGCAGGTCGGCGGCGTCTTCCTGGCCGAGGCACATGAACAGGGTGCCGGTGCAGGTGATGCGCACGCGATTGCAGGATTCGCAGAAATTATGGGTGAGCGGCGTGATGAAACCGAGCCGCCCCCCGGTTTCCGCGACCCTGACGTAACGGGCCGGCCCACCGGTGCGGTAATCGATGTCTTGGAGGGTGAAACGCTCCGCGATTCGCGCCCGCACCATCGACAGCGGCAGGTACTGGTCGAGTCGGCCTTCGCCGACATCGCCGAGCGGCATCACCTCGATGAAGGTGAGGTCCATCCCGGCGCCATGGGCCCATTCCACCAGCCCCACGAATTCGTCCTCGTTGACTCCCTTGAGCGCCACCGCATTGATCTTGACGGCGATGCCGGCGTCCTGGGCGGCCTTGATGCCTTCCAGCACCTTGTCGAGGTCGCCCCAGCGCGTGACGGCGCGGAACTTGGCGGCATCGAGGGTGTCGAGGGAGACGTTGATTCGCTTCACGCCATGGGCGGCGAGGTCGGGAGCGTATTTCTTGAGCTGGGAGCCGTTGGTGGTGAGTGTAAGCTCGTCGAGCGCGCCCGCGGCGAGGTGACGCGAGAGCGAAGACACGAGCGTCATGATTCCGCGCCGGACCAGCGGCTCGCCGCCGGTGAGGCGCAGCTTGCGCACGCCCTTGGCGATGAAGGCGGAGCACAGGCGGTCGAGTTCCTCCAGCGAGAGCACGTCGGCCTTCGGCAGGAACGTCATGTTCTCGGACATGCAGTACACGCAGCGGAAATCGCAGCGATCGGTGACCGACACCCGCAGATAGGTGATGGCGCGCGCGAACGGATCGATCAAAGGCGCCGGCGGCGCCGTGATGGCGCGGGCGAAATCGCCTCTGGTCAACTCGTCTATACCGGACATGTCCGCACTCATTGGAGACTGCGCTGGTTTTCTCAGGGAAGCGCCTGTATTGCAATGATATAATCATCAGCTTCGCTGAGGGGAGGGGGCACCGGAGCGCTTCGACCTCCCCGACCCCGCCCGGCGCGGCCGGTTGCACCGCAACATCATCAGGAGTTTCCCCGATGGCGCCCGAATCAGACCTTGCTGCACCGGGCCTTGCCGAGGTCGCGCCGACGGAGATTCGGCTGCTCAAGGGCAAGACCGCGCTCGCGGTCACCTTCGACAATGGCGAGGTCTACGAGTTTCCCGCCGAATTCCTGCGCGTTCTCAGCCCGAGCGCGGAGGTCCAGGGCCATTCGCCGGACCAGCGCAAGACGGTCGGGGGCAAGCGCGATGTCGCGATCATGGAGATCCACCCCATCGGCAATTACGCCGTCCGCCTGGGGTTCGACGACATGCATTCCACCGGAATTTACAGCTGGAGCTATTTCCTCAAGCTCGGCCGATCCCAGGGCCGTTACTGGCGCGAATATCTCGACGAACTCGCCGCCAAGGCCCTGTCGCGCGACCCGCCGCCGCGGGCGTGATTTCCGCGGCAGCAATCCCGAACCGGCTTCGACCCTTACCGCAGAACCACGACCTTGGTCCCGATACGGACCCGGTTGTAGAGGTCGATCACATCGTCATTGGTCATGCGGATGCAGCCTGAAGATGCAGCGGTGCCGATGGTGTCGGGCTCGTTGGAGCCGTGAATACGGTAGAGCGTGTCACCCAGATACATGGCGCGCGCGCCGAGCGGGTTGGCGGGACCGCCCGCCATGTGGCGCGGCAATTCGGGCTTGCGCCGGAGCATGTCATCGGGCGGGGTCCAATCCGGCCATTCCCGCTTCGCCGTGATCTCCGAACTGCCGGACCAGGTAAAGCCCTCGCGCCCCACGCCGATGCCGTACCGCAAGGCCTGATGGTTGGCCAACATCAGATAGAGCCGCCGCTGGCTGGTGCTGATGATGATGGTGCCGGGCGCGTAGGTGGCCCCGGGAAAATCTATCACCTCACGCGGGATACGCTGGGCGAACAACCAGCCGAATATGCTCTGCGCCTTGGCCGTCCCCGGCATGCCCGCCAAGAGGATCGCCACAAACAATCCGGAAATGATGCGCGAAATCATCTCTGCACCCCCCAAAGCCAAACCGACGACGCGCTACCCCAAGCAGCGTGCCGCATAACAGCCATAAAACATTTACGGTGCCACACTCAACCGTAATTTTTAACAGGTCCCTGGATCAGATCGGGAGGGATCAGATCGGAAGGCCGGCAGGGTGATCTACGGTGGGACTTGGCCCACCTTCGCCAATGCTGCCATGGGCACCGGCCGGCTGCCGATCCAGGGCGGCCTCATCGACATGCCCGACTGCGCCGCCGGTATCCAGGAACTGCCCATGACTCAGGCGGACCATGGCCGCACCGGTCCCGGTGATCTGTGTGACGTGGCGAAGTGCTTCGGCCACCAGCCCTTTCATGATCCGATATGCGGAGCGGCGGTCCGGCGGCAGCGGGGCGCGCAGGTGCGCGAGAAATCCGCGGGTCATCACCCTGAGGACCTCGCGGATCAGTGCGATCGGGCGGGAATCTGCGGTGGACAGCAGCGCCATGGTCGCGGCGCGACGGGCGGCACTCCCGCGGCAATAGGACAAGATTCCGCGCTGCACCACGCGCGCCACCGGGGTAGCACCGCAAAACGCGTCGCGCAGCGCGTCGGACAGGGTCAGGCGCGTCGCCTGGGGCCACCGGCGGCGGCGCTGGTAGAGTTGCAATGCCTGCGCAATATCGTCCGGCTGGTCGGCTAAAGCGTCGCGCAGCAGCAGCGCATCGCTGACGCACCGTGTCATCCCGCTGGCCGTCAACGGGTGGCAGCTACCGCCGGCATCGCCGACCAGCACCACGCGGCCCTGCACCACGCGATCGACGCTGACCGCCCGGGCGAGGACGCTCATGCGGGGCTGTGACGCCATCGCGTGTTCGACCTCCTGGCGCAAGCGGGGAGACAGCACGCCGAACACATCGCCGCAGTCGGCGGTCTGCGGCAGCCGGCCGGCCACATGGGAGATGTCGAACAGGATGCGCGCATCATTGCCGCCGATCGGATAGAGCAGCACCGGGGCCGATGCGCCCAGGAGGATCTGGCCATAGTCCGGGTGCGCGAGGTGCTCGGTGGCGACCCGGTAGCCGAACATGGTCGATATGCGGCGCGAGTGGATGTCGATGCCCACCGATCGCCCCATGCGCGATTGCGCCCCGTCCGCCGCGATGAACATCCGGCAGCGATAATGCAAGCTGGCGGTGCCGTTGGCGACACGGACGACCACTCCGGACGGGTCGGTCTGGTCGATGGCGACGATGCGCTTGCCGCGCAGGACCGTAACATCGCCCAGCGCCCCGGCGGCTTCGAGCAGGCGCTCGCGGATGATCTTGTGTTCGATGCCGAGGCCGCCGGTGCTGTGCGCCGCAACCTCGTCATAGGGCAGCCGGATGTTTTCCCGGTCTGCCCCGGCGGTGAGCAGGAAGCCCTTGATCGGCGCCGCCGGCCCGCGCATCAGCGTTTCCAGCAGGCCCAGTTCGGCCAGACCCTTTACCCCCGGCGGGTGGAACACTTCGCCGGCGAGCCGCCGGTCGTCGGGCCGGCCCGGCTCCACCACGACGATGCGCAAGCCCAGGCCTTGCAGCGCCGCCGCGGTGACCGAGCCGGCAACTCCGCCGCCGCCGATGACGACGTCAATATCGACCGGGTCCAACATTCTTATGCCACTGCGAGATAACGGTTGAGAGCCCAGATCGGGAAATACGTCGGGTAGAGCCGATAGGTTAACATCGCCGAGCCGAAGAAAACACCATTGACGGCACCGTCCGGCCAGGAGCCGTCGGCTTGCTGCGACCGGCACAGCCATTCGATCCCGCGCTTGATGGGCTCCGCCTCGGGCCGGAGAATTTCGAGCAGCGCCAGCAGTGCCCAGCTCGTCATGGTGGGCTGGCTTTCGGGATGCTCGACATAGGAATCGTTGAGACAGCCGGAATAGTGTTCGCCCCAGCCGCCGTCGGGCTTCTGCTTGCCGGCGAGCCACGCCGCCGCGCGCACCAGGGCGGGGTCGTCGGCGGGTGCTCCCGCGGCACGCAGCGCCGTTACGGCAAAGCAGGTCGCATAAGTGAAGTTGATCCCCCAAAAGCCCGCATAGGACCCGTCGTTTCGCTGGCGCCGCCGCAGGAAGGCGCAGCCCTGGGCGATTGCGTGCTCGATAGGTGCGCCGAGGCGATCCGGGGGTCGTTTTCGAAGCTGACAGAGCGCAGTCACCGCAGACCCCGTGCATTCGACATAGGAAAGCTCAGTCATGCAGTTGCCGAACATCTCCGATGGGTTCAAGCCTTCGAGCAATTTCCCGCCGCGCCGCCGCTCATAGCTGCCGAAGCCGCCATCGGCATTCTGGTGGTCGAGGAGGAAGGCGACGGCCGCCGCGATGCGCTCGGGCGGCAGATGCGCGGCTTCGTCGACGAGGCCGGCGTCCTGAATCGCCAGCATGGCGCTGAGCGCTTCGGCCGTGCAATCGCTGACCGGCCAGCGGTGGCCGCCTTCGTTGAGACACCAGCCGCCGTGGACGAATTCGCGCCCTTCCTGCGCGCCGCCTTCGATCTCGCCTTTTTCCTGCGCGGTGTCGAGAAACCCATAGGCGCGCTCCAGCAGCCGCTTGCGGGTCGCGGCGCCCGGGCCCGCCAGGATCGCGAGCACGACGAATGCGGTGTCCCAGGTATGCGAGCGCGCGCCGGCGAAGCGGATGCCGTCCTCCGCGTCGTCCCAGCGCCAATACTCCACGCCTGCAAGGCTTGCCGCGATCATCGGGTCATCGGGATCATGGGCCCACAGCGCGATCGTATTGAGGATGCCGTTGACCGGCGACACGCCTTCGAAATTGCTCGATCGCAGCTCGAACCGGATCTTCTCCAGGCAGCGCGCGAGGGCCCGCTTGCGCAACGCGCGCAGCGGCGGCAGCTTTTCCAGCGAGCGCTCGTAGGCTGCCATCGTGTTCCAGCCGGCCCGCAGGGCCCGACTCGGCGCCACGTAGAGATCGGCGGCGGCAATGTCGTGGCGGTGGGCGGCGAAGTCGATGGCCTCGTAGGGCTGCGAATAGAGCTCCTGCCGCAGCTGCTGTGTGATCGGCCCGAGATCGGCGTGCACCCGTGCGCCATAGAGGCAACTGATGGCGAGATAGATGTAGCGGGTGTGGCAGTACAATTGATTGGGATGAACCGGAAACCAGTCGGGCAGCAGGAACAGTTCGGGGAGGAACGGATTCATGCCGCGGAAGTCGTAGAGCCCGATCAAGGCGAGCCAGAACTTGCCCCAGGTCGGGATGGCGAGCACACCGCCGGGTTGCGCCATGAGCCAGCGCCAGGCCTGGGACGGCAGATCGGCGTCGGCCGGTTCCCCCAACAGCCGCAGCGCCACATAGGAGATCGTCGTCACGAAAACGTATGAGCCGGATTCCGGATGCAGCCCCCAGCCCCCATCCGGACGGCGCGTCACCTTGAAATGCAGTATCATGCGGGCGCGTTCGGCGGCGCCGATCGGGCGTTGCAGGATCCGTCGCAGGATGACGTATTGCGCGAGAATCATCGGGCACCACACGACCTCGCCTTCGAAGGCGCCGTCGGTGTGCTGCAGGACGCTCAATCGATCGATGGCGCGCGTCAGGCAGACGGAAACGTCCGGTGATCCCGGCGCGCCGGCCGCATGAGCGACGGGCGATCCGGGGAAAGGCGATCCGGGGAAAGGATCGGAGGGCGCAGCGGATCGCAGGGATTGGCCGACCTGTTCAGGCCACATCTGTCGCCTCGACGCCCCGATAGCGCGGACGCATGCCTGGAATGCCGGCCTGGTGCGGCAAATTCCGCGCGAAGGCTCCGAGCAGGGAATGGCGAGCGTCCGAAGTTCCGATCAACCCCGTCATGATGTTACCCCGGTCGCCTCGCTCGCCCGCTGCAATGCGACAAGTCCAACATTAAGGTCTCTTGACGCCCGATGTAAACAACCGGCCCGAAAAACGCGCACGGACCGCCGAGGCGGATCGGTAGGCCGCAGCTTCGACGGCCTTGGCAGGGCGCCCGCGTGAGGAGCATGATGCATCCGGAGCCCCGGAGTCGGCGGTATTCCCTTGAAGATTGCAGAATCGGACCGACGCATGCCGAGCGGGCCACAGGTTTCGAAGCCGCGGGAATCGGGTGCCGTCGCCGATGTCGCCATCATCGGGGCCGGGCCGGCGGGCCTCGCGGCGGCGATCCATCTCGGACAGCTCGGCGTGCACCGCGTCGTCATTTGCGATCGCCGCGATTTTCCCCGCGACAAGACCTGCGGCAGCGCCATATCGCCGAAAGGCATCGAGGTGCTCGAGGCCCTCGCGGTCAAGGACGCGGTGCTGAGCCGGTCCTATCCCATCAAGGGCATGCGGCTGGTGACGCCGCGCCGGCACGACGTGATGCTGTCCGGCCACGCCGACACCGCGATCGTGTGCCTGCGCCGGATTTTCGACCATCTGCTGCTGGACCGGGCGCGGGAAACCGGCAGCACGTTCATCCCGAACTTCCAGGCGAGCTTCCTGCTGCAGCGGGGCGACCGCATCGTCGGCTTGCGAAGCAGCGACGGCCGCGAGATCCGGGCGCGCTATACCATCGTGGCCGACGGCGCGCATTCGCGGTTCGCGATCGAACGGGGGCCGCCGCGCCTGATCCAGGCGATCATGGGCTGGTGGGAAGGCGCGCCGTTCCGCGCCAATCACATCGAGATGATTTTCGACGACCTGGTCCGGCCGCTGTATGGGTGGCTGTTTCCGGAGAGCCCCACCCGCATCAATATCGGCATCTGCTACGAAGATGCGGACCACGCGATCAACGCACGGCAATTGTTCGCGGCGTTCCTGGACAAGCACTACCGCGAGCGGCTCGCCGGTGCGCAGGCGATCGGCAATCTGCAGGGCCACCCGATCTCCTACTCGACGCGCATCGGCAAGCTCACGTCGCCAGGCCGGATCGTGATCGGCGAAGCCGGCCGCATGACGCATCCGGCGACGGCGGAGGGAATCTACCAGGGCATGCGCTCGGGAATGCTGGCGGCCGAGGCGCTGCGCGTCATCTTCGACGGCGAAGATCCCGCCCGTGCGATGCGGCGATACGAAGCCGGCTGCCGCAAAGTGTTCCGCGCCTCGTTCCTGGGGGCCGCGCTATGGCGGCGCGCGGTCGACGCCGGCGCCCTCGATGTCGTGGCCGGCGCGTTGAACCGCCCGGCCGCGCAGCGCGCGCTGGCCGGCCTGATGGCGCGGATGTGACCGACGGGACTACGCCCATTCAATCCTCGAGCACGTAAGTCCCGGGCGCGTCGCCGAGCGCGGCGCCTCCCGACGCGGGAGCCGCGGTCGGCGGCGGAGCGACCGATGCGCCGGAACGAGCGTCGAGCCACTCGGCCCATTGCGGCCACCACGATCCGTCCATGTGCGGCGCCTGCGCCAGGAAGGCCTCGGGATCGAGATAGTGATCGTCGGGCCTTTTGGTCATGACCTGGAAGCTGCGCCTGGCATGGCCGGGCTCCGAGATGATGCCGGCATTGTGGCCGCCGGTCGTGAGCAGATACGTGACCTCGGTGTCGGTTTGAAAATTGATCTTGTAGGTCGAGTGCCACGGCGCGACATGGTCGCCTACGGTGCCGACGCAAAAGATCGGCACCCGGATGTCGCTGAGCGCGACCGGCTTGCCGTCCACGTCGAAGCGGCCTTCGGCGAGAGCATTGTCGAGGAAGAGCCGCCGCAGATATTGCGAATGCATGCGGAAGGGCATGCGGGTAGGATCGGCGTTCCACGCCATCAGGTCGGTCATCGGCCGGCGTTCGCCCATCAGATATTCGCGGACCATCCGCGACCACACGAGGTCGTTGGAGCGCAGCATCTGGAACGTGCCCGCCATCTGGCGGCTGTCGAGGTAACCCTGCTCCCACATCATATCTTCGAGGAAGGCGAGCTGGCTCTCGTTGATGAAGAGCATCAGCTCGCCGGCTTCGGTGAAATCGGTCTGGGCGGCGAACAGGGTCAGGGACCGGAGCCGCTCGTCGCCGTCGCGCGTCATCGCCGCCGCGGCAATCGCCATCAGCGTCCCGCCGAGACAATACCCGACCGCATGCACCTTCCGATTCGGGAGCACGGCGCTCACCACTTCGAGCGCGGCCATCACGCCGCGCGTCCGGTAGTCGTCCAAGCCGAGGTCGCGGTCCTCCGGTCCCGGGTTCTTCCAGGAGATCATGAACACCGTGAAACCCTGCCCGGTGAGATATTTCACCAGGGAGTTCTGCGGCGAGAGGTCGAGGATGTAGTATTTCATGATCCAGGCGGGAACAATGAGAATTGGCTCCGGCCGGACTTCGGCGGTCGCAGGCGCGTACTGGATCAGCTCGATGAGGCGGTTGCGATAAATGACCTTGCCGGGGGTCACGGCGACGTCGCGGCCGGCTTGGAAGTTCTCCGCGCCGACCGGCTTCTTGCCGCTGATGGCGCGCTCCCAGTCCTCGGCGAAATTTCGCAGGCCGCTCACCAGGTTCATGCCGCCCTTTGCGGCCGTGGTCCGGAGCACCTCGGGATTGGTCAGCAGGAAATTCGACGGCGAGACCATGTCGAGGAATTGCCGCGACATGAACTCGATCATGTCTTCGTGCTGCTTGGAAATCCCGCGAATCCCGGTGGTCGCATTGTGCCACCATTGCTGATTGAGCAGAAACGCCTGGTGGGTGAAGTTGTAGGGCCAGTGGTGCCAGTCTTCGCCGGAAAAGCGCCGGTCCTGCGGCAATGGCTCGATGCAACACGCGGCGTCGCCGCCTTGCATGGCGCAGCGGCCGGCGTAATTGGCGAAGCGGACAGCCTTGCGCACCGCCTTGTCGACGAGCTGCATCCGCTTGCCCGGTGCATTGGCGAGATGCGTTGCCCAATCCAGATACGCCTGGGCGAGCGCGGCCGGCGAAAGGCCTGCGGTGAAGTGCGCCACGGCCGCATGCAGTGAGCGATCGGTAAGGTCCGCGAGCGCCGTCACGGCGAGGGAGTCGCGCTCCGCGGCCGGCGTCACGGCACGTAAGGCGTCGCCCGCGAGGTCCGCGGCCGGATGTGGTGGCGGCTTCGAAATCGACCGCACAGGGGCGTGCGTGTCGTCGACGAGCGAAAGCGCCGGTGCCGCGGCGGCCGGCCGGGGGACATTCATGGGATCGACTCCGCATATCGCGACATTTGACGTAAAATTATCGCATCCTCCCCGCGGCACCCTGATGAATGTCAAATAGACGGAAGCACCGCGAAAGCAATGCCTCCCGATCGCACGAGATCAGGCGCGCAATCCGTGCTTGCCGAGCGGCTTCACCGTGCTCGCCTGCGGTCCCTTCTCGCCTGTTTCCTCGGCGTAGGTCACGCGGGTACCCGCGGCCAGCCGGAAGAAGCCGCCGTCGAGCACGCTGTTGTGATGAAAATAGATTTCGCGGCCGTCGCCGGATTCGAGGAATCCGAATTCACCGGACGGATCGAGCCGCGTGACCGTTCCGATCGGCGGGCCTTCGTGCTGTTTCACCAGCCCTTGGAGCCGGCGAACCTGCTCCTGCAGCCCGCGGCGCGCCCGCTTGAAAGCGTCGTTGATCGCAAACGTCAGATCGGCACGCCGCTCGTCCGCCTGCGCGGTGCGGTCGACATTGACCTCGCGGCCGTTCGGCAGCGCCAGGCGGATGGTCACTTCGTAAAGCCCGCCATTCTGGTGATGGCCGCCCGGGCCTTTCAGCGCGACGCGGCAACTCGTCACCCGGCCGTAGCGCTGCTCGAGCTGGGCCACGTGCCTGGCGATGGCCTGCTGTATCTGCGGCGTCTTGGACAAGCCCTGAAAATCGACTTCGAGTGGCGTTTGCATGATCCATCTCCGAGCTGCGAGACCGCACGCGCTCCGCGGCGATTAGATCAGCCCCTTCATCCCGCGCAAAGCGCGATGACCCGCCCAGCCTGACGAATAATGACGCGGGCAAACGGAGTCGCGCTGACCGGCCTCGATCGAAAGCATCGTCGTCGCGGGTTACCTCGCCAGGCTCTGGATATAGGCTGCGACATCGTTGGCCTCCGGCCGCGTCAGCGCGAAATTCATCTTGGCATGCGGCCCGACCAGGTTGAAGGCAATCGCTTCGGTATCGAAACCGTATTTTCTCCCGATCGCCAGGAACGGCGGGGCCTCGGCCACGAAGTCGTTGCGCGGACTGCCGGTCACGATATGGCAGGCCGCACAGCGCTGCTGCGCCAGCCGCTTGCCGCTTTCGGCATCGGCGGCGAGCACGCTCGAGGCCGCAAGACAGAGGACGAAGCACCCGCCAGCAACCCGTTTCATCAGTGACCTCCTTGTGCGCTGCCAACCCGCGCATCTGTTGCGAGCCTTATGCCGGCAGCGGCGCCGGGCGACATTGATCCCCGTCAATCCCGGCCGTCGGCGCGCGGATCAACGGTGACCTGGATCAAAGCGCAGGCCGTTCCAGCTGCATTACAGAAGTTTCATGTGGCAACCCATCGCTACGGCACCGTTCGGCCGCGATCTGGAACTCGCCGTCATCGACCGGGGTGTTCCACACGCGCTCGCGTTTGCGTGCCGACGGGTTATCGAGGGGTGGATCAACGCGGGAACCTTGAAGACGGTCGACGTGCGTCCCACGCACTGGCGGCCATGGGGTCAAGTGGCCTGACGGTGGCGGCCTGACGCCGAGACTGTCGATTGCGAGCCCGCGCAATATACGCCGCTGATGCACCCCTGCGGGACATGCGGTCCGGCACTGCCTGATGCGCAATGCACCGTAGCGCCCGCAAATGACCGCCAGGCGAACATAGGGCTTCGGCAGCGTACTGGAAAGGATCGAGACATCCGCCACATCCGCCGGTATCGGCCGACAGGGCCGCGCCGAACTGCCGGTCCCGCGGCTATCTCCGAAGCGGCCGCAACAGGTTGTCGACCTGCTCACTGATGAATGCGCCCACCGAATGCAACAAGGACGAAACAAGCGCAGCGTTTTGACCGTCCAGGTACTCCCGGTCCACGACGTACAGCGCCACAACCACGATGAGGGTCAAAATCCAACGCATCCCGTCATTCTGCGACGGGTGCGTGTGCGGTCAAGTCAAACCACACCGGCAAACCGGCTAATCCACCGGCTTCGATCGGGAATCGTGATTCGACGGTATCTTGCTGCTGAATTCGGGGCGGCCGCGCCTCTTTAATGAAGGTTCGTCGCGCTGCGACGGTTCGTGATGATCAGGCTTTCCGGCGCGGTAACGTCGGAGGCCTCCGCCGGCCGCCCGCCGTCCCTCTGCGTCTCGCTCTCCGGCAGCGCAACATCGCAGGCACCGGAGAACATCGCGTATGGCAGGTACCAGAGAAGGATATTCATGATGGCTCCTCCCGGAACGTTGCGCCGAGCCGAGTCGGGCAGGCAAGCCCGACGGGCAGGTCCGGCGCACAAGTCTCTAGTACGAGTTGGCGATCGGTGAGTTCATCACCGCCTGGCAGGGCTTGCTGAGGTTCGGCTTCTGCTGCTTGAGGCAGGCGACGATGCGCGGGATGCTCGGGATTTCCGAGCTGCACAGGCGGAACACGTCCGGGGTGCAGGCGGCGCGCTGCTCGGCGGTTCCGACCGCGAAGCTCGAGGTCGAGAAGGCGGTGAGCGCGAGCGCGAGAACCACCGAACCCGAAGTCAGCTTGTAAATCCGTTCCATGACTTTCTCCTTGTGTGTCGCAGTGACTGTGCAGGAACGATCGCACAGGGCAGGATCATGATCCGTGATCCGCATCACACAAGGCCGAAAGGCTCCGGATTCGCCCGCCGGTTTACTTTTTCCCGTATGCCGCCATGAAGGTTTTCACGGCAATCCCGACGACGTATTCGATCCGCTCCAGCGGAGGCGGCGACGACGTGATGTTGAACAGCAGCGGCTTGAACAGCGTGGCGTGGGAAGACTCCATGAGCTGCGCCGCCGCGACCTCGCAATCAGGGATCGCCAGGCGGCCGGCGGCGACCTGCGCCTCCAGATATTCGCGCACCTTGGCAAGACCGACGGCGGGGCCGGTTTCGAAGAACCTCCGGCCAATATGCGGCATGCGGTCGGCAATCGCTATGACCGCGCGCACCGGCGACTGGCGGTCCGGCGCGCACAGGGCTTGCACAAACGCGATGCACACGCGGGAGAGAGCGCCCTCGACATCCGGGTCGGTGGCGTCGAATTGGAAAATGCCCTCCGCCTGGAAGGGGCATTCGCTCTCGACGATGGCTTTGAACAACTCGTCCTTGTCCTTGAAATAGACGTAGAGGGTGCCCTTCGAGACGCCCGCAGCCTTGGCGATCTCACCCATGCTCGCGGCGTCGAATCCGTGGGCCATGAAGACCGTGCGCGCGCCCTCGACGATCTGGCGCCGTTTGGCGCTGTCGTCGGCTTCAGCGGCCGGACGGACAAGAGCGAGGGGGGCGGTCATGACGGCAAAACTCCTGCGGCAAGGCCCTTCGTCGGGTCTTCCTAAACCCGCGAACACAATATGGACCAGTTCCAGGTATTTTGCAATGACCGAACCGTTCGGTCATTGACAAACCGTTTCGCGCGCTGTAGGTGATGATGACCGAACCGTTCGGTCATGGAGTGGACCATGCTGCAACGTGCCAAGATCGCGGATGCCGCACACCTCACCGTTGTCCAGGCTGGGGAAGCCGACGCGCCGGAAACAAAGCCGGCACCATCGACCACCGACCCGGTCGAAGGGCGGGGCCCGTCGCCGCAACAAGCCGACGCTGCCACCAAAAAGACGCCGGCAGCCGGCACGCGCAAGGCCAACCGCAAACTCGTCCTGGCGGGTGCGGCGGTCGCTGTGCTGTTCGCCGGCGGCTGGTTCGGCTACGGCTATATGACGACGGGCCGCTTCATGGTTTCGACCGACGACGCCTATGTCCGTGCCAACAACACGACATTGGGCGCGAAGGTTTCGGGTTATATCTCGGAGCTTCTGGTCGAGGAAAATTCAAAGGTTCGCGCCGGCGACGTGATTGCGCGCATCGACGACGGCGACTATCGCTTGGCTGTGACCTCCGCGCGCGACAAGGTCGCGACCCAGGAAGCGACCATCCAGCGCTTCGACCGGCAGATCGAGGCGCAGCGTACGGCGGTCGAGCAGGCACAGGCCCAGCTCGCTTCGGTGCGGGCTGGGCAGACGCGGATGGAATCCGAATTCGAGCGCCAGCAGGCTTTGGTCAACAAGCAGTTCGCCAGCAAACAGACGCTCGAGCAGTCCGTCGCCAACCGCGATCAGGCCAATGCATCGGTGCAGAGCGCGCAGGCGGCGCTCGACGGCGCCATCGCCAATATCGGCGTGCTGCAGGCGCAGAAGAAGGAAGCCGTCGGCACGCTCGACGAGCTCAAGACAGCCCTCGCCAAAACCGAGCGCGACCTGTCGTTCACCGAGATCCGCGCGCCGGTCGACGGCGTCGTTGGAAACCGCGCGGCCCAAGTCGGCGATTTCGTGCAGATGGGGCAGCGCATCGCGGCGCTGGTTCCGCTGTCCGAAGTCTTCATCGACGCCAATTTCAAGGAAACTCAGCTTGCCCGCCTGAAGCCCGGGCAACCGGTTTCGATCACGGTCGACGCCTTGCCCGATGAAAAGATCGATGGCGTGGTAGCGAGCTTCTCGCCGGCTTCGGGCTCGGTGTTCACGCTGCTGCCGCCCGACAACGCGACCGGCAACTTCACCAAGATCATCCAGCGCCTTCCGGTGCGCATCCACGTCCCTGCCGACGTCGCCGAGCGCGGCGCGCTGCGGCCGGGGATGTCGGTGGTCGCCACGGTCAACACCAAACCCGGCGCGACCGCATCCGACGCCGCGCGCACGCGCACCGCCACCGGCTCGAACTGAAGCGGAGAGCTGCCATGGCCGCGACCGCCGCTGCCCCTGCCGACCGCATCGAGCCGCGCCGGATGATCGCCTTCATGGCGATGTGTTTCGGCATGTTCATGGCCCTTCTGGACATCCAGATCGTGTCGGCGTCGCTGTCTCAGATCCAGGCGGGCCTGGCGGCGTCGGGCGACGAAATTCCGTGGGTGCAAACCGCCTACCTGATCGCCGAAGTGGTGGCGATCCCGCTGTCCGGCTTTCTCTCCCGCGCGCTCGGGACGCGCACGCTGTTCGCCGCGTCGTGCGCCGGCTTTACGCTCGCGAGCTTCATGTGCGGGCTGAGCTCGTCGATCGGCACCATGATCGTCTGGCGTGCCATCCAGGGCTTCATCGGCGGCGGCATGATCCCCACCGTTTTCGCGGCGGCCTATACGATCTTTCCGAAGTCCCGCCAAGCCATGGTGACGCCCATGATCGGCCTGATCGCGACGCTGGCGCCCACGGTCGGCCCCACCGTCGGCGGCTATCTCACCGATGCGCTGTCGTGGCACTGGCTGTTCTTCATCAACGTCGTTCCCGGCGTCGCGGTCACGGCGGCGGCGCTGGCGCTGATCGATTTCGACAAGCCGGATTATGCGCTGCTCGATCATTTCGACTGGTGGGGCCTGATCGCGATGGCGGGCTTCCTCGGCGCGCTCGAATACGTGCTGGAAGAAGGCCCCCGGTACTACTGGCTGCAGGACCAGACTATCGCCTATTTGGCACTCTTCTCGGCGCTCTCGGCTGCCGCGTTCTTCTATCGCGTTTTCACCGCGCGCGCGCCGATCGTCGATTTGCGGGCGTTCGGAAACCGTAATTTCGCGATCGGCAGCATGTTTTCGTTCGTGCTGGGGATCGGGCTGTATGGTCTGACCTATCTCTATCCGGTCTATCTGGCAGAGGTGCGCGGGTACAACTCGCTGATGATCGGCGAAACGATGTTCGTCTCTGGGCTCGTCATGTTCTTCAGCGCACCCATCGTCGGGCGGCTGGTCGTGAAGTTCGACCCGCGCTTCATGCTGAGCGGCGGCTTTCTATTGTTCGCGATCGGCACCTTCCAGATGCACTACCTGACCAAGGATTGGGACTTCTGGGAATTGTTCTGGCCGCAGGTTTTCCGTGGCGTCGGCCTCATGTGCGCGATGATTCCGGTCACCAACGCCGCGCTGGGTACGCTGCCTCTCGACCGCGTGAAGAATGCGTCCGGCCTGTTCAATCTCATGCGTAATTTCGGCGGCGCGATCGGACTGGCCGCCATCAACACCGTCCTCAACGACCGGATGGACCTGCATCTCACCCGGCTGCACGATGCCGCGAACTGGTCGCGCGGCCCGGCGACCGATATGCTCGCAAACCTCACCGCGCGCTTTGCGGATTACGGCAGCAACGCGCAGGTCATGGCGCTCAAGCAGATGTCCCTGATGGTGCGGCTCGAAGCCACGGTGATGAGCTTCTCCGACGTATTCCTGCTGTTGACGATCCTGTTCGTCGCCCTGGCCGTGCTCGGCTTGGTGATGAAGCGCCCCGCCGCACCGGCCGGCGCGGCCGCCGCGCATTAGAGCACGATCCCGAAAACTTGCAGAATTCGGCGAACTGCGAGTCAACCTGAACGAAGACGCTCACGCACTTTTGACGAAGCGGTCGTTGAGCGCATAGCCGGCGCCGCGCACGGTACGGATCGGATCGGTGGCGCGGCCGCGGTTGAGCGCCTTGCGCAGCCGTCCGACATGGACGTCGACAGTGCGCTCGTCGATGTAGACGTCGCGGCCCCAGACCCGGTCGAGCAACTGCTCGCGCGAGAACACGCGGCCGGGATTCTCCATCAGGAATTCGAGCAGGCGGAATTCGGTCGGGCCGAGCGGGACGTCGCGGCCGGCGCGGGCCACCCGCTTCTTCTCGCGGTCGAGCTCGATATCGCCGGCCGACAGCACGCCGGCGACCCGCTCCGGCTTGGTCCGCCGCAGCAAGGCGCGAATCCGCGCCAGCAGCTCGGGCACCGAGAACGGCTTGACGATGTAGTCGTCGGCTCCGGTGGCGAGGCCGCGCACCCGCTCGGTCTCCTCGCCGCGGGCGGTGAGCATGATGATCGGCAATTGCTGGGTTTCCGGACGCGACCGCAGCCGTCGGATCAGCTCGATGCCGGACAGGCCCGGCAGCATCCAGTCGATCACCGCGAGATCGGGCGTGTTCTCCTTGAGCTTGAGGTCGGCCTCGTCGCCGCGCACCGCGGACTCGACGGAATAGCCCTCCGCCTCGAGATTGTAACGCAACAGGAGCGTCAGCGGCTCCTCGTCTTCGATGATCAGGATTCGCGCCGTCATTCAGTCCTCGAAATCGCGCGCGGCCCCATCGGTCACAGCCGATAGGGGACGCGCGTCGTGCTGGTGTTGTCGCCCTTGGGGCGCTCGTCCGGCAGAGGCTTCCCCTCCACCATGTAATAAATCGTCTCGGCGATGTTGGTGGCGTGGTCACCCATCCGCTCGATGTTCTTCGCGCAGAAGAGCAGGTGGATGCAGACGCTGATGTTGCGGGGATCCTCCATCATGTAGGTGAGCAGTTCGCGGAACAGCGAGTTGTTGACCGCGTCGACCTCCTCGTCGCCACGCCACACCTGCAGCGCCTTGGTGACGTCGCGCCGGGAATAGGCGTCGAGCACGTCCTTGATCTGGGTGAGCACCAGCTCGGTCATGTGCTCGACGCCGCGCATGACCTTCTGCAAGTTGAGCTCGCCGTCGAGGACCATCACGCGCTTGGCGATGTTCTTGGCGAGGTCGCCGATCCGCTCGAGATCGTTGGAGACGCGCAGCGCGCCGACGATATCGCGCAGGTCGATCGCCATCGGCTGGCGCCGCGCGATGGTGAGGATCGCCTTTTCTTCGATCTCGCGCTGGAGCAGGTCGATCTTGGCGTCCTCGGCGATGATGCTCTGGGACAGCACCGCATCGTGCCGGTTGAGCGCATCGATCGCGTCGCCGGTCTGGCGTTCGGCGAGGCCGCCCATCTCGGCGATCATCCGCGACAGTTCCTGGAGATCGGCGTCAAACGCTTTGTGGGTGTGCTCGGTCATGACCATCTGCTCGCTCCGCTTGCTTGCATCAGCCGAAGCGGCCGGTGATGTAGTCCTGGGTACGGCGGTCGGTGGGCGTGGTGAACATCTTGCTCGTGGTGTCGAACTCGACCATCTCGCCGAGATACATGAAGGCGGTATAGTCCGACACGCGCGCCGCCTGCTGCATGTTGTGGGTGACGATCGCGATGGTGTAGTCGTCCTTGAGCTCGTCGATCAGCTCCTCGATCTTGGCGGTCGAGATCGGATCGAGCGCCGAGCAGGGTTCGTCGAGCAGGATCACCTCCGGCTTGATCGCGACGGTGCGGGCGATGCACAGGCGCTGCTGCTGCCCGCCGGAGAGGCTGAGCCCGTTGGCCTGCAGCTTGTCCTTGACCTCGTCCCAGATCGCGGCACGGCGCAGCGCCGATTCGACGCGCTGGTCGAGCTCGGCGCGCGATGTCTTCTCGTAGAGCCTGACACCGAAGGCGATGTTCTCGTAGATCGACATCGGAAACGGTGTCGGTTTCTGGAACACCATGCCGATGCGCGCGCGCAGCAGATTGAGATCCTGGCCGGGTTCGAGGATGTTGCGGCCGTCCAGCAGCACCTCGCCCTCCGCGCGCTGGTTGGGATAGAGGTCGTAGATGCGGTTGAGGATGCGCAGCAGCGTGGACTTTCCGCAGCCGGAGGGGCCGATGAAGGCCATCACCTTGCGGTCGTAGAGCGGCACGTTGACCGCTTTGAGCGCGCGGTTGTCGCCGTAGTAGAAATTGAGGTCCCGGACCAGCACCTTTTCCGCGAGCTTGCCGTGCGCGTCGGCGTCCTTATTGCCCAGCGTGACTTGCGACGCGATCGCGGTATTGGTGGTGTCCATGGAATTCATGACGACTTCCTCGAACCGGCGAGCGCACGCGCCGTGATGCTGAGCGCGAGCACTGCGAAAGTGATGATGAGAGCTCCGATCCACGCGAGCTTCTGCCAGTCCGCATAGGGGCTGAGCGCGAACTGGAAGATGACGACGGGAAGGCTCGCGATCGGCGCGTTGAGGTCCGTCGAGAAGAACTGGTTGTTGAGGGCGGTGAACAGGAGCGGCGCCGTCTCGCCGCTGATGCGGGCGACCGCGAGCAGGACGCCGGTGATCATCCCGGCGCGGGCGGCCCGGTAGGACACATAGGTGATCACATGGGAGCGGGGCATCCCCATGGCCATCGCGGCCTCGCGCAGTTCCTTCGGCACCAGGACCAGCATGTCCTCGGTGGTCCGCACCACCACCGGGATGACGATGATGGCGAGCGCCACCGCGCCGGCCCAGCCGGAGAAATGCCCCATCGGAGCGACCATGACTTCGTAGACGAACAGTCCGATCACGATCGAAGGGGCGCTCAGCAGGATGTCGTTGATGAAGCGAACCACCATGGAGAGCTTGGCGTATTTGCCGTATTCGGCCATGTAGGTGCCGGCCAGGATGCCGATCGGCGTGCCGATCGCGACGGCGATCACGGTGAGCATCAGACTGCCCATGATCGGGTTGAGGAGCCCGCCGGCGGCGCCGGGCGGCGGGGTCATCTGCGTGAACACCGCGAGCGAAAGTCCGCTGATGCCTTCGTAGACGAGGGTCCCGAGGATCATCACCAGCCAGCCCAGGCCGACCACGGTGGCGGCGATCGACAGGACGAGGACGATCGTGTTGCGGTGACGGCGACGGGCATACAGGTCGAGCATGGTTCAGCCCACCCGCCGTTCGATACGCATCAGCATGTAGCGCGCCAAGGCGAGCACGATGAAGGTGATGACGAACAGGATCAGCCCCAGCGCGATCAGGGATGAGGTGTAGAGATCTCCCACGGCCTCGGTGAATTCATTGGCGATGCTGGCCGATATCGTCGTGCCGGGGGCCAGTATGGATGCCGATATCCGATGGGCGTTGCCGATGACGAAGGTCACCGCCATGGTCTCGCCGAGCGCGCGGCCGAGGCCGAGCATGACACCGCCGATGACGCCCACCCGCGCATAAGGCAGCACCACATGTCGTACCACCTCCCAGGTGGTGCAGCCGACACCGTAGGCCGCTTCCTTGAGCACCGGTGGCACCGCCTCGAACACGTCGCGGGACACCGAGGTAATGAACGGCAGCACCATGATCGCCAGGATCAGGCTTGCGGTCAGCGTGCCGATGCCGTAGGGCGGCCCTTCGAACAACGTCGACATCACCGGAACGTGCTGGAACGTATCGATAAGAAACGGCTGCACGAAGCGCTGCAGGAACGGGGCGAACACGAACAGGCCCCAGATGCCGTAGATGATGCTGGGAATGCCGGCCAGGAGCTCGATCGCGATGCCGATCGGCCGGCGCAGCCACATCGGACATAATTCGGTGAGAAACAGGGCGATGAGGAGGCCGAGCGGAACCGCGATCGCCATCGCGATCAGAGAGGTGACGAGCGTGCCGTAGATCGGTGCCAAGGCGCCGAACTTCTCGGTGACCGGATTCCAGCGCTCCTCGTACAAGAAGCTGAGACCGAACTCGCGCAGCGCCGGCAGCGAACCTTGGATCAGCGCGACGATGACCCCGCCGAGAATGACCAGCACGAGAATCGCCGCGCCGCGCGTGAAATTGAAGAACGCGGCATCGCTGAGGCGCAGCCGCCCGAGGATCTTCGAACGCGACGCCGCATCCGAAGCTGCCGTATTGGCGTGTGGCAAGGCGAAATCGACCACCGGTTTCCTCCCGGGCTCAAGCATTTTCGGCTCTGTCCGTCCGACCGACAAGAGCCAATGCGAAGCTGGACAAACAGGATCGACGCGGGACTTGGAGAAGGCGCGTACCGGCGCCTCCTCCGTGATTCGGCAAGTCGGACCTCAATTGGAGAGCGCAAACAGCGGCTTGCCGGCCGCGTCCTTGATGTTGGCGGTCCACATTTTCTCGATCGTGGCGACGACCGGGGTGGGCATCGGGACGAAGTCGAGATCTTCGGCCATCTTGTCGCCCTTCGAATAGGCCCAGGCGAAGAACTTGAGGGCTGCCCCGGCCGCAACCGGATCCTGCGGCTGCTTGTGGATCAGGATGAAAGTGGCGGCCGTCATCGGCCATGACTGGGCACCGGGCTGGTCACTCAGGATCACACCATAGCCGGGCACCGAGTTCCAGTCCGCGTTGGCGGCTGCGGCCTGGAAGGCTTCAGAGGTCGGCGCAACCGTCTTGCCGTTCTTGTTGATCATCTTGGAATAGGTCAGCTTGTTCTGCTTGGCGTAGGCATATTCGACGTAGCCGATCGAGCCCTTGGTCTGGGCCACGTTGGCGGCGACGCCCTCATTTCCCTTCGCGCCGATGCCCATCGGCCATTCCACCGCGGTCGCCGACCCGACCTTGGACTTCCAGTCCGGGCTCACCTTGGAGAGATAGTCGGTGAAGTTGAACGTCGTGCCGGAGCCGTCCGACCGATGCACCACCGCGATCGCCTGGCTGGGCAGCTTGGCGGTGGGATTGAGCTTCTCGAGCGCCGCGTCGTCCCAGGTCTTCACCTGGCCGAGAAAAATCTTGGCGAGCGTCGGGCCGTCGATCACGAGGTCGCCCGGGCTGATACCATCGAGATTGAGGACCGGCACGATGCCGCCCATGACCATGGGGAATTGGACGAGGCTGCTCTTGTCCAGCTCGGCGCCCGACAGCGGCGCGTCGGTTGCGCCGAACACCACGGTCTTGGCCTGGATCTGCTTGATGCCGCCGCCGGACCCGATCGACTGGTAGTTCAGGCCGACCCCGGTCTCCTTCTTATAGGCATCCGCCCACTTGGCGTAGATCGGATAGGGGAAGGTCGCGCCGGCGCCGGAGATGTCGGCGGCGGAAGCGGCCATGGTCGACGCGACGGCGAAGGCGCCGGCCGCCAGCAGGGTTCGCACTGGGATAAAATCGAGTTTCACGGGTTTTCTCCATCCGTTGAGCCAGATGCAGAGGACCACAGGCTGGACACCTGCGACCTCCCCAAGGCCGGCTTTTGTGTTGTTATTAGAATGCTGGCCGCAAACGCATGGACCCAAAATCGGGGAGTTCCCCGGCCAGCCGTTCGTCTCCCCTCGCTCCAGGCAACAGCGGAGCTGCGGAGCTGCGGAGACGTTACGCTGCCGATGTCATCGTTCTATGTGACGATGGTGACAATCTAGTGACAGTATAAAGTATTGATTTCAATACGAAATATTTGTCTGCGCCGGTGTCACAATGAGCGGCAGTCTGACCGAGAAAGTCGCCCCCGCGCCGGGCGTGCTCTCAATCACCATGCGGCCGCGGTGACGATGGAGAATATGCTTGACCAGCGCCAGCCCGAGCCCGGTCCCGCCTTGGGCGCGGCTCTCGCTGATGTCGACGCGGTAGAACCGTTCGGTCAGGCGCGGCAGGTGCTCCGGCGCGATGCCGGGGCCGTAATCCTTCACCGACACCACCGCTTCCCGGGCCTCGCCGGTCGACGGCTCGCGCGCCAGCGCGATATCGACGCGGTGGCCCGGCGCACCGTATTTCAACGCATTCTCGATCAGGTTCTCGAACACCCGGATCAGCTCGTCGCGGTCGCCGGGAACCAGGAGCGAGCTTGCCTGGTTGACGATCTTGACCTCGACCTCACGCTCATGGGCGAGCGGCGACAGGCCGTCGGCGACTTGGCGCACCAGCGCGCCGAGGTCGACGGGATTGTCGGGATGGATATGGGCCTTCTGCTCGATCCGCGACAACGACAGGAGGTCGTCGATGAGGCGCGCCATGCGCGTCGCCTGTTCCTTCATGATGGCGAGGAAACGGTCGCGGGCCGGGGCATCGCTGCGCGCCGGGCCCTGCAGCGTCTCGATGAAGCCCGACAGCGACGCCAGTGGCGTGCGCAGCTCGTGGCTCGCATTGGCGACGAAATCGGAACGCATCTCTTCGACGAGACGCAGCGGCGTGAGATCGCGCAGCGTCAGGAGGACGAGATTGCGGGCCTGGTTCGGGGTCTCGCCGGGCAGCAGCAGCGGCGCGATGGTCGCTTCCCACCAGCGGTCGGTCGGCACCCGTTCGAAGAATTCGACGCGCTGCACCTGCCGGCTGGCTGCGACCGCGCGGATGGCTTCGAGCACGTCGGGCACGCGCAAGGCGAACGAGATCGGCTCGCCGCGGGACAGGCCCGGCATGATCTGCTGCGCGCTCGCATTGAAGGCGACGACCTGACTGTCCGGCGCGAGCGCGAAGGCAGGGTCCGACAGGCCGGCGATGATGGCATCCACCATCCGGTCGGCGAGGAGGGGCGCGGTGCGATCGCCGTAGATCGAGGCTTCGTCGGCGCCCGGCATCGCCGCTTCCCGGATCAGCACCGCGAGCGCGATGACGGCAAAACCGATCGCCGCCGGGATCGGCGCGAGCCCCGCGAACTCCACCAGTCCGGCGAACAGGACCGCGGCCACCAGCAGCACCGGGCGCGCGCGCAGGAACCGGCGCATGGCGCCGCCGGCGAGCAGAACTTCGTTTCGGTGTTCCTGGATCGCCATCGGAATGCTTGCGCCCGGTTCGCGTCGTTCCAGTGGTCCGGCCCTGGTTCAGGCCGCACAACTCACGCAAGATCGCAGATTTCTCCCACAAGATCATGCGCAAAAATCAAAGATGGAAGGGCGCGAGCCGAATCGACCCGAGACGGCAATGCCCTCGCACGAACACGAGGCAACCGCCAAATGTCGCGGTGATGACGGTTCTATGACGATTTGTCGTGAGGGCCGCCGGACCTGCCGCCGGCGGGCGGTGCGGCGGTGAAGCTGAACCACAATTCGCGGCCGCCGAGGATGGCGAGCGAGATCGCGAAGGGCACGAGATAATAGAGCAGCCGGAACAGCAGCAGTCCCGCCAGCAGGTCCTCGGTATCGAACTGCCACAGCGCGACCAGCATGGCGGCATCGAAGACGCCGAGGCCGCCGGGCGAGTGGCTCGCGAAACCGAGCAGCGTCGAGGCGACGAAGATCACCGCGACGGTCACGAAACCTATATAGGGCTCGTCCGGCACCAGCATGTACATGGCGGCGGCGCAGCAGGCGAGATCGACGATGCCGACGGCGATCTGCACCAAAGTGAGCGGCCCGTTGGGCAGCGTCACGACCCAATTGTGCCGGCCGACCACGCGCGGCGTACGCCACACCCACACCACATAGGTGGCGAGCATGCCGATGACCCCGAACGCCAGGATGCGGTTGAGCCAGGCCGGCATCTGGTCGATCGCCGAAGCGGCCTGGGGCGTGTAGGCCACGCCCAGCCCCAGCACGGTCGCATTGCCGAGCCAGAAGGTCAGCCCGGCGATGAAGCAGACCTTGGCCACATCGATGGCGGTCAGTCCGTGGCGCGAATAGATGCGGTAGCGCACCGCGCCGCCGGTAAAGGCGCTCGCGCCCACATTGTGCCCCACCGCATAGCTGGTGAAGCCGGCCAGCGCCGCGATCCGGTACGGGATGTCGGGCCGTCCGATGGTGCGCAGCGCGAACAGGTCATAGAAGGTCAGGGTGAAATAGCCGGCCGCGACGAACATGGCGGCCTTGACGACGTCGTGCTTCTCCACCGCTTCGACCGCATCGATCACGTCTTCGAAATTGATCTCGCGCAGCATCCGGTAGAGCACGATGCCGGCGATGGTGATGATGGCGAGGCTCAACAGGAAGCCGACACGACCCCAACCAATTCTTGCGTCGACCGATATCAATAGGGACCGCAAGCCGCCGCTCATGCATGCTCCGGACGAATCTGGCGCAAACTGTAACCTGATCGGTCACATGCACCGGTGGGCATTTGGTCGCGTCCGTTGCTGGCCCGGTCCGCTCGAGCGGCGCGACGCAACCGCTCTTACATTGTCCGGCGCCGCGCGCCAAGCCATCCCGGGATTTGGCCGGCATCTGGCCGGGACCCGATCACGACCCGGCGCCCCGCTGCGGCTTCGCTTTGACGGCGGCGGCGCCGCCGATCTATGTTCCGGACCCGACCGAAAGGAAGCGCATCCTCCGATGGACATCGCGATCGTCGGCGGCGGCATCACCGGCCTGTCGCTCGCCCTGAACCTGCATAATCGCGGGCTCGCCTGCCGCGTGTTCGAGCGCGCGCCGGAGATCCGGGAGCTCGGCGTCGGCATCACGCTGTTGCCCCATGCGATGCGGGAATTCGCGGCGCTCGGCCTGCAGGACGAGCTCTGCAGCGCCGGCATCGCCGTTCGCGAGAGCTGCTTTTTCAACCGGTTCGGCCAGCTCATTTACCGCGAGGACCGCGGCCGGCATGCCGGCTACCCCCATCCCGAGATCAGCATCCACCGCGGGCGCCTGCACCTGATCCTGCTGCGGGCGGCGCTGGCGCGCCTCGGTCCCGGCGCCGTCGTCACGGACCGCGAATGCGTCGCCGTCGAGCAGGACGATGCCGGCGTGACCCTTGCGTTCCGCGAGACCAGTTCGGGCCACGCCCTGGAGCCGGTCCGCGCCGGCGTGGCGATCGCCTGCGACGGGGTCAATTCCGCGCTGCGCAAGCAGTTCTATCCCGACGACGCCGTCGCCTTCGGCGGCATCAACACATGGCGCGGCATCACCCGCCGCAAGCCGTTTCTCACCGGCCGGTCTTATACCCGCACCGGTTCGATCCTGACGGGAAAGATGGTCATCTACCCCATCATCGACGCACTGGACGACGACGGCAACCAGCTGATCAACTGGATGGCGGAGATCAAGCAGGACAGCTTCGCCAAGAACGATTGGAACCAGCCCGGCAACCTCGCCGATTTCTTCGCGATCTATCAGGACTGGCATTTTGACTGGCTCGACGTAGCCGAGCTGATCCGCACCGCCGACCAGATCCTCGAATACCCGATGGTGGACAAGGATCCGGTCGCGCGCTGGACCTTCGGGAGGGTGACGCTCGCCGGCGATGCCGCCCATCCGATGTATCCGCGCGGCTCCAACGGGGCCGCGCAAGGCGCCATCGACGCCCGCACGCTGGCCGACTGCCTCGCCGCCTGCCGCGCCGCCCATGGCGACCCCCGCGACGCCTTGAAGGAATACGAAAGCAGGCGGCTGGAAGCTGCATCCGAGGTGGTGCGCACCAACCGGAAGCATCCGCCCGATTTCATCAACATCAGGGTCGAGGAACTGGTCGGCGACCGGCCGTTCGACGACCTCGACAAATACATCACCCAGGAGCAGCTGCGGGCGCTGTCGGAGAGCTACAAGCGGGTCGCGGGCTTCTCGCTGGCCGATGTCGCCACGGCCTGAAGGTGAGCGCCGGACCCCGCTGCCCTTGTTGCGAACGATCTGCTAATGTCGCAGTCGATTTTGATCGCCGCCGAAGGTTCGGCCGGCTCGTATGGGAGGAAGACATGACGGAACACTCGTTTGTGCGGCGCGATGTGATCAAGGCGGCTGGCGCCGGCCTCGCCACCAGCCTTCTGGCCGGCGCGACCGCCCAGGCCCAGACACCCGCCGCCGCGCAGGCCGGAGCGGAATTTTGGACCGCCGAATACACCGCAAAGAAGGGCGATGTCTCGCTCGCCATGTATCGCAAGCGGGTCGGCGCCCCTACCGCTGGCGGCGCAAAGAAGCCGGTGTTGTTCCTGGTGCACGGCTCGTCCAACGCGGCGCTGTCGAGCTATGACCTCACCGTGCCCGGCAAGGGCGAATACTCGATGATGAACGTGTTCGCGCGCCTGGGCTACGACGTCTGGACCATGGACCATGAAGGTTACGGCAAGTCGTCGCGAACCTCCGGCAATTCCGACATCGCGAGCGGCGTCGAGGACCTCAAGGCCGCCATTCCGATCGTGGTCAAGGAGACCGGACAGGACAAC
>Ga0302325_10003585_pt1 | contig 36492 bp, 39 predicted proteins | sample Palsa_T0_2_FD_201948 | JGI IMG/M metagenome (GOLD analysis project Ga0302325, IMG submission 201948) | Peat permafrost microbial communities from Stordalen Mire near Abisko, Sweden - Palsa_T0_2 | ecosystem: Environmental > Terrestrial > Soil > Palsa > Peat permafrost | place: Sweden: Abisko...
GTGGTCGGATTTGGTTTCGAGGGCGCGGCGGATCTGGCGCAGGAGCAAGACGTGCTCGGTGGCGGCTTCGCGGAAGAGTTCTTTTTGGTGGAGGATTTCGGAGTTGGCGTAGTCGGAGCCGGTGGGGGTGATGGCGGCGTCGCCTTCTTCGATCTTGAGGAAGCCGAGGATCGTGGCGGCGTCGACGATGGGGAGCAGGTCGTCGATTTCAAAGGCCAGGTCGTCGGCGAGGCGGTAGATGTCGTCGCGGCCGCCTTTGTCGAGGAGCAGTTCGAGCAGGCCGGCTACGCCGCCGGGGCGGGCGTGAGGCAGCATCTGGTAGTGCATCTGGCGCTGGTCGCGGACGGGCTTACCGGTGGTCTGGTCGGGGGCGGCGGGGACGACTTCGGGGCGGGTGAGGACTTTGTAGATGTAGTCGACGAGGTTGGTGAAGGGCTCGGACTTGCGGTCGCGGGGGTGGGCGATCTGGACCTTGAAATCGGTGCGGATGTGACCGGGATTGCGGCCCAGGACGATGATGCGGTCGGCGAGCAGGACGGCTTCTTCGATGTTGTGGGTGACGATGAAGATGGCCTGGGTGGGCATGGATTTCTTGGCCCAGAGCTCGAGGAGTTCGGAGCGGAGGTTTTCGGCGGTGAGGACGTCGAGGGCGCTGAAGGGCTCGTCCATGAAGAGGACTTCGGGCTCGACGACGAGGGCGCGGGCGAAGCCGACGCGCTGCCTCATGCCGCCGGAGAGCTCCTTGGGGAAGGCGGCCTGGAAGCCGTCGAGGCCGACGGTGTCAAGCATCTTGAGGCTGCGTTCGCGGCGGGTCTCTGGATCGATGCCGCGGGCCTGGAGTGGGGCTTCGACGTTTTCAAGGACGGTGAGCCAGGGGAACAAGGCAAAACTTTGGAAGACGATGGAGACGTTGATTTCGGTGTCGGCGATGGGTTTTTCGTGCCAGAAGACCTGGCCGGCGCTGGGCTTGGAGAGGCCGGTGAGCATGCGGAGCATGGTGGATTTGCCGGAGCCGGAGGGTCCGAGCAGGGCTAGAATCTCGCCGGGGACGATGGAGAGGTCGGTGGGGGAGATGACCTGGATGCGGTTCTGGCTGGGCTGGGCGTAGTACTTCTCGATCTGCGCGGCGCGAATGATGGGTTGAGTCCCATCGCTGCGAGTGGAAGTGGCGCTGGCCGGGTTTGCACTGATGGGGGCTGCTTCCTGCACAGGCTAGTCTCCAAGGTTGTTTTGCCAGAGCATGGTCGATGGCAAGTATCAGATTCTTGTCAGTTTATTGCATGCGGGTTGCAGTGAGATGAACTGCTGCCGTTTGCGGCGAATAACGCCGCGATGGTGTGATGTAGGGCACAGTTTTCGGGACGAGAAATTGAGATTAAGAGAGGAAAGACCGGAACAAAGGTTTGGCCAATCTCTCGCCAAAGCGTATCATCCTTCTAACGCAACCTGCAGGCTTGTTTGCTCGTCCCATAACCGGAGACGACGAAAAACGCACTTTTGCTTCTGCCGGAATCCCCCATGCACCATTCCGAATAGGAGAGTATGCCCGAGAACACACACAAACCCCGAGTCCTGGTGGCCGACGACGAACGCGTCATCGCCGACACGCTGGCCATGATTCTGAACCAGAGCGGATTTCAAGCGAAAGTGGCCTATACAGGCGAGAAAGCGCTGGAAATGGCGGCGGATTTCAAGCCGGAGATGCTGATTTCCGACGTGATCATGGCCGGATTAAATGGCATTGACGCTGCGATCAAGATTCGCGAGATTCTGCCTTCGATCAAGATTCTGCTGTTTTCCGGGCAGGCGGCCACCGCCGATCTGCTGGAGAAGGCGCGGGAACGCGGCTACGAATTTGAGATTCTGGCCAAGCCGGTGCATCCGCAGGATTTGCTGGCCAAGCTGCGGGCTTGAAAAAGCAGGGAACAGGGACCAGGGAACAGGGCCGGATGTCTTAAGCGGCGGGATCTATGTGTCCGACGTTTATGCTGGTTCGCTTATGCACGCGGCGTGCTGACAAAATTCAAATTTTGTGCGCTTTTTCTGTTAAATATGTGCACGGGTAACGTTAGATCTGCGATTTTTATTGTTGAAGGCGCGATTTCTAACGTTAAAAGTGCTGTTTCTGTTCGGGATGGCCTTGGACTGCCCGTGGGTGGGGATTGCTCAGAGGAGTTGGACCGTCCGCCCGTCCCCCGATCTCGATTTTGCTGCTTCTTCCGGCAGGTGGAGACATCTGAAGGACGAGGCGTGAAGTTGAGCGAGACGGTTTTGACTCATGCGGTGGTGGCTCCTTCGGAGAGGCTGCGGCGCTTCGTCCGGCGATTCACATTTCCAAGTTGAAGATGGCTGCGTGGGTGGCGCTATTTGTGCTGTCCGCGGCGGCCTTGATGGCTCAGCAAACTTCTGCGAGCGGAGCTATGGCGACTCGAACCAGCCAAGGAGGAGTTACGAAGCAGTTTGTTCTTATTTTTCGGCAGGGGAATGCTGGGCAGGTTTCGGCGGAGGAGCAGGCCAAGCGCACTGCGGAGATCCGGGAGTGGGCTCGGGGGTGGATCGAGCAAGGGTATAGCTTCGATCCTCGGCAATTGGGGCAGGAGAGCTACCGGATTGCACCGGATGGCGAGGGCGATGGTGGAGGCGAGAGGAGCGTGGTCAATTTGCTGTTTCTGACGGCGAAGGATTTTGACGATGCGGTTCGGGTTGCCAAGACGCATCCTGGAGTGCGGTTTGGGACGCATATCGAGGTGCGGGCTTGGACGGCGCCGGGGCCGTTGGTGGCGCGGTAGTTCTTACTTTTGACTGTCCCATTGATTGGGTTCGTGAGGCCGGTTTAAGGTGTGGGTTGGCTTTTTGGGCCGTCCACCCTTGCCGCGAAGAAGCTGCGTCAAGGATGGGCACTCGGCGGTTTTGGATCTGCGGAATCCCAGGTCTCAAAGGCGAGACCTGGTCACCCGCTTTTGTGGCTTATTCAGATATGGGCCACCCGCCAGATTCCCTTCGGGAATGACAGACAGAGAAGCAAGGGCAAATGCAAGTGCAAGAGCAACGACAAATGCTTGCTCGCAGACACTGTGGTCTCCCAGGTCTCAGAAGCGAGACCTGGGGCACCCTCATTTCTTGCTTATTCCGATGTGGGTGACCCGCCGATGGGGATTATAGTAGCTGGATATTCCAAGCGACGATCGCTTGGGATGATGGAAAAGTAAAGATAAAAGGCAGATTCCCTTCGAGAATGACAGACAGAAAGGCAAGGGCAAATGCAAGTGCAAAAGCAACGGCAAATGATTGCTGGCGGGCTTTGGTGGTATCCCGCCCTTGCCGCGATGGGGCTGCGTCAAGGATGGGGCACCCAGATTTGTGGTTGAGACGGAAATTGCAAGAACAAGGATGCGGCGCCCGGTGGCGCTGCGGACTCCCAGGTCTCGAAAGCGAGACCTGGGGCACCCTGATTTGTGGTTGGGATGGAGAAAGACAAAAGGGTGAGCCCTTCACACAAAACGTGAAGAATGGGGCGCCCTCATTTTTGCTTGTTCAGATATGAGTGACCCGCTAATTAAGCGTGATGAGCGTGGCGGGTGCGATGGGAATGGCGGTGAGCGGCGTGCGGGGTGTAGGTCCAGGTTCTGACCGGGCCCACATCTACATGAACGAACTGGCTTCTGGGATAGTAGCCGACTCCTCCGGCATTGAGAGAGAGGGCCGCGTCGCGCACCAGCGGGGCTGGGACGCCATCGACTCGGAGGTCTACGGCCTTGGCGACTATGTGCTGCGAGTGCTCGGCCGCATTGGTGGTTCCGCTGGCGCGAAGTTCGTCATTGGTTTCCTGGGAGCGGTAACCGGAGAGCACGTCGATGACGGCGCCGGTTTTGCCGAGCCTGGCGAGCATGGTGTGCAATACGTCGAAGGTGCGTGGATCGTACTGGTTCACTTGTTCGTTGTGCGTGTCCCGGAGGAAAGTATTCAACTGGTCGAGCGCCTCGGGAATGTAGGTATCGCCGACGCGGTAGACGACGTCGATCATCTCTCCTGTATGGCCGTGCACCAGCTTGATCTCGTATTTTTCACCTTCTTCGGGAAGAATGTCCGCATAATCCGCTAGAAATCCGGCGCCGGGCAGAGTCACGTTGATAAAAGCATGGGCTAGGGCGTGAAGCCGGGGATGCCGGTGTGCGACAGGCTTGACGGCGCTGGCTGACGGAACGGCAACGCCAGCGAGAGCCACGATGGCTACCATCGTGCATCGACGGAAGAAGGCGAGCGAGCAGGGCGAGGCCGGGAGGGGATGGGACAAGTCGGCTGATCTCCAGATCAGGATTTGCAAAACTTGAATTTACGAAACTGGATATCCGCACTGGATATCCGCGGCGACACAGGGCCACTGGGTGCCGGAAACCGAATGGGATTTGCCAGTTGTCATTTGCTCCGTTGATTGTAAATTGCGAAAACGGGGAAGCTGAAGATTTTGTGGCGGGTTCGCGCAGAAATTTGCACTTCGGGAATCTGGGAATTTAAGTTGACCGATGCTTTGTCCTGGTTTTGTCCCGGCAGGTTGCTGGCTAGAGTTCGCGGCGGCCTTCCATGGCTCGGGACATGGTGACTTCGTCGGCGTATTCGATGTCGCTGCCGGCTGGGACGCCGGTGGCTATTCTGGTGATTTTGACGGTTTTGCCTTGGAGGGCTTCGCTGCGCTGGGTGAGGCTGCGCAGGGCTGTGGCTAGCCAGCTTGCTGTGGCTTCGCCTTCTAGCGTTGGGCTGGTGGCCAGGATGACTTCGTCGACTTCGCCGCGTTCGACTCGGGAGAGGAGATTGGCGGAGCGGAGCTGGTCGGGGCCTACGCCGTGGAGTGGCGAGAGCGTGCCGTGGAGGACGTGGTAGACGCCCATGTAGTTGCGGGTGCGCTCGACGCTGGCGATGCTGGTGGGCTCCTCGACGACGCAGATGAGGCGCTGGTTGCGGACGGGGCTGGCGCAGTAGGCGCAGGGGTCGACGTCGGTGACATTGTTGCAGATGGAGCAGAGGCGCAGGCTGGCCTTGAGCTCGCGTACGGCGTCGGCTAGGGCGGCGGCGTCTTCGTCGCTGGAGCGCAGGAGATGGAAGGCGAAGCGCTGGGCGCTTTTGGTGCCGACGCCGGGAAGTTTCTTGAGTTCGTCGATGAGCCGGGACATGGGCTCGGCGTAACGGGACATGTCTTTAGGGTACAGGGAATAGGGACCAGGGAATAGGGACAAAGACGCTTGCGGGAAAAACCAGATTTGTGCGCTACTCGATGCCGAGGACTTTGACTATGACGCGCTGCCAAGTGCCGATGTCGAGTTTGCCGTCGGTGATGGTCATTTTGGCGGGCACCGCTAGAGGGTGCGGTAGACCTGGGCTGTGAAGGCGTCGGGGGTCATGCTGCCGTGGCCCCAGGCGCTGTCTAGGTCCGCGGTGGGCTTTTTGGCTACGGCTTCTTCCAGGGATGCTCCGTTGGACTTGAGTTTGGAGACGCGGTCGCGGACGGTGGCTAGCATGTCGCGATAGGATTGCAGGCCGGCTTTGTCGCCTAGCGGGCCGTGGCCGGGGACGATTTTGGTCTGCGGGCCGGCGAGGGCCAGGGCGCGGTCGCTGGCGGCTACCATGCCGTTGATCTTGCCGCCGGAGGAGTCGTCGATGAGCGGGTAGAAGCCGTTGAACCAGATGTCGCCGACGTGCAGGACATCGCCTTGGGTGAAGTGGATGTAGATGTCGGTGTCGGTGTGGGCGGCGTCGAAGTGAGCCATGTCGATCTGGTCGCCGTTGTGGTAGGCGGTGAATTCGCGGTCGAAGGTCTGGGTGGGGAGGGCCTTGGCTGGGGATGCGGGGAAATGCAGATCCAGGAGGCGGATTACCTGCGGGGTGGCAAGACGCTGGCGGGTGTTGGCGTGGGCGAGGATGGAGACGCCGGGGGCGTGCAGGGCTTCGTTGCCGTCGGTGTGGTCGAAATGCCAGTGGGTGTTGACGATGGCGTCGAGCGGGTCTTTGCCGAGAGTGGCGAGGGCTTCGCGGATGCGGGGGACGGCGGGGCTGAAGCTGGTGTCGATGAGGAGCTGGCCGTCGGGGCCGGTTTGGGAGACCATGTTGCCGCCTGCGCCTTGAAGGAGGAAGAGATTGTCGCGGAGGGGCGTGACTTTGATGGGGACGGCGGCGGAGGACTGGCGCATCTGCGCTACCCGGTCGACTGGGGCGGCCTGGCTGAGAAGGCCTTTGGGACGGAGGATTGCGGCTGCGCTCGCGAAGGCTCCCGCGCGCAGGAATGAGCGGCGATTGAGGAGCGAGGCGGCGGTTGGGGTGAGGGATTCGAGATGGTTTTTCATCATTGTTGGCTCCGATCTAAAAGCAGATTCCCTTCGGGAATGACAGACAGAAAAACAAAGGCGAAAGCAGGTCCTTCACTGCGTTCAGGATGACAACGGTTTTTGCTCAGATGACAACTGTGATTTTTTGCTTGATGACAAGCGGGTTGGGTTAGCCGAGGCCGGGGAGGTTTAGGCCGCCTAACATGCCTTTGAGCTGGCCCTGGAGGGCTTCTTCGGCTTTGCGGCCGGCGTCGTTGACGGCGGCTACGATGAGGTCTTCTAGCATTTCCAGATCGGCGGTATTGCTGCTGAGACTGGTGATGGCGGCGGGGTCGATGCGGATTTTGAGGAGCTGCTTTTTGCCGTTCATGGTGGCGGTGACGGCTCCGCCGCCGCTCGAGCCCTCGATGACGGTCTGGGCGAGCTTGCGCTGGACCTCTTCCTGCATCTGGCTGGCCTGGGAGAGCATTTCCTGCATTTTTAATGGGTTGAACATGTGGCTTCACTCCAGGGAATAGGGACCAGGGAACAGGGACCAGAAAACTGGTCCGGTTAGGTGCGTAGGTCTACTACGGTTACGATTTCGGCGTTGAAGAGGGATTGGGCCTGGACTACGAGCGGGTTGGTGCGGGCTTCGTTTTCGATGCTGCCTTGCGGGGCGCGGACTTTTGCTGGGCCGTTGGAGCTGGTGAGGCCTTCGCCGGGGACGATCATGAACCGGGAGGGCGCGCCGGCTTGGGTTAAGGCCTGGCGGATGAGCTTTTCGGCGGCGGCGTTGTAGGTGATGCGGATCATGGTGGGCTTGGCGTTGACTTCGATGCGGACGCTGGAGCCTTCGATGGTCCATTTGCCGTCTTCGAGGAGGACGGCGGCGGTCGCGTGGCCGCCGGCGGTTAGGGCTTGGGCTACGGCGGTGCGGATGGCGTCGGTGTCGTCATCGGAGGCGGCGGAGGCGGCGAGCGAGGGGACGATTTGCGGGCCGGATTCGGCGATGGGGGCGGGCGCGATTGGGTCTTCGGATTGATTGGCGAGGGCCAGGGCGCCGATGGTGGCGGGCTCGGGCGCAGGAGTGCGACCGGTCGAGGCGGACGAAGAGCTTACCTCAGGGGAAAGGATGGGTTGAAACCCATCCCTACCAGCCCCGCTCGATGTTGCGGCAGAGATGGCAGGGCTGAAGCCCTGCCCTACCTGATTTTCAAGGCTTTCGGGCTTCCGTGCAGAGCTCTCGGCTGTCGGAAGGTTGCGGGCCTGACTTACTGGAGGAGGCTCGGCGGCACGCTGGTTGCTGGCGGCGAAGGGGGAGATGGAGGGTGGCGCCGGCGGCGCGGCAGGCGCGGTTGAACGCGGGGTCGAGGCGGATGCTGGGGCTGACGAGGTTCGCGCGGAGGATGGGGTTTGCGCGGGGTTGGGGCGCTTGGCTGCTGGCTGACTGGAGAGGCCGCTCAGGATCTCTTCCATGGGCAGGAGGCGCTGGGCCTGGATTAGTTTGAGGAGGCCTAGCTCCAGGTGGAAGCGCTGCTCCTGGCGGTAGTTGAGCTCGTCGAAGGTGCGGAGGGCGATCTGGAGGTTGCGGGTTAGTTCTTCTTCGGTGAAGAGTTGGGCGGTGCGGGTGGCGCGGGCGCGTTCGTCCTGGGCGATTTCGAGAAGCTGGGTGTTTTCGCCGCCAAGCTTGGCCATCAGGCAGTTGCGCAGGTAGCGGACTAGCTGGCGGGCGAGCGCGGCGGGGCTGTTGCCGGAGGTCAGGAGCTTGTCGAGGTCCTCCATTAGGCGGGCGCTCTGCTGGGCGCTGACGGACTCCATCAATCGTTCAAAAACGGCGTTGGGGACGGAGCCCATGAGCTCGCGGATTTGGTCGGTTTGGAGGACTGCGCGGCCGTTTTCAAATGGAGCCGAGGCGATGGCCTGGTCCATGATGGAGAGCGCGTCGCGCATGGAGCCGTCGCCGGCTTCGGCTAACAGGGCGAGGGCGGCGTCTTCGGCGGCGACGTTCTCTTTTTCGGCGATGGCCTTGAGCTGGGCGAGGATGTCTTCGAATTTGACGGCGTGAAAGCTGAAGTGCTGGCAGCGGGAGCGGATGGTCTGAGGGATGCTCTCGGGCTCGGTGGTGGCCATCATGAAGATGGCCCAGTCGGGCGGCTCTTCGAGGGTCTTGAGGATGGCGTTGAAGGCGGCGTCGGTGATCTGGTGGGCTTCGTCGAGGAGGAAGATTTTGTATTTGTCGCGGGCGGGGCGGACGTCGGCCTGGCTGCAGATAGAGCGGACGTCGTCGATGCCGCGATTGGAGGCGGCGTCGATCTCGATGAAGTCGAAGGAATGGGACGAGAGATTATCGCCATTGGCGTTGCCGCCGGAGGAGATTTCGCGGCAGGAGACGCATTGCAGGCATGGCTCGACGGTAGGGCGCTCGGCGGTGCCGACTTCGGTGCGGCAGTCGAGGGCCATGGCCAGGATGCGGGCGATGGTGGTTTTGCCGATGCCGCGGTGGCCGGAAAAAATATAGCCGTGGGCAATGCGCTTCTGGGTGAGGGCGTTGACCAGGGTGCGGGTGACGTGGTCCTGGCCGGCTACGTCCGAGAAGCGCTGCGGACGGTATTTGCGTGCTAGAACCTGGTATGCCATTGCCTGTGATTCGCTCTAAACGATTGTAGCGGTTTGGGTGGGTGGATTTTGGGGCGGAGGTGGAAAACCGCGCCGGGGGTGAGCGGATGCGGGAGTGGTGCTATTTTGCTGGGCAGTCTTTGCGGCCGGTGTCGGCGACGCTGGCGATTAGCCATTTGCCGCCGGTGCGGATGAGGTTGAAGAGGTCGGTGCCGCAGTGGTCGACTTTGCCGTCGGCGTAGAAGTCGAAAGGCGCCCAGACGACGGCGAGGTCGTTGTCGATCTTGATGAGGGGCGAGTGGATGCGCTCTTCGATCTGGGATTTGGCGGGCTTGCCGACGCGGTCGGCGAAGGCTTCGATGGTCATCTGGGTGGGCTTGCCGTCGCGCATGAGGACCATGGTTGCGCCAGGGATTGCAGGCGACTTGATGGCGGCTGCGTCGCGCGCGGACATGCCGGCGAACATGGCGTTGATGGGGGCGAGGACGGCGTCTTCTTCGGGTGTGGCGGCGTGGAGGCGGGTTCCTGCGCCGATGCAAGCAAGGGCCGCGGCGAGCGAAAGCAGAGGCATTCGAAGGGAGATTTTCATAGGAGACGATTGTAGACTGCGCGAGTTCAGATGCGGCGAGAAGAGAGATAGGCAGCTTGATGTCTATTTTTATATGGAACAGACAAACGGCATGGCAAGAGCAGCGACTAAAGCAGAAGCAGAATTACCGTAATGTAGCGACCAGCGTGCAGGGCGGATTTTTCTTGAGGAAAAATCCGCTCGACCTCCGAGGCCTCACCTTATACCAATTCTGCTTCTGCTGTAGTCCGGAACCCGCGCGCCACGTTCCTACGACATCATTTGATGCTATGATTCGATGCTCGGAGGCCTAAATGAGGACAACTTTGGCGTTGGATGACGATTTGGTTCGTACGGCGCAAGAGTATAGCGGCGTTCACGAGAAGACGGCATTGGTGCGGGAAGCTCTCAAGGCGCTGATCGAGAGGGAGGCTTCGCGGAGGCTTGCCGCGTTGGGCGGGTCGATGCCGGAGTTGGAGGATATTCCGCGCCTGAGAGCCGGCGATCTGTGATTCTGGCAGACACGACAATTTGGATTGCGCATTTTCGTGGCGATGAGCCTGAGATGCGCGCGCAACTGAGAAGCCGCAACGTCACCATGCATCTGTTTATCGTTGCGGAACTGGCATTGGACTCGCTGAGGGATCGCGTACGGACGCTTGCGATGCTGGAGAGGCTGCCGCAAGTGCGAGTGGCGCAGTTGAGCGAAGTGCGGCACATGATCGAGCTGCATTCGCTTTTCAGCAGAGGGATTGGCTTGACGGACGCACATCTAGTTGCGTCCACGCTTATCACACCGACGACGCGATTGTGGACGCGAGACAAGAGGCTGCGGGAGATTGCCCAAGCGCTGGATATCGATGCTGGACTGAGTTGAATGTGACGAAGATGAGCGGCCGGCCTGTCTACGGCGTTCGATCCATGCACGTCGTTAAAGACGCGGTGGGGATTTAACTTGTCACGCTCTTGCTCTTGGAGGTTTTGCGCTTGTTGAGTTTTTCTTCTTGGCGGTTTTACGGGCTTCGGAGCGAGCCTCGGCTTTGCGGCGTTTGACTTCTGTGGCGGAGTACATGGTGCCGCGGCAGGCAGGCGCGCCGCAGTAGCAGGTGCAGGGGTCGTCGCCGCCTTCGTAGAGGCAGTAGTCGTAGGTGATTTCGGCGTCGGCGGGGATGTCGCGGAGGGCGGTGATCCAGACGCGGCCGTTGTCGTCTTCGCTGGTCTCGCAGTTGCCGTTGCAACTGTGGTTGATGAACATGGCGGTGCAGAAGCCGTCGATGACGATCGCGCCGTCGCCCAGTCCAAAGAGATAGGTGACGGGATAGTCGGTGTAGAGGGCGTCGGCTTCTTCCTTGCTGATGCGTCTACCTGTGTATTCGGCGATGCGCTCGCCCTTGCGGACGGGCGCGGTGGTGTAGCAACCGGCGGCGTGGATGGCTGACGAACGGACGATCAATCCCATATTCTGTATGAAGTGTGTTCCGGATGAGGGTGCAGCGATTCGGATGAGTGCCTAGAATCGCATCGTACCATTGACTGGGTTGGAACGATAGGTCTGAGGAAAAAGCTCGCGATTTGGAAGTGAATTTGGTTGGAAAATGCTCAATTCGACTGTGGGGCGGGATGCTGGCGTTGAGCTTGTGTTTTGGCGTGCCGGCGGTGCTGGCGCAGAGCACGCCGCCACCTGCTCCGAGCCCTTCTTCGGCGCCGGCTCCGGGCCAGACTTCGGGGCAGGGTGACAATCCGTTTCCCGGAGACGCGCCGCAGGCTCCCGCGCCGAGTGCGCCGGCTGCGTCTGCGCCGTCGAGTGCGGGTCAAACGCCAGGTCAGGCTTCGGGGCAGGCGGGCGATGGGAAGCCAAACTCGACTTCCAAGCCGAAGCGGGAGAGCGAGAATCCATTTCCTGGCGAAGACCCGGATGCGCCGATTATTCCGGTTGCGCCGGGGCCTGGGGCGGATTCTGGAGCGGCTGCGCGGCCAGGGTGGACGGATTCCAATTCAGATTCGGCGGGCACGCCTCGCAGGGACGCCGATCCGGATGGCGATCCGGTGCGGTCTCCCGACGGCGACGCCCGCACGGCCGGCGATGATGGATTCGCCTCCAGCGAGTCGGGTGTGAGGCAGGTTCCAGTTGAGGATGACGCGAAGCCGGGGAAGCCGGTGAAGAGCAAGAGCCGCGCGCAGACGATCAAGGATGACCTGGACGTGGGCGGATTTTACCTGGACAAGAAGAATTGGAAGGCTGCCGAGGGGCGGTTCTCATCGGCGTTTGCGCTGGACGCGGAGAATCCGGACACGGTTTGGGGATTGGCCGAGGCGGAGCGCCACTTGCAGCTCTACCAAGAGGCCGCGGAACACTACAAGCTGTTTCTGTCTTATGAGCCGGATGGAAAACGAGGCCGAGAGGCGCGGAAGGCTTTAGAAGAGGTACAAGCGGCGCAGCCTTCGGCGGCTTCGAAGGTTGCGCCGCCGGTGAAGTGACGCCGGTTTCGAATGTTTGCCGATTAGAATCCGTCAATTAATTCGCGAATTGTCTATTTCTCTGCTGAAAAATCTCCTTCTTAGCTTATTCTTTCCTCAACGCAGGGTAGATTACCTTCGTACCCTTCTGGAAGGGATCGACAAAGACGCTGCCATGCACCCAGTCCTGAAGTCTGCTTTAGATCCGCTGGCTGAACAGGTAACCCCGCTGACGGTTGAGGAGGCGCAGATTCCTCCGATGCCGGGCCAGGGGCGCTGGTGCGCGCAGCAGATTCTGGAACACCTGATTCTTACCTACCGGCTCACTTCGGAGTCGGTGAGCCGCCAGTTGAAGAGCGGGCGGGTGCCACGGAACCGGCGCAACCTGCTGGAATTTCTGCTGCGGGTGCAAACGATCGGACTTGGTTATATGCCGAATGGCGTTCCGGCGATTCATGCTTTTCGGCCGGGCGAGTTTACGCCGGAAGATGGGCCGGCGATTGCGGCGCGTTTTCTGGAGACGGCTGAGGAGATGGACCAACTGCTGGTGGCGGCGCGAAGGAAGTTCGGCATCCAGGCGTGCGGGGAGCATCCGTTTTTTGGCGTGATGCGGGTGGATGAGTGGCGGCGCTACCATGCCGTTCATGCGGCTCATCATGTGGACCAGTTACGCCACGCCATTCGCTACGCCAAGGGACCGAAGGCTGTGCCGGAAGCGGCTCCCAGCTCGATGAGAACAGCGGTGCGGGCGGGCGATTGAGCTGGACTGTCAGAACCTGTCCAAAAACTCGGCATTGGAGTCAAGACTCAGCAGCGAGAATCGTAGTCGGGCAGATTGGAAAGACTATAAAAGGCTATAGGTACAAAGTATCCCACCTTAGCCACAAGAACAAAGACGTGGCGAAGGGGCACCCGCCTTTGTGGTTGGATGGGAGTTCTTGGACAGGTTTTCAGAAGCCGAGACGGGCGGGATTGAAAAGCCAGTTGGGGTGAAAGACTTCGACTAGTCCGGCGATGCAGAGGAATGTTCCCAAAGGCAAAGGCATTTGAGACCAGCCACTGGACTTGCGGCGGATGGCGAGGACTGCCAGCCAGAGGATGGCGGCGGCTGAGGCGGCGAGGACGGCCAGCATGAAGGTTTCCAGGGCGCCACGCAGGCCGAGCCACGCTCCGAGCATGGCCATGAGCTTGGCGTCGCCGAGGCCTATGCCTTCCTGGCGGCGGACTAGCCAGTAGGCTAGGCGGATGGCGAGGATGAGGGCGGCTGAGGCGAGGATTGCTAGAGTGGATCTCCATGCTGCGTGCGGAATGTTGGCGGGCTGATCGAAGTACCAATGCGACCAGGTTTCGAGAAGAGTGAAGAGGAAGCCGGCGGCGATGCCGGGGAGGGTGAGCCAATCGGGGAGCCAGAAGTGCTCCGCGTCGAGGGTGGCGAGCGCGACCAGCAACCAGCAGAGGGCCGCGTAGCCGAAGAGCTGGATAAGGGTGTGCGCGAGCAGATGCGGGATTTCGCTGGTGGCGAAGTCTGACGCGAAGAAGGGCTTGCTGAAATGGAGCCAGCAGAGGGTCCAGAGCAGTGCGACGGCGAACTCGACCAGGGGATAGCGCAGGCCGATCCAGTGGCGGCAGGAGCGGCAGCGGCCGCGGAGGAGAATCCAACTAAGGAGCGGAATGTTTTCCCACCACGCCAGGATGTGTTCGCAGTGGCGGCAGTGGGAGCGGGGCGCGACGATGCTTTCGCCCTCCGGAAAGCGCGCGAGGAAGACGTTGAGGAAGCTGCCGAAGGCTAGGCCCAGCAGCGCGGCGAAGATGGCGCCGGCGAGTTGGAATTGGCTAGGTATTCTGGGCGACTCCTGCGCATTTGATGAAGACGTCAGCGACTGCTCGTTTATAGGCTAAGTCGTATCCGTAACAGTTAGACGGGAGCATACATGTACCATCGTAACTTGGTTAGAGAGCAGGATTTATGTACGTTCATGCGATCAGGCGAAGTTTGGAGGGTATTACCAGTGGGTACTGGACATCGCCTGATAAACGATCGAGTGGCCTAGTCAGCCATTAGGGTTCAACTCCCTTGCCCTCCGCAGTTCACTCGATCACAAGAAGTTGTGCTACAATAGCATCAGTTTATCAGGCGACACAGTATTCACTGGTGTATCGAAAAGCCCCTCAGAGTGACTCTCTGAGGGGCTTTTTCACATTTTGCGTGGAGCCGGATAGCCTTGTTCCGGGCAAGCGGCAGGTTACAGTATTTCTATGACGGCAGCGGTTGGAGAAGCGTTCGCGGAGTCGGTGGCGATTATGGCGCAGCTGCGGGGGCCGGATGGGTGTCCGTGGGACCGGGAGCAGAGCTTCGATTCGATTCGCAAATACACGTTGGAAGAGACCTACGAGGTGCTGGATGCGATCGAGCGCCGCGATTGGCCCAACCTGGCCGAAGAGCTGGGCGATTTGCTGCTGCAGGTGTTGTTTTATGCGCAGATGGCCGCGGATGACGGGCGATTCACTATTGCCGATGTGCTGGAGACGCTGAACCGGAAGCTGGTCCGGCGGCATCCGCATGTGTTTGGGGAAGAGGCTTCGGCGGCTGCGGGAAATCAGGCGAGCGTGAATGCCGAGGTCGATGGCTCGGCGGCGCGGGTGCTGGCGAATTGGGAGCAGATCAAGAGTGCTGAGAAGCCGGCTGCGGTAAAGGGGTCGATGCTGGATGCTGTGCAGAGGGCGCAGCCGGCGCTGGCTGAGGCGGCCAAGCTGGGATCGAAGGCGGCGAAGATTGGGTTTGACTGGGGACACTGGCGGGATTTGCTGGCCAAGGTCGCTGAGGAGACGAGCGAGCTGGTGGCGGCGGTGGAGGCTCGAGAGGCTGCGGAAAAGCAGATTCCCTTCGGGAATGACAAACAAGAAAAACAAGGGCAAGGGCAAGGACAACAGCAGATTCCCTTCGGGAATGACAGACAAGAAAAACAAGAGCAAGGGCGACAGCAAAGACTTGGCGTAATGGAAGATGCGGAGGTCGAGGCCGAGTTGGGGGATTTGCTGTTTACGGCGGTGAATCTTGGACGGCACCTGGGCGTGGATGCGGAGATGGCGCTGCGGGGGACGAATGCGCGGTTTCGCGCGCGTTTTCGGGAGATGGAATTGATGGCTGCGAGGCCGCTGGCTGAGCTGGCTCCGGCGGAGCTTGAGGCGCTTTGGAGCGGGGCGAAGCTTAAGCTGGCTGCGCTGGCGCAGAGCACGAGTGAGGGAGCAGGGGAATGATTGTGATCCGCGAGTGCCGCGGCTTTGAGGAGTTGCAGGCCTGTGTGGACTTGCAGATTGAAGTGTGGGGATATTCGGATGGGGATGTGATTCCGCGGCGGGTGTTTCTGGTGGCGCAGAAGATCGGCGGGCATGCGATTGGGGCGTTCGACGTAAAGGCAGGGAATAGGGAACAGGGAACAGGGAACAGGGAACAGGGAACAGAGGACGAAGTGCCTGACGGCGGTGACCTGGGCGATGCTGCTTCGCTGGTGGGGTTTGCGTTTTCTTTGCCGGGGGTGAAGACTGGGGCTGCTTCGCGCAGTGGGCGGCCGGAGAGCTATCTGCACTCGCATATGCTGGCGGTGCGGGCGGGGTATCGGAACCAGAATATCGGGGCGCGGCTGAAGCTGGCGCAGCGCGAGGATGCGCTGAAGCGAGGCTTCGACCGCATGGAATGGACCTTCGATCCGGTGGAGATCAAGAACGCTTTCCTGAATATCCGCAAGCTGGGGGCGATTGTGCGGCGGTATGAGGAGAATTTTTATGGCGCTTCGTCTTCGCATCTCCAGGGTGGATTGCAGACGGACCGCCTGGTGGCGGAGTGGATGATCGGGTCGGATAGGGTGGGAGACGCGATCGCAGGCAAGCCACCGAATCCGGGCCGCCCCGGAGAGGATTTCGTGACTACGATCCGGGTGCCGGCAAAGATTTACGAGTGGAAGGCGAGCGACGCGGACCGGCATCGAGCGGTCGAGGTGCAGGCGGAGAATCGCACCCAGTTTCAGGAGGCCTTTGCTCAGGGGTTGGCCGTGATTGCATTCGACGTAGACGCCCGAGGAGATGGCATTTACTACCTCGGCTGATCGCATACGCTGGGGCCAAATCACAAATCCTGGCGCAATTCTTGGCTGGAATCACATGCGGGCTGTGTCAAACTAGGATGACGCGGGAGCGATGTTGGCGTCTCGATGGTTTTGCGCCGCGAAAGGCAGAAGCAGATTCCCTTCGGGAATGACAGACAAGAAAAGCAACTGCAAGAGCAAAGACAAGAGCAGATTTCCTTTGCGGAATGACAGACTTGAAGAGCGGATTGTCAGGACTGAGCCGATATGAAAATTGACGCGATCTATCTGCGCGAGCTGAACCTTCCGCTCGTTCGCCCCTTTCAGACCAGCTTTGGCATCACCAAAGACCGCCGCGTGGTGCTGGCGGAGATTCATTCCGAAGGGCTGATCGGCTGGGGCGAGTGCACTGCCGGCGAACATCCGCATTTCTCCGAGGAGTCGGTCGATTCGTGCTGGCTGGCGATCGTCGATGAGCTGGGGCCGATGCTGGCTGCTACTTCGCCTGAGAATGGCGGGCAGTGTCCGCGCATCTTTGGGCTGGTGCGGGGCAACCGCATGGCCAAGGCTACGCTTGAAAACGCTATTTGGGACCTGGAGGCGCAGCGCAAGGGAATTTCGCTCAGCCAACTACTGGGCGGCGTTCGGGAGACGATTCCGTGCGGGGTTTCGATCGGGATTCAGTCTTCGATTCCCGAGCTCTTGGATGTGATCGAGCGCGAGGTTTCGGCGGGGTACCGGCGGATCAAGCTGAAGTGCAAGCCAGGGTGGGATGTCGAGGTCTTCGAGCGGGTTCGGCACAGGTTTCCGGGGATTACGCTGAGCTGCGATGCGAATTCCGCGTACCGGCTGAAGGATGCGGATCACCTGACGAGCTTCGATGCTTTCGATCTGCTGATGGTGGAGCAGCCGCTCTGGTACGACGATTTCTACTATCACTCGATGCTGCAGAAACGGCTCAGCACGGCGATTTGCCTGGATGAATCGATTCGCAACCGGCGCGATGCGCTGGCGGCGATCGAGATGGAGTCCTGCCGGATTATCAACATCAAGCTGGGGCGCGTGGGTGGATTCTCCGAAGCGCTGGCGGTGCATAATGCGGCGTTTGAGCGCGGGATTCCGGTGTGGTGCGGCGGGATGCTGGAGTCGGGGATTGGGCGCTCGCATAACATTGCTCTTTCGACGCTCGAAAACTACTCGCTGCCGGGGGATGTTTCGGCGTCGAAGCGGTACTGGGCGGAGGACATCATCGAGCCGGAGGTTACGGTCTCGGCAACGGGTGAGATTGCGATTTCGGATGCGCCTGGGCGCGGCTACGAGGTGCGGACCGACCTGGTGGAGCGGCTGACGGTGCGCAAGCATGAGATTCGGGCGCATGCCCTGGTAGGCTGACGCGGAACCTTGCTGCCGGTTACGGCGTATTCTTATCAGCGGCGCAGCTTTTGCGGGCTGGCCCGGTCTCTGTCCTGCATCCAAGGTAAGAGAGCGGCCTGGGCTTGCCGGCGTTGGCCGCTGGAGGACTTGATCCCGTGACTTCTCAGGAAGAACAGATGTTGAACTCGCTCGTGGAGCGGGTAAATTCCACACAATTGCCAGAAAAAGACCCCGATGCGGCGGCGCTGCTGGAGCGGGGTTTCAGCGCCAATTCCGACGCTGTTTACGTGCTGGCGCAGAGCGTGCTGGTGCAGAATATCGCGCTGGAACAGGCGCGGGCGCAACTCTCGCAGGCGCAGGATCAGATTCAGCAACTGCAACAGAAGCCGGCCCATGCGAGCAGCTTTCTGGGCAACTTGCTGGGGCATCGCGACCCGGCGCCGCCGGCTTATCAGCCGGTGTATACGCCGCAGGCTGCGCCGGAGTATCAGACGCCTTACAATCCTCCGCCACCGCCTTATGGTGGGCCGGGATATGGTGGGCCTGCTTATGGAGGGCCGCAGTATGTTGGCGGGCCGCCTCCGGGGCAGCCTAGCTTTTTACGGTCTGCTGCGCAGACGGCGGCCGGCGTGGCTGCTGGGGCGCTGGCTTTTGAGGGCGTCGAGGCGCTGCTGCATGGCGGATTTGGCCATCCTGGGATGGGCATGGGGATGGGCGGATGGGGCATGCCGGGCGTTGGCTTTGGCATGGGGCCGGGTATGGGCATGGGCTTCGAGCGGCCGGTTGAAGAGACGATCGTCAACAATAACTACTACGACGAGCCTGGTTCGGGACGGGGCGGGGAAGAGCATTTCCACGAACATGGGAGCGATGCTCAGATGCAGGACTCCAGTTGGGGCGACTCGGGTGGCGGGTTCGATGGCGGATCGGATTCCGGCTCGGGCTTCGATGACGGCGGTGGCGGTGGATTCGATAGCGGCTCGGGCGGAGATAGCGGGGGATTTTAAGGGGCGATTGTTCGTCGCGGGGTTCAGACGCCGAGGCAAGATTTATGGCTGTCGGAGTTGGACAAGGCTATAAAAGACTGTAGATACAAAGTATCCCACCTTAGCCGCTCAGCCACCCCAACGACAAAGACCTGTCGTTGGGGACCCCGGATGCGCGGCGAAGGTGGGGCACCCCGATCCGCACCTTGATCCGCACCTTGATCCGCACCCCGATCCGCGATCGATGAATTCTGGACAGATCTAAGAAGCATGGAGGGCAGGCATTGCGCTTGCCCTTTTTGCTGCGCTATCGGCCTGGACGTGGGGAGGACGGTTGTGCTGCGGAGCTGGGTTTGTCGTGGGGCTCCAGCATCTGGATTGCTTTCTGGTAGGTGATTCCGGTGGGTACTGGCTCGAATTGCGATAGGTCGAGCGTGGTGTCGAGCTTGACGGTCTTGATGAGGAAGCGGGCGTTCATGATGAGCACCATGTGGGTGGTGCGCCACTGGTGGTTGCCGACGTCGGCTTGATCGAGGAGCAGGGTGCCTCCCTGGTCGAGCTTGCCGAGGATGCCCCAGCCGTAATCGACATCGCGGATGCGCCTGCCTTGGAGGCGTGTGACGCGATGCTGGGCGACATCGATCCACAACTCTCCGGCCATGCCTTTTAGGACCTGCGCTTCGAGATCCTGGGGATCGAAGCTGGGATTGGGCTGGAAGCTGAGGCGGTAGCTGGGGCCCTGGGGTGTTTCGCCGATGCCGGCGTAGGTGTAGCGAAAGGCTTCGGGAAGGGCGCGGATGACTTTGCGGGCGCGCTCGGTGTCTCCCTGCTCGCGCTGCTGGCGGTGACGCTGCAGGCTGGGGTCGTTGAGCAGGCCCTGGAGGCGGGTTTCTTCGTTTTGCTCGTCCTGCGGGCTGAGCGGGCCGTTGTTGATGGAGAGCAGGCGGGCTACGTCGCCGTCTTTGGTTTCGACGATCTGCTTGGTGGTGGCGTAGCGTGGGCTTACTTTGTGCAGGCGGTATTGCATGGGGTGGGTGGGGTCCTGGGCGGCCTGGATCTCCGTTTGCAGCACGCTTTTTACCAGCGCCTGGGTTTGCTGGTCGGATAAGGGGGCTGGAGCCGGTGCGGGAGGCTGGGCGAACGACTGTTGGCCTATGCCCATTGCAAGGATGGAGAAAGATGCCAGGGTGGCGGCCGCGAAGTTTCTAGCGCGGCGCGGCTTTGTATTGGCTGGCATGGAAACGCTGGGCGGGATGGGTTTGATCACTGCCCCTTTAGACGCAAATCGGGGAGCGGCGTTGCATTCGTTTTGTCAGGCATGGGCGGGTACTGGAAGCGGTTCACGCGCTGACTTAGATCGCTCCCGGAATGTTATAGTGCGGGCAGGGTTCTCATATGCGGCCCTTGGAAGGATTTCAAACATGGCAGTTGAAAATACACCGGCCCGGATCGGGAAATCGGTCGTTATCCGCGGCGAAGTCAAGGGCAGCGAGGATTTGTTTGTCGATGGGCGCATTGAGGGCACCATCAGTCTTTCAGAGAGCCGTCTCACGATCGGTCCCAATGCCGTGCTGGCCGCCGACCTGACGGCGCGGGACGTGCTGGTGCTGGGGCAGGTGCAGGGCAACATTGCCGCCAGCGGCCGCGTGGAACTGAGGGCCGGCTGCCAAGTGGTCGGAGACGTACGGGCGCTGCGCCTGGCGATCGAAGACAATGCCGTCTTTCGCGGCAAGGTGGACCTGACACAGGGACCGGGCGCCAAGGCTGCCGAGGGGGCGGGACAGGCGGAGGGCGCTGCGGCCGGCGGACTTTCTTAGCCCCATCTGCGTTCCAGGAGTGCGGGAGACTTGTCTTCGGGCCAGGTCCGGTGGATAGGACGAAGAACTTTGGATTCTCCCAGCTTACCGAGCTCAGCTAGTTCATTTAGCCAGCTCATGGGTGTTGAGCGCGCGATCGCAGGAGGCGGCAGCAATGCTAGGCAAGTTGTTCGACCGGCAGCCCGCGTCGGGAGCGGCCTCGGGTAATAGCGGCCCCCGGGTTCCGCGGCACTCGGGCGGCTGGGGCACTTTGCGCAAGCGGCTGGCGGGCGAGGAGGGTCTGCGGGTGCTGGACATCGGCAGCACTTCTCCGACCAATATCAACTACCTCACCAGCCTGGGCCACAGCGTCTACATGGCCGACCTGGTGGAGGATGCTTTCACCGGCGACTGGCTTCGGGGAACCGATGAAGACGGCAAGCAGGTCTGGGACGTGGAAGGCTTTACGAAACAGAACCTTCACTTTTCCGGACGCACCTTCGACATGGTTCTGCTGTGGACGACGCTCGATTATTTGCCGGAGGCGCTGGTGGCGCCGGTGGTGCGCGCTTTTCATTCCTCAATGACGCCGGGCGGGCAACTGCTGGCGGTTTTTCACACCAAGCTGCAGCCTGAGGTGTCTCCTTATCATCGTTTTCATATCACGGCAAACGACGACGTGGAGCTGCAATGGGGGCGGCCGGCAATGCAACTGCGAGCCATGACCAACCGTCAAATAGAGCGGTTGTTTACGGATTGGTCCGGGCTGAAGCAGTTTCTGGCTAAAGACGGAGTTTCGGAAGCAATTATCGTTCGCTGATCTACATCATCTAGCATTTTCGATTCACATGTTGCGATTGAGAAATCGTGCAAGGCAGCTTTTTGTTGAAGAAAAAGCTACTTAGCGGCCCGGTTTCTGTAAAGAGCAGAATCGAAAGTGCTATAACCCCGCAATTTTCCGGAGAGAAATCATGAGCATTTTGAAAGGAACTCGCGTGACCTGGCTGGGCCACGCAACCGTGCTGGTGCAGTTGCCCAGCGGCCTTAACCTATTGATCGATCCGTTTATCGAGCACAATCCGAAGTACCCCAAGGACTTTGTTCTGCCGAAGATCGACTACGTGCTGCTGACGCATGGGCACTTCGACCACATCGCGGATGCCGTGCCGGTTGCGCAAAAGGATGGCGCGACGGTGCTGGCGATGGTGGAGCTGGCCGGATACATCGCCAGCAAGGGAGTGGCTTCGACGATTGGATTCAACTTTGGCGGAACGGTCCAACTGCCAGGGGTTGGAGTGACTCTGGTCGAAGCGAAGCATTCTTCGAGTGTTGAAGAGGGCGAGAGGTCGATTTACCTGGGCGTGGCGGCGGGACTGGTGCTGACGATCGAGGATGGGCCGGTGCTGTATCACGCCGGGGATACGTCGGTATTCCGGGATATGGAGCTTATCGCCGAGTTATATGCGCCGGAGGTGGCCATGCTGCCGATCGGCGATCACTACACCATGGGACCGAAAGAGGCGGCGCTGGCGATTCGCTATCTGCAGCCTCAGGCGGTGCTTCCGATTCATTGGGGCACATTTCCAGGTTTGACTGGGACTCCGGAGGCGCTGGCGAAACTGGTCAGCGATCCGAAGACGATAGCCATGGTTGCGCCGGGTGAGGCGCTGAACGCGTAGAGAGATCCTGGGCAGTCTTGCCTGACGGACCGGGAGGAAAGTACCGTAAGGGCTGGAGATAACTCCAGCCCTAAGGCATTTTCCGTATTTTCGTAGACTTGCCGAGATCTGTCAGGGTGGATTTTTCTTGATGAAAAATCCACTTAGCATCACGGCTTCGGTATACGCCAATACGGAAAATGCTTTAGCGGTCGAGCCGTGAGGCAGGTCCAGGATTACTTGGCGGCGGCCTTCTTCTGCAACTCCCAACGACGGCGCACTGCTTCGGCGATTCTCTTGCGGCCTTCCGGCGACAGGTTCCGTTTCTTCTTACGCTTGACCGGCGCGTCTGCGCTCGCCGACTTGGCCTTGCGGGTCTTCTTGATTGCCGGCGCGTCCCCGGCGAGTAACGTCCGAGCTTGCTCCAGGCGCGAAATTTCCTGATCAATCTCAGCCAAAATCTTCGAAAGTTGCATGCTTCCTCCTGATATCGCCAGCGGGCTCCGCTCATAGGGGTCACTTGCAGAGGGCGGGTCGTATTTACTTTGTATGAAACAAACCTATCGTTTGTAAACGGAAATTTGAACTCTTTTACGTTGGGGTTACGAAAGAGTTATCTCCGGAAGCGTTGTTTTGCATCTTTCGAGCCGAAATTCGTTCTTTTATAGGTCTTTTGACATGTCAAGCCGGTGTGGACGGCTGGGGGCACAGCCTGACTTTCGATGACTCGCAGCGCGGCATCGGATTCCAATATCGATTCAATCCAAGCGCAATCGATTTCGGGGCGGCTTTGACCCAATGGGGAAAATCATGCGTAGCTGCGGCGATGGAGCGATTCGCAATCGGCTCAGTTGTGCCAGGAGTTACGTGTAACGAGGGTTATTCTTTGCTGGAACTGTCCAGGCCTCGTTGCTTGGCGCCTGTCACCGAGTAAGCAGCTCCAGTGAGAACTGTGTCCGATCCGCCCAGTTTCAAGGATGCGGGAAGATCGGCCGACTTATAGCCGCGCAGATCCTTGACGATCTCCTGTTTTTCGCGGGCGTACTGACTGGCAAGCCGGGTAAGGGCATAGGTGATGATGTCGCTGTGATGCAGATCCTGAATGGAAGGATCGCGGCGCAGATTGAGCCACAGCCTGTGCACCAGCTGCACATCGTCCGGACGCAGAGAGGGCGCGTGGGGTCCTAGATAGTAGACCTTGGATTCGCCGGAAGGATTGATGACATAGAAGTTCAACTGCCGCTTGGGCTCTGGCAAGGCTTCCCAGGCCTGGCCGATGTGGAAGGCCTGATCTTCGGCGGACATCTTGGTGGAGAGGCCGGAGACGACGGCGTCGACTTCGAGGGAGTTGGCGGTCTGCACGAGGGCGGCGAAGATATCTCCCGCGGGGACTACGAGGAGCGAGACTTTCTTGCCGAAGCTTTCGGCGACGGAGATGGCTTTGGTGAAGACCATCTGCTCGTGTTCGGAGAAGATCTGGTCTTCCGGGCCGAGAAATTCGGGTCCGCCGACGCCCATCATGCGCACGGTGAGCACGACGACGTCCTGCTCGTCGGTGTCGGTGCGTGAGAGCGCCCACTTGAGCGCGAAGGGATTGGCGGCGTCGCGCATGGTGACCATCAAGCCGCCGGGACGGACGCCGACCGTCTCGCGATTGACGATATCTTCGTGGTCAAGCTGGAAGTGCTCCTTCATCTGGCGCACGGTGAGGGCGTGCTGTTTACGATTTCGCCGCTCGGAGATGGAGAAAATGATGAAGAAGGCCGCAGCGAAGACGATGCCGCTGACGGTGGCCACGGACTTGGTGAAGAGATTGACGATAGCGGTGGTGAGCAGGACGAGAAAAACGGAGGCGAGGCCGACAGGGATCTCGGTTTTGCCGATGCGGATGTTGGGCGGAACTTTCCAGCCGCGCTCGCCGTGGTATTTCCAGCGCAGGACGAGCATGGCGAGGGAGTTGAAGGTGAAGGACCAGATGACGCCGAAGGCGTAGGCCTCGCCGAGCATGATGACGTTTCCACGCGAGACGAGGATGGTGAACATCTGCATGGCGAAGACCATGTTGATGATGCGATGGCTGGTGCCGAATCTCTTGTGGGGCTTGCGGAACCAATCGGTGAGCACGCCGTCTTCGGCGACGCGCATCAGGACGCCGGTGGAGCCGATCATGGAGGTGTTGATGGCGCCGGAGAGGATGAGGAAGCCGACGATGACAACGAAGATGCGGAAGCCGATCTTGAGCATATCCGGGCCGGTCATGAACATGGCCAGGCCGGCGATCAGGTTGTCCTGATAGATATGGGTGCGTTCGTAATCGGGGATGAGCATGGAGGCCAGCAGGGTGGCTCCGCCGGTGAAGACGAAGCTGTAGATGGCGATGACGATGGCGGCGCGCTTGAGGTTCTTGAGCTTGGGGTGCTCGATCTCGCGATTGACCTGGGCGAGGGATTCTTCGCCGGACATGGCGAGGACGGAGTGTCCGAAGGCCATGAGGATGCCGAAGAGTCCGAGGATGGGGACGAATTTGGTTCCCTTCAGGAAGCCCAGGGCGTCGCTGCTGAAGCTCAGGTTCGAAGGGGTAGGCGGCGGGGGAAGATGAGCGCCTTTGACGGCGACCGAATAGACTCCCCAGGAGAGCAGGATGACCACCATGACGGTGGTGATCTGCATGACTTTGAGGGCCTTTTCGCTGGATTCCTCGATGCCCTTGATGTTTTCCCACCAGTAATAAATGGTGACGACGGCGGCGAAGAGGGCCGAGGTCTGATTCATGGGCAACTGCCAGAGGGGATGGGCATGGCCGTCGGTCATGGCGAGCGGGAGCCAGTTGTGCCCGGCGGCTACGACGAGCATCTCATTGAGCAGGCCGGTGATGTACTGGCCGGCGGAAACGCCTGAGATGGGGCCGGTGAGGATGTAATCGAACATCAGCGCCGAGACGCTGAGCTTGGCGAAGGTGCCGCCAAGCGCTTCCTTGACGACGCGGTAGACGCCGCCGCGGGTGAACATCGAACAGCTCTCGACGTAGACCGCGCGCACGGCGAAGGAGAAGAGCATGACGCCGAGGATGAACCATGGAGCGGCTTTGCCGACGGCTTCCTCGGCGATGCCGCCGGCGTAGAAAGCGGAGGAACCCAGGTCGCAGAGAACGATTGCGGCTGCTCGCCAGAAGGAAATAAAGGTGAGCATGACCGAAGACGCCACAACCAGACGGACGCGATCAGAGATTGGGGCGTGAGTAGTTTTAGGAGTTCCCATGAATAGGATTACGGCCGACCGGGCCCTGTTTCAGCGTTCCAGAGACGTTTTTGGTTCCAAATTCGATGGGCGAAACGCACACGCCCAGCGGTGAGTCTAGTGCGCATTCCTGTACCAGTCAACCAAAAGTTGGAATTTTTGGAGGAGCGGGCTGGTGCGCCGGATTGGGGAGGGAGGGACATGGACGGGAAGAACATGGGCGGACTGAGCAGGATGGGGTTCGCTGGCTAATCCTCGCCGAAGAGCTCTTGGGTGTCTTCGATGAAGCTGATGACCACCACTACGGCGGAGCCAGCCATGCCCACGAAGAACAGGACCTCCAGGACGTGCATTGCAAACAATCCGATTTGGAGCATGTATACGATTGTATTACCGATGGGGGCATGGGTGAAATCGCCTACTTTCACAACGCTACCTGCGCAGAGGCGTTTCTGGGGGAAGTTGTTGAAAATAAAGGATACGGCTTGACACAGGGGCTGCCTGCTCCTACTCTCAAGTCATGGAAATCTACCTTACCCCGGAGCAGGAAGCGCAGCTTTCGCAGCTTGCAGCCCAGGAGGGCAAGGGCGAGGGCGAGGTTGCCCGCGAGGTATTGAGCCGCGGCTTGGCCGCGGAGGCCCGTTTTATTTCCGCCGTGAAGGCTGGCCGGGAAGCTGCACTTCGTGGAGAGTTCGTCGAACAATCCGAAGTCTGGGCCGGCGTTGAAAGCGTCTTGCAATCCTGAGATCACATGATAGTTCGCTGGACACAGCCAGCTGCGGAGGATTTGCGAAACATCACTCGCTTTATTCGCAGGGACAATCCAACCGCCGCCCGGCATGTCGCCAAGACCATCTTTGACGCAGCCAACGATCTAAATTCATTTCCCCGCCGCGGCCGCGTAGGCCGGATGGCAGGAACCCGCGAACTCACATTTCCGGGTTGGCCATACATTCTCGTATATGAAGTAACTGAACACGCGGTGGAAATCCTCCACATTTATCACGGCGCGCAAGACTGGCCTTGAGATCCCCCGACCGTCGCAGGGCTCTCGCTCTGCTAAACTCAGCCCCATGCGCGGGATTCCATGGAGGCTTTTGGCGGCGGGTTTGTTGACCGCATTTCTGCTGGATTTGCCTTTTCCACTGGCTGGGCCGCTGCCGGTATGGCGAACTGTTTTTGCATGGTTTGCGCTGGTTCCGCTGCTGGTGGCTTTGCTTCGGGTTCCGCAGGACTTTGACGGGAAGCGACCGCGCTGGCAGTTGGGGTGGTCGCTGGCAGCGGGTTGGCTGACCGGGGCGCTTTGGTTTGGCGCGAACTGCTACTGGGTCTACGACACGATGAACCTCTATGGCGGGATGGATAAGCCGATGGCTGTGGTTAGCCTGGTGGCCTTCAGCCTCTATCTTGGCTTCTGGTTTGGAGTGTTTGCGCTGGCGCTGGCTGTAGTGCGGCGGGCTACGGTTGGCGGGAAATTCGGCTGGGTTGCTTTTGCGGCGATTCCGTTTTTGTGGACGGCGATGGAGTTTGCGCTGGCGCGGATTCCGCAGTTTCCCTGGGATTTGCTGGGGTATTCGCAGGTGGATAATGGGCTGCTGATGCGGCTTGCGCCGTGGACGGGCGTGTATGGCGTTAGTTTTCTGCTGGCTGTCGTTAATACGTTACTGGCGGCTGCGCCGGTGGCGAGGAGACCGGATGCTAAGCGGCGGGGAGCGCATTTCTCCGTGTCGCTGTATTGCGGCGGACTTGGCGTGTTGATCGCTTTTGCGGGCATGTTGGGAGCTGCGATTCATCCTCCGCAGTTGCCGACCGAGGCCACGGCGGTGCTGGTGCAGCCGAATCTGAATGTAGATACGGATGACGTCTGGGTTGGGCCGGAGTGGGATCGACATATTGCGCAGTTTCAGACGCTGGCTAGAAAGACATGCAAGAGCTACATTCCTGGAATGCCGGAAACCGGGGTGGACCCGGTGGACGCGAGCTGTTACCTTGATCCCTATCCTCAGCTCATTGCTTGGCCGGAGTCGCCTGCGCCGTTTCGCGATGCGGATACGCGCTTCCAGTCTGCGATGGCGTCTGTTGCACAGGCGGACAAAGCTCCGTTGATTGTGGGCGATATCGGTATGGACTTGAATGCCGAGCATCAGTACCAAATCTATAACTCAGCCACTCTCATCGGGCTCGATGGCCAATTCGTGGGCCGATACGACAAGATTCATCTTGTCCCTTTCGGCGAGTACGTTCCTTTCCGCAAGCTGCTGTTCTTCGTTCGCAAGATTACGCAAAATCTCCCCGACACGGGTATTGGAAGTGAACGCAAGACGTTTACGATTGGCGGCCATCGCTATGGCGTTTTCATCTGCTACGAATCGGTGTTTGGCGATGAGGTGCGGGAGTTTGCGCGCAATGGGGCTGAGGTCTTTGTCAATATCAGCGACGATGGATGGTATGGAGACACCAGCGCTCCGTGGCAGCACCTGAATATGGCGCGGATGCGGGCGATTGAGAACCGGCGATGGATTTTGCGGGATACGAACAATGGGGTTACGGCGGCGATCGATCCCTTTGGGGCGGTGCGGCAGAGCATTCCGCGGCACGCTGTGGATGCGCTGCCGGCGCAGTTTGGATACAGTTCGGAGCTGACCTTTTATACCCGGCATGGGGACTGGTTTGCGGGGCTTTGTGCCATACTCTCGCTCGGAGTGATGGGTTGGGCGATGAGGGCACTTTTGTATTGCTAAGAGCTTCTTGGGAAGGGTCACAAATCATCGCTTCGGGTCCCTTCATCCCAAACGCGTGTGTTGCTTCTGCGCTTCGACATAGGCCCTCAGAACGGCATTCATGCGAGTCAAGTGCCCTTTGCCGTGCGCGCGGAACCACTCGACGACATCGCTGTCGAGGCGCAGGTGGACCGAGGTCTTTCCAGACGGTATCGCCACTCGCGCGGATTTCCAAAACTCCGCGCCGAGCGACTCGGCCTCCGGCGCATCCGCGCTGGTCTGGTCCTGGCGGAGCTCGCGCAGGGCACCGATTTCATTAAGCGAATGCCTCACGATAGTAGATTGCTCTTTCATTTCTAGTGTCCTGGCGCTGAAGTTCAATGCAGATTACAAAGGAAATCTTTGGTGCGTTAGCCGTTGAAAAGCAGATCCTTCACTACGTTCAGGATGACAACATTTGTGGAAGAATTAACGGTTTGCTGCAATCGCCGCTCTTATGGGCACAAATGTAGACACAAAATCAAGCCGTTCCGCAAACTGCCCGGCCCTTGATTGTGGAGTCAACTATGGAGTATCTTCCACATATGGAAACGATTCAGATCGTGCTTGATAGTGAGCTCCGGATTGCCGCCGATCAGGCGGCGCGCCGACACCGGCTGAATCGCTCCCAGTTGGTGCGTGAGGCGTTGCGCGAGTATCTGTTGCGGCTTGAGACCAAGGCACGTGAGGAACGCGACCGCGCGGGCTATCGAAAGAATCCGCCTGTGCTTGAAGAAGCGCAAGGTTGGGAGAGCGAGGCGGCGTGGCCGGAGCTATAACCAGGGGAGATGTGCGCCTTGTTCACTTCGCCGCTCCGGACAAGAATCGCCCGGCGGTGGTGCTTACACGCGACAGCGCCATCGGCTATCTTGCAACGGTAACGGTGGCGCCGGTCACCTCCACGATTCGCGGCGTGCCCTCCGAGGTTTTGCTGGATACCGAAGATGGGATGAAGGCTCGGTGCGCGGTGAATCTGCACAATGCCGTGACGATCTCGCAGGAGAAACTGGGGAGGCGCGTGGCAAAGTTGGATGCGGCGCGGATGGCTGAGATCTGCGCCGCGTTGGCCTTCTCTCTGGGATGTGGTCCGGACGAGCATAGATTGGCGAATGATATTCTAAAAAGCAGTTGAGACAATGCACTGAAAGTCTATTTCAAAGTCAGGTTAGGAAGAGCATATGTCGTCTTTAAACGATCTTGAGTTTGCTTTCGCTCCCCTCCGCGATACCGTCCGCGACCTGCGGGAGTATCTTTGACCCTGCCCGCCTGCAACGTGAATTAGCCCAAGCTGAAGCGAAACTTGCCGATCCTGCGATGTGGTCGAACCCGGCTGCGTCTCAACCGGTGATGCGCGACCGCAAACGGCTGGAGCTGCTGATTGCCGACGATGAGCAGTTGGTGCGTCGGCAGGGCGATATTGAGGCCTATTTTGAGCTGGCGCGCGAGGGAGCCGAGGAAGTGCTGCCGGACCTGGAGCGGGAGATGAACTCGCTGCGCGAGTTCTGCGAGGCGCTTGAGGCGAAGACCATGCTTTCGGGCGAGACCGATCCCCTGAATGCCATTGTTACTGTGCATCCGGGCGCGGGCGGGACGGAGAGCCAGGACTGGGCCGAGATGCTGATGCGGATGTATCTGCGCTGGGCTGAGCAGAATGGCTATAAGACCGAGATGAACGACCTGCAGGATGGCGACGAGGCGGGAATCAAGTCGGCCACGTTTACGATTACGGGCGAGAACGCTTTTGGGTTGCTGGCGGGCGAGAGCGGCGTGCATCGGCTGGTGCGGATTTCGCCTTTCGATTCGGCGAAGCGGCGGCATACTTCGTTTGCCAGTGTTTATGTTTCGCCGGAGATCGACGACTCGATTGAGGTCAATGTTCGCAGCGAAGACTTGCGCATCGATACGTACCGCTCGGGCGGCAAGGGCGGCCAGCATGTGAATACGACCGACTCGGCCGTGCGCATGACGCATTTGCCGACGGGGATTGTGGTGACTTGCCAGAATGAGCGCTCGCAGATCAAGAATCGCGATAAGGCTATGAAGATGCTGCGGTCGCGGCTCTATGAATACGAGTTGGCTAAGAAGAAAGCCATAACCAAGGACATTGAGGACGCGAAGCTGGAGATCAACTTTGGCTCGCAGATCCGGTCGTATGTCTTGCAGCCTTATCGCATCGCGAAAGACCATCGGACGAAGGTTGAGGTGGGCGATGTGGACAAGGTGCTGGATGGGTTTCTGGAGCCTTTTCTGCGTGGTTTTCTTTTAATGAAGCGGCGGGGGACGGCTGTGGCATCCGATAGTGGGGATGATCTGGACGTTTAGGTGCTGGCCGCACGGGCGTTTGCGACTGCGGTCGCAAGGGCAAGAGCAAAAGCAGGTCCTTCACTTCGTTCAGGATGACAATGCTTATTGCTTGACAATGCTTATTGCTTGACAATGCTTATTGCTTGACAATGCTTATTGCTTGACAATGCTTATTGCTTGGGATGACAACAATGTGGATTTGAGGATGGATGACCTTCATGGCGGAACGTAGTGAAGTGATTGACGAGATGCTGCAGACGGCTAAGACGATTGCTGTGGTTGGTATCAGCAATAAGCCGGAGCGGGCGAGCTATAACATTGCGAACTATCTGGCCAAGCATGGGTACCGGGTGGTGGCTGTGAATCCGGTATTGAGCGAGGTGGTGGTGAATGGCTCGACGCTGACCAGCTATTCGACGCTTGAGGACGCGCAGGTGGCGCTTGCTGTCGAGGGGGGCAAGATCGACCTGGTGGATGTGTTTCGGGCTTCGGATGCGGTGCCGGGGATTGTGGACGATGTGATCCGGCTGCATATTCCTTATCTCTGGCTGCAGGATGGAGTGCAGGATGATGCGGCTATTGCGCGGGCTGAGGCTGCGGGAATGAAATGCATTCAGAACGATTGCATTTTCCGGGAACATGCGGCGCGAACCTGAGACGTTCTCGCCACGGGCTGCGGTATATATGTGATATATACAAATTATGGGCAAGAATCCGCTCGCCGATTGTGTGGGGTTTGAGTGGAATGAGTGGAATTCAGGAAAGATTTGGGAGCGGCATCGGGTTACTCCGGAAGCCGAAGAGGTTTTCTTTAACGATCCGTTTGTGCTCCGGGGCGATGCGGCTCACTCGACATCCGAGAAGCGGTATGGCGTTCTGGGGCAGACGGCGAGTGGAAGGCCGCTTTTTATTGCTTTTACTGTCCGGAAAAAGCAGATTCGTGTAATTTCCGCGCGGGATATGAATCTAAAAGAAGTCAGGGAGTACCGGCGACATGAAAAAGAAGATTCCTGAGTTCAAGAGCGAGGCCGAGGAGTCCGAGTTCTGGAGTACGGCCGACTCGACGGAGTATTTCGACTGGAGCAAGGCGGAGAAGACGAAGTTTGTGAATCTGAAGCCGACGCTGAGGACGATCTCGGTGCGGCTGCCGGTGGCGATGGTTGAAGATTTGAAACTGCTGGCGAATCAACGGGATGTGCCGTACCAGTCGCTGCTGAAGATATTTTTGGCGGAGCGGCTGCAGCAGGAGCGCAATTTGAGGCGAGCGGTATAGATGCGAGTTTTGCGGATTTTGTTTTTGGGGATTGTGGGACTGGTTTCGGGGGCGGCTGCTTTTGCGGCTTCTTCGTCGGCGGATGTGGCGCATTTGCATGTGCAGCTGGTGATGCCTGAGACGACGCTGAGTCCGGGCGAGCCTGCGGATGTCGGGCTCTACTTCAAGCTGGAGCAGGGCTGGCATGTGTATTGGAAGAATGCGGGAGATTCGGGTGAGCCGCCGCGGATTCGATGGACTCTGCCTGACGGCATCAAGGCTGGAGCATTTCAGTATCCGGCGCCGAAGCGTTTGCCGCTGGGACCTTTGATGGATTTCGGCTACGAGGATGAAGTGCTTTTTCCGCTGACGTTGAGCGTGGAGAAGACTGCGAAGCCTGGTCCCGCTCCTCTTCATGCCAAGGTGGATTGGCTGGTATGCCGCGAGGTTTGCATTCCCGGTAAGGCGGAGTTGGAGGTTGCGGCAACAGTTGCGGGTCATCCTGCAAAAGTTGCCGCGTCCGCTGCCGATGCGGATATTTACAAGCGATTGTTGAGCCGGCTTCCTGAACCGATGCCTGCGAGCGACAAGGCCGTATTTGCGCCAACTGCGGATGGATTCCGGCTGGCGCTGACTACTGGGCAGCGGGAGAGTTCGGCGGAGTTTTTTCCGGCGGAGCAGAATATTTTGAGCAATCCTGCGCCGCAGACAGCCACTCCGACGGCTACCGGGCTGGTGCTGGATCTGAAGAAAGACCCTAACATTGCTGGAAATCCGGTGCAGTTGGCGGGTGTTGTGGAGCTTTCCGGTGGGCGGGCTTTCGAGATTGCTGCTGTTCCGGGGACGATTGCCGCTCCTGCGCTTAAGACCAGCTCGGCCGGGGTGGTGAAGGCTGCTGGGCTCGCGTTTCTGGGCGGGATGATTCTGAACCTGATGCCTTGCGTCTTTCCGGTGTTGTTTATCAAAGGATTGTCGCTGGTGCAGGCTTCGGGCGAGGAGAAGCACACGCTTTTCCGGCATGGGCTGGTGTATACGGCGGGGATTGTGGCTTCGTTTTGGCTGCTGGTGGGGGCGCTGCTGGGACTGCGGGCGGCGGGATCGACGCTGGGGTGGGGGTTTCAATTTCAGTCGCCTGTATTTGTTGCGCTGATGGCTGGGCTGCTGTTCTTTCTGGGCTTGAGTTTGGCTGGGCAGTTTGAGATTGGACTGACGCTGACCAGCGCGGGTGGGGCGCTGGCGCAGAAGCAGGGGTATGCCGGGAGCTTCTTTACCGGGGTGCTGGCGGTGGTGGTGGCTACTCCTTGCACTGCGCCGTTTATGGGTGCGGCGGTGGGGTTTGCGCTGGCGCAGAGTGCGCTGGTGACCTTTGCTATTTTTACGGCGCTGGCGCTGGGTCTGGCTGCGCCTTATCTGCTGCTGACGTATCAGCCGGCGTGGACGCGATTGCTGCCGAGGCCTGGGGCTTGGATGGAGGTGCTGAAGCAGGCGACCGCTGTGCCGCTTTTCGGCTTTGTCATCTGGCTGGTTTGGGTGCTGGCGCAGACGCGAGGCTCGATGGCTGCCGCTACTCTGCTTGTGACGTTTTTACTGCTGGCGATCGCTGGATGGATTCTTGGCCGCTGGCCTGCACGGCGTGTGCCCAGCGTGGCGGCGGGGCTGGTGATTGTGGCTGCGATTGCTATTTGTGTCTATGGAGTGACTTCGCTGGCTGGGCCGGTTGCGGCGAGCGCGAGCGGTGGGCAGGGTAGTCCCGATGCGAGCCGTTGGGAGCCGTGGTCGCAGGCGGCGGTGGACAAGTATCGCTCTGAGGGGCGGCCGGTGTTTGTGGACTTTACCGCGAGCTGGTGCCTGAGCTGCCAGGTGAATGAGCGTGTGGCGCTGAGGACGGCGCAGGTGGATGCGGCTTTCAAGAAGGCCAACGTGGCGCTGCTCAAGGCGGACTGGACGGAGCGGGACGATGCGATTGCACAGGCGCTGGCTTCCTTTGGACGGAGCGGGGTACCGGCTTATGCGCTGTATGCGTCTAATTCTGGTACGCCGGTGTTGCTGCCGGAGGCGCTGACGCCGGGTATTGTAATCGATGCCCTGAATAAGCTGCCTGAGGTCAGTACGGCATCGGCGGGTAAGCCGTAGCGGTTGCTGGCAAACAGCAGGTCCTTCACTTCCCCACCCCAGCGACATCGACCCGTCGCTGGGGACCCCGGTTGTTCAGGATGACAAATCAATGGAACAAGTCCATTGAAAAAGACGATTGAAACGGAGTCTCGACTTACCAAACACCAAAGACAAAGGAGAATCCACATGGTCTGGAAATTTCAGCTATCGCGACTGTCCTCTTTCTTCGCATCTCTCGTAATTGCATCCACCTTCGTTCCCAGCCTTGCGCAGGAGGTTCGCATTGGCGCGGCTGCACCGGATTTCAAAGCTACCGACTCGAACGGCAAGGCTGAGTCGCTGGACCAGTATCGCGGCAAATACGTGGTGCTGGAGTGGCATAACCAGGGCTGCCCTTATACGAAGAAGCATTACACCAGCGGCAACATGCAGTCACTTCAGAAGGAGTGGACGGCGAAGGGCGTGGTGTGGCTGACGGTGATCTCGTCGGCCAAGGGTGAGCAGGGCTATGTGACGCGAGATGAGGAGAACAGCTACCTGAGCCGGATGCACGCTGTGCCGACCGCGGTGCTGCTCGATTCCGATTCCAAGGTTGCACGCCTGTACAGCGCCAAGACGACGCCGCAGATGGTGGTAATCGATCCTGGCGGCAAGGTGATCTATGACGGAGCCATCGACGACCGGCCGACCGACGATCCGGAAGATGTGAAGGGCGCAAAGAACTATGTGAACGAGGCTCTGGGCGCGGCGATGGCGGGGAAGCCCGTGCCTACTCCTTATACGCGGCCTTATGGGTGTTCGGTGAAGTACGCGGAGTAAAGACAGGGGTCAGATAAGAAGGGCGCCGGGCCGGAGCACCCTGCTGGAGATGCTGACGCCCTGGAGTTGTGCTAGCGGGCGCGGGGTTGCTTGTCGCGCCAGTCGTGGTACTCCTTCTGTTCCGCAGGAGGACGCTGAACAATATCCTTGTGGGGGCGGTGGGTTTCAACTTCCCACTTGTTGTAAATGACGGTCTCGTCCTGCGCCGGCTGGCTGGCAGTCTGCGCCGGTTGGCTGACGGTCTCCGCCGGCTGGCTGGACTGGCAGCCGGTGGTTAAAACAGAGGCCGCCAGTGCGGCGCCCAACAAGCACAAACAGGACTTCCTCAAAAAGGGCATTCATTTTCCTTTCGTCCGCACACTTGAAGGGACTGCGTTGGTTCGATGCAAGGTTTATGATCTCTGTTGCCTTATGGGTGTTCGGTAAAGTACGCGGTGCTTAGCCGGCGGCTTCAAGGCTGAGGTGAATCTCGACCTGGGAATTGGCGGGCTCGGAGGCGCGCTGGTCGTAGACTTCGTAGTCTTCGAGGAAAGCGCGCTGGCCGCCTAAGTCGGCGGGTGGCATGGCCCAGATATGCTTCCATGCAGCCTGCATGACCGCCGCTACAGGGCCTTGTTCGGTGGTGATGACGGCGTATTGGCCGGCGGGGATTTTGCGGTAGCTTAGGCCTGCGGGCAGATGGTCTATAGAGTTCACTGGAGCGCCTAGCAGATAGCTGTATTCGCCCTTTTCGTCACTGGCGTAGTCGCTGTAGACGACCATCAGGTTTTGACCGATTCGGTTGGGGATTTGCGCGCCGAGGTTTTCCTGAAAGAAGCGCGTCCAGAGTTTGCCGATTTCGCCGTTGCCGGCCATTTCTTTCGCGTTGCTGGTTCGGACCATGTAACCGGCGACGTAAATGGGGTCGGCGAGGATTTGTTTGGCGGGCAAATTCGATGTTTCCTTGGGTGTGGCGTTTTGGGCTTGAGAGCCGATGAAGAGGGCAACTGCGAATGCTGTCACGAACAGCCTCTGTGGGAATGGCGAAGTCATGCGAGGGCTGCCTTTCTGCCTTCGCGACCATCGTAGCAGCGACGCTTGTGAATCTCTTTTAGAACTTGTCCATAAACTTTGCGGTGGGTTCGGGTATTGAAGCAAGACTTGTCGGTGTCCGAGTTCGACAAAGCTATAAAAAGCTATAACAGGCTGTAGATACAAAGTATCCCACCTTAGCCGCAAAGAACGCGGCGAAGATGGGGCACCCTGTTTGTGATCCGAGGGGTATTTTTTGATGAGTTCTTAGGGATTGCGCTTGGATTGGCGGATTCTTCGCAGCTCTTCGAGGCGTTGGGCTAGCTGCTTTTCGCGGCCTTCCTGGGTGGGTTCGAAGTAGCGGCGGCCGGTTAGGGAGGGCGGCAGGCAATCCATGTTGGCTACTTTGTCTTCTTCGTCGTGGGCGTATTTGTAGCCTTTGCCGTAGTCGAGTTCTTTCATGAGCTTGGTTGGGGCGTTGCGCAGGTGAAGCGGGACAGGCTCCTGGCGGGTGGTTTCGATGTCCTGCTGGACGGCGGCGTAGGCCATGTAGACGGAGTTGGATTTGGGAGCGAGGGCGAGATAGACGACGGCTTCGGCTAGGGCGAGGTCGCCTTCGGGGGAGCCTAGGAAGTCCATGGTTTCGCGGGCGCTGAGGCAGAGGTTGAGGGCTTCGGGGGCGGCGAGGCCGATGTCTTCGACGGCCATGCGGATGACGCGGCGGGCGAGGTACATGGGGTCTTCTCCGGCGGCAAACATGCGGCCGAGCCAGTAGAGGGCGGCGTCGGGGTCGCTGTTGCGGACGGATTTGTGGAGGGCGGAGATCAGGTTGTAATGCTCTTCGCCGGACTTGTCGTAGAGGAGGACGCGTTGTTGGAGGGCTTCTTCGGCGAGGGCTCGGGTGATGTGGCCGGCGGAGTGCGGAACCTCAGGGGCTAAAGCCCCTTCTTTTGGGTCGGACAAATTGCCAGGGCTAAAGCCCTGGCCTACCGAGCCCTGGCCTACCTGTGCGCGGTCGGAGGCTAGTTGGGCGGAGACTTCGAGGGCGTTGTAGGCATTGCGGCAGTCTCCGCTGGAGTATCCCGCGAGTAGGGTCAGGGCCTCTTCATCGGCGGTAAGGTTGAGAGCGCCGAGGCCGCGTTCGCGGTCGATGAGGGCG
>Ga0302325_10003586_pt1 | contig 36472 bp, 43 predicted proteins | sample Palsa_T0_2_FD_201948 | JGI IMG/M metagenome (GOLD analysis project Ga0302325, IMG submission 201948) | Peat permafrost microbial communities from Stordalen Mire near Abisko, Sweden - Palsa_T0_2 | ecosystem: Environmental > Terrestrial > Soil > Palsa > Peat permafrost | place: Sweden: Abisko...
ATCGTTCGTCTTCTCATCCGGCGATGCGGCCTCCGCCGTGTATGTAATTCGTTCGGGGAAAATTGCTCTGATATGGGCGGACTCGCACGAAGCCTTCGGAGCGGGCAAAATCCTCGGACTGCCAGCAGCCTTCAACGAGGAATACAGCGCGACTGCGCGGGCAGTGGTGGATTCGGAGTTGGGATTCATCCCCGCAAGCAGAGTGATGGATATGCTCGAACGCAATCCCACGCATATGCACGCGGCACTGAAGCTGTTGGCGCTGGAAGTGGCGAGAATGCGGGATATGATCGCAAACGCGCCCGACGACAACAGATTGCATTTGGTAGAGAAGTCGAGTGCCTAGCTAGGCGGCTTTCTTTGCGGCCTTCTGAGCGGCCCAGCGTGCTTTCAGCGCGGCTACGATCCGTGCGCGGCCAGCAGCGCTCATGGTGTGCTTCTTCTTGACTGGCGCTACTTTCAATTTCTTGGATCGTGATTGGCTTTGCTTGCCCATTTTGCCAGCAGCCCATCGTGCTTTGGTTGCGTCTCCGATCCGCTTACGGGCCTCTGCGCTCATCGTGTGTTTCTTCGCTGCTTTCTTGCCGCGTGGTGCGCCGTGCCCGTTTTGACCGGCTAACAGTGCGCGGGCTTGGTGAAGGATGGCAATTTCGGAATCAACTGAGGAAAGAAGATCAGTTAGGCTCATACCGAATAGTGTAAACCGGGGCGACCCACTCTGAATGAAGGCTACACTTGGGGCAGCCCTTCAGGTAGATCGTGATGAGTGTGGGGACCGATACCAATATGCCTCCAATTAGAGCGCTCCAGAGTGGTATAAGCGATTTCCACCACTCGCTAGCCTGTATTTGGCGATCATGAATAGTAATAGCGGTCTGGAGAAGTGCGCCAACGAAGTCGGGAGATAACGGCGGACGTTTGTCTCCCTCCTTCGGCAGAACGTATCGCGCAACCAAGGACAAGCCGTGCTCACGGGCGGCTACCCTAAAAAACTCGTGGTGTTCTTTAGCAAGTTCAAACCATTTCGCGGCGGAACCCGGCTGGCCTTGCAGTTCTTTCGCCATTCCATCTTCGCTGCGTCCTGTATCTGGATCAAGCGCAAGTACCTGAATGAGCGCAAGCACGTCGGCCAAGCGACCGGGTTTCGTATATGGTCCTTTGCTCATTTGCCTCTCTCCTCTCCAATATCATGTCGGCAACATCGTAGCACTAGGACGTAGAGGCGGGTTTCTTCCCTTGCATCTGATCGAATGGCTGTTTACAGGACGGGCATTGAACGATGTGATTGGCGAGTCGGAGGATTTCAGAGGGAGGGATTCGGTATCCGCAGATCGGGCACGGGAGTGTCAGGTCGAAGGATTGCATCGATGACTCTTGATCGGAGAGGCATGGAAAAACCGGGTGCAGCTTGCACACTCGTTCTGTGGATTTCGCAATTGAGAGGATAATGCCGGAGAGGATCAGGGCTGCCAAGGGGACGGTACTCCTCTTTTTATACCTGCACACTGGCGAACGTCCTAGGTTCTCAAATTTGAGAGATACAGTGTCCGGAGAGCCCCCGAGAGAGGTTATGAATGAAAGCGGGCAGCTATTTTGATCAGAAGGGCAAACGCGCAGAGGCTGTCATCCAAACCTTAGCGGTGGATACGTTCTTTACCGACTGGTGCTACCCGAATCCGAAGAGACCAAACGGTGAGGAATTGTGCGATCTGCTCGTCGTGTTCGATGACACGGCGATCATTTGGCAAATCAAAGACCTAAAAGTGGACGAAAACGGGCGTTACAAGAAGGCAGAGGTGGAGAAGAATCTGCGACAGCTAGGTGGAGCTAGGCGGACCCTCTTTGACCTCAAGGCCCCCGTCACCCTCTCGAATCCTCGGCGTGGTGCCGAAGTATTCGATCCGAGAACAATAAAATACATTCACTTGATTTCGGTTTTTATGGGAGAAGGAACCGAGCCAATGCCGATCATGACGGAAGTAAAGGGACATGTAGTGCATCTCTTCACACGAGAGTTTGCAGACATTGCCCTACAGGAACTAGACACGATTTCGGACTTCTGCCGCTACTTACGGGAAAAGGAGAGCATTGCGACAGAAAAATATCTCATGATTCTGGGAGGTGAAGAAAATCTGCTGGGTAAATACATTGAGCTGGGTCGCAACTTCCAGTGGACGGCTAGTCACGACCTCATCATGGTTGATGACACGATATGGCCCAAAATCGAAACCATGACGCAATACGTCGAGAAAAAGAAGCTCGATGAGATCAGCTATGGTTGGGACAAGATGATCGACAGAGCGCATGAGGGTTCAGCGAGGTACGAAATCATTGCGAGAGAACTCGCCCGGCCTGATCGCTTTTCCCGCCGCATTCTCGCAAAGTCGTTTATGGAGGCGTATTCGGAGTTTATGAGTTCTGATGGCGATATGGTGCGGCGAAAAACCAGCCATCTCGGTGCGACGTACTGTTTTCTCATTACAAATGATGTACGACACGGTTCAGCCAGAAGTCAGCGCATGCTGCAATTCATGTGTTTTGTGGCTAGGGGGCTGGACAAAGACAATCAGAAGGTTATAGGAGTCTCAACCACTGGTCAGAACACGGGCTATGACTTTTGTCTCCTTATAATGCTGCAATGGACTCCTGAAGATGAAGCACACAAGGCCCACATTCAGGAGAGGCTCGGCATATTCAAGTCTCCCAAGATTACGGAGACCTCTGAGGAGGAATATCCTCCGCTCAAGGAGAGCCAAATCTGATGGCTTACTCGAAAGAAACATCATCGGGAAGCCCCAGTTCGCGCAAAGCAACCTTAATCTCATCGATTTTCTGCTTGGACACCCCGCCTTCAGGCGCGATCTCGACATTCAAGCCGATCTTGAGGCCGCTCTGGGTGGCAAACTTCGAGAGCACTTTCGTATAAAAATTCATCCACTTTTGGGGCGGGACATCTCCTTGCCAACTAACTCGGCTCACATCAACTGGAACGGTCGGCGTTGGCGTGGGCGACCCAGATGCTCCTTCTATCGGGGGTGGTGTTGGTGGTGCTACTGGAGTCGGGGTGGGCGCTGACTTCTCGGCAACATATGCCTCCGCAGTCTCTCGCTGAATGATGAACATGTCTTCGGACAGTTCGATGTCGAAGGCCGTCAGCGATGTCTTCCAGTGGAATGGAGCGTAACTGCCGTCGGGTTTCTTGCCCACGTAGGCGAGCATTCCGTTCTCGACGCCTCTAGCAATTGTGTCTTTTAGGCTTTCTGAATTCAGCAACCGGGGGAATTGCGGAGATGCGAAGAATGCGTCACGGACAGATTTGGTGCTCCATTCCTTGAATGCAGGAGGCCAGTTCCTTGAAAGGAAGTTTGGGCTCACGGCGTCTTCAATATCGCCGTCCTGACGAAGGCGATTCAATATCAATTCCACAATGGAATTCGCCGCGCTCGAATGCACCAAGCCCAGATCAACTGTCTTCCAACCGTTGTCTTTTCCCAGAAGCATCAGGTTCTTGTAGGTGCGCCAGACAATCTCTTTGGCGTCCCGCTGCGCCTTCTTGACGTTCTCGGCAAGCTGCCTCTTCTGAGCCTCATCCAGACGGAGATCGTCCTCTTCGTCGGCGATATCCTCCCACGCAAGAACCTTGCGGGCCTCATCGCGGAGGGCATTAGCCGAATCTGGAACGGCCCACACCAATCCGCTCTTGTACGTTCTGCCAGAAGTGCCGCTTTCCTTAGTGGCACTTTCGATGAACTCTCTCGTCGCCTTATCCGAAATCGACTGCTCGGGTGACATCACCACCAACGAAAGCACAGGACGGTCTGCGATCTGTCCGCTCTTCTCGGGGAAGTAGACCCTATCAACGCCGGTCCCGCCAGTGAAGACCTTTTGAACCTCCGCACGCAGTCTCTCATCAATCTTCTTCGGCGGAACGCTGGCTCGCCGATCCGCAAGAAGTTTGTTCAGGTTGGGCGATAAGCTGAAATGGTAGCGATTCTTTTCGGAGGACAAGAAGTAGCAAGTGGTGGACAGCGTTTCCAGAACTGTTTCGATATTGCCGATGTCGATGTCGGGCTCTGCAACTGCGAGCCTTATCTCTGGCAGCGTTGCCTCGGTCTTGGACTGGCCGCCGTTGGATTCGAAAAAGATCGACGTTGCAACTTTCTGATGCAGGCGTGATTTCTTGATACTATCGACCGCCTCTTTGTCCAATCGCACTGCATGAGATTCCTTCTTGCCGCAGATGTCGGTCGTCACGGCACCCTCAAGTTTTGCGCCGCCCAGTTGCTCGAAGGCCGCTGACCGAAACATCGGATCATCGAGAGGGGCGGTACCCATCACTATCAGAGCATCTTTGTGTGCCCCTTTGAATCCGGCCTGATACGCATGGGAAACCCAGAGCGCCAAGAGGCGCAGAATACCGCGAGTCTGCTGGAACCGTGGCAATTGCTGCCATTTTCGCTCAAAGACCGACAGCAATGTCGGATGGAACGGATAGCTGGCCGCGAACTGCTCCTTGGCATTGTCTGCGGGGAACCAGTTGGGAATTTGAGTTCTGTTATTGAGAATGAATTCGCCATACTCCTGTGAGGTCTTCTTGCCCTCATCGGGGATGCCGCCCCATTCGAACAAGCGGCGTCGGATGATCTCGGAAGCTTCCGTTTCAGCCGACATGATCATCGCCTTGCCCAGACGATCAAGCATCTTCTGGAATCGGTCGAAATCACCTTCATCCTCTGGGGTCATTTCGTCCAGCAAAGACGGTAGCGACACAGCGAGCACAACCCGATCCTGAGCCCGCGCCTCTTCCGAAAGGTTCTGCACGAATGAATACAGTTGGTTTGTGAGACCAGACTTTCGATTCCTCCCCATGTAGTTAAGCAACTCGTCCATCAAGATCAATGCGGGTTTGTCTTTGGGAAGGAATGAACGGATCACTTCGCTAGAAGGCGCGGTTAGTTCTTGGTCGTGCTTGGCTACTACCGCAAAACTTTCTTTGCCGCCGAGTTGAAACGCTATCTCACCCCAAGGCGTCTTTCGCAGCGGAGTACCATCGTTTCCGCCGCGACCTGTGAGGGAATCGAATTCTGTGCCGACAAAGACGGCGACCGCCGACGCTGGTATTGTCTTGACGCCAGCGTCTTCGAGAATACTTGGGACGCCTTTCCACTTCCGGGATTCTGGCCCACCTTTGGCCAAGTGATACAGAAGCGTGAGTGCGTGGGTCTTGCCACCTCCGAATTGTGTGGTCAGATTGAACACAGCCGAAGTCTCGACTTTGATGCCGGAGAGCCGCCGAACAGTATTCGCCGCCAGTACCGTCAGGTTTTTCGTCAGGAACGTGCGGTCGAAGAAACGGGCTGGCTCCTGATAATCGGCAGGGGCCCGGTTGTCCCGTACGTGATCGAGATGAACGGCGAACTCCGAGGCGTCGAGGGGACGACCGTCTCTCAGGTCTTCGCGTGGCGTAACGACCTTATACCAAGGCTTCAGTGCCATAGCTGACAATGCTCCCGATCAGGCGCGTCCAAAACGCCCCAAATTCACGTTGTAGTGCCAGTCCTTGAAAAAGCCGTAAGGGAAGGTACCAGATTCGTTTCTCGATCCCACAATTAACATGGTTTCCCCGCCGATCCGAGTCCTCTCCTGTATCCCCATAGCCTGTGCTACCTGCTCCGACAGGTGGCGAACCAGCGTGCTGCCTACCGCTGCATCCTTCCGATAGCAGAACACAATGCGAATCTCTGCACGTGTGCAGAGGACTTTCCACAAGGAGTAGGCGACTCGATCATCTTCACTGCTGTTCTCCAATTCAATAGCAGCTATCGGGAATCGCCAGCGACGGTCTCCTGCTGGCTCGAAAGCAACAACGTCTAGAGCAAGGTACTCTTCTCGTGCGACTGGCAGCAGCGTCGAGCGATTCCCTTTGGCTGCTGCCTTCCATCCCATTGATTCACATGTCGAGCAAACAACTCCTGTCAGGGCGGTTGTCCATTTCCCCAGTTGCCCACGAATCGCCGCATCTTTCAGAAGTGTCGATGATTCGTGGCGCTGAACGATATCCATAAACTTGCCGTACCAAACCTGAGCCAGCGCCTCCGACATCAGAGACCCAGCCCCTTCTTGCGAGCTAGGACACCATCAATCCATCTTTTTTCATCACTAATCTTTGGATACAGGAACGAGAGAACCTGCGCCAACCGCCAGAATCGTTCGTCTCTGCCAACCCCTTCGTCCACCAGAAAACGACGCAGCGCCTCGCCACGACTCGCCGCGAAAAGAATCATGCATTGGTGAACTCGGTCGAGAACGGTGGTACCTTGAGCCGGAACACCCTTGCTACCCCAGCTTCCAGCTTCTTCCACCTGCTCCAACTCCGCAACAAACCCCAATTGGAGTTGCGCAGTTTTCTTCCTTCGTGGTGTCGTTGGCGATTCCGATTCGTCCTTGCCGAACAGCCTGCGGGTACGTTCGGCGACAGGTAACAGGCGAGCAATTTCGCCTTTGATCTCGACCAAAGAGGTCAGCGACTCAAGACTAGCGCCCAGCCCTTGGGCAATCTTTCTAGCAGCATCGTATTCAAGGACATAACCCTTCTGATTGGGAGTATTTTCCTCGGGTTCGTCATCTTCAACTATCTCTTCGACCTCTGATCCGTTGGTCGCCCCTTGCCCAGCAAAGAGCGTCCACAACCACATTGCTGTGAGTCGTGCATCTTCTTCGAACCCGCTCGCGTCCGCTCCTTTGAATACCACCGCGAGGGCTTCTTTTGCTACTGCCGCCCAGACTTGTTCTAGGTATTCGCGCAAAGTAACAGTCTGACCGCTTGCTTTCTCAACACTGGAATAGCGAGAAAAGATTTCGAGAGCAGGGCCAATACAAGCAAAGATGGCGTCCGCTCCGACGACTCCTTCCTCCGCTAATCGAGGCATCCACTCGTGAATACGACGCGGCAGTTCGTGCAGTAGGTTGCGCCAATCCCCGATATCAGGCCTTCCCGCCGAAGCGTCGGAACTCGCACGCGGGCGGCAGACGAGATGGACAGAGGACGCGAGGACAGCAGAGTTGCGAGCCCTTAGTCGGCTACCCATTTCGGTATCAATGGGCCACGAGGCACAGATTACCCATCCTGCCTTCACCATCGCTTCCAGTTGCAATTCCCACACATCAGTACCTTTGTGGGCAAAGACCACTACACCGATCCCGCTTGGTTGCAAGACTCGCCTACTCTCCTCCATGGCACGCTGCATCAATTGTTCATAATTCGCCTTTGTCTTGTAAGCATAGGACTTGTTTCTTTCCGCCAACTGGACAATTTCTTCGCGCTTTGGAGTTAATTCCTCCAAGAAGAGGTCCGGATAAAGACTAGGAATCATCCTTTTAAGCCAAACGTAAAAGAAGTCGGACAAGTCAGCGTAGGGGACCAAATCGTAGTACGGTGGGTCGGTGAAGAAAAGGGAGCTCGAACCATCAGGAAGAGATTGTTGTGTCGCCGACGCCCTTTGTGAAATACCGCAACGTTCGATTCCTCTTACCCCATCGATTGCCTTTAACGTTCCCTCAACGGCATTGCTCCAATCTCTGGTTGCTCCGCTGAAGATGTTACATTCAACATAGTCCCATACAATTGGAAGAGCTTGCCTGCCAAAAGTGTGCCCTATATCCTGACTCGTTGAACGCCACGCGCAGAGAGAACTATTGCTATCAGCCTGCTTATCGACTGCAAAAGCCAAGACGGTCTTGACGGCCTTTGTAAAGTCTCCATCATCTCCCGAGGATTCGTCTCCGATTTGGCGTACTTTGGAAGCGAGCGTTCCGATGGCGAGAGCCTGTCTAGCATTAAACAAGTCACCCCACGTCTCTACGCCCAAAAGCTGTATGTTAAAGATGCTTCGTAGATATGGTAGTGGTTCGTCTGGAATCCAACTGACACCCTCCGGTTTCTCATTTTGTAGTTGAGTCTCCAGTCGCTTCTTCGCTTTCAAGAAAATTATGGAATCCGCCGCGCAAGCGGGTCTAACGTCCCGCTTTCCATCGTGCATTGTCACTACTGCCAGCATTCGGGCAGAAGATGCCCCGCCCCTCTTGGTAAGAAATTGCTTTCGGACATTCTCCGCGAGTGTCGTGAATCCGCAGACAGGACACGTTGCTGAGCCTCTGCGGACCACGGTCACGACGGCAGACGACTGCGGGTTTCGGACGACCTTCACCGCTACTTGTCTGGGTTCGCTTCCTTGGCATAGAACCAATGCAATTCTGAGTTTGTCTGTATTGATCACCCAAGGCGAACGCACCATCGGCACTTCCGCGCCGCAGCCGGGGCCTTCGCATTGAATCGTGCGAGCCCAGAGATAGGCGATGGGAGTCGCGCCATCCGTGTCCTTTGGATAGAACTCGGCCAGTTCCTTCTGGGCTTCGTTCTTAATCCACTCTCCTCGTTTTCTGACTTCATCGGCGAGGCGCTGCCCGTATTTTGGGATGTATTCGAGAACAACCTTGTTGAGCAGGACAGGGATCGGGTTCAGGTCACTCGCGAACACGTCAGCGCCCACGCGCAGGGCTTCGAGCGGAATCGAACCGCCGCCAGCGAACGGGTCAACAACGAGCGGGCGAGTGCCGGAAGCTCCACCCATCGCCTCGTGAGCAGACCGAGTGAGATCGCGACTGGTTTGGATGTATTCTTCTGATATCGAGTTATCCCAATTCGCGAAATCGGCGATGAAGTCCAGAAGTGCGCATCGCAGTTTCAGATTGTTGTCCAGCCCGCTGGGATCATTGCGGAACTCTATGAATCGGCCGTAGCTCTCGCTACCCAAGGATTTCAGGTGATCACGTGACCACTTCGTCATCCAGTGACGTGCGGTAGCGCGGAAGGCATCAGGACAGTTAGGGTCTGCTGGGTCAGGCCACAGGGAGGCACAAATAATAGCTCGGCAAGCTGCGAGCGGCCTTCTCGCCCACCAAATATGCAGAGTTGATATATGGCCATGTCGAATGCTCTTTTCGCGCCGGGCGTGCTCGGAGATTCGCTTGATGGGAAGATCGACTTCGATCAGTCGCTTAGGCAACACAGCGGTCATCTAGACTCACCGCCAATAATTTGCTCGGCACTCGTATGGTAGTGGTCAATCTTCACAATAGGCTCCCAGCCCAGTCTCGCTGGGTCTTGTACCGCGTGCAGTTCTGGTTTCGACCCACAGTTGAAGACGGCATATAGCCAGTAGTCCTGCTTCAACCGCTCTGCGGTCTTGTACTCGTTGAAGCTCAGAGCAACCTCGCCTATCGCGGCTCGGCCTTTGACCTCGATGAAGCGAACGTCGGTGAAGGTCTTCGGATCATGCGGATGGGGCTTGCGGGAGATCAGGTCGAAGCCACGATTGTCGGATTCGACGCTCTCGACCTCCCATCCACGGCTGGTCTCATATTTCGTCGCCTCTGCGATGGCAATCTTCTCGATCTCTTCATCGCGCACCATGAACGCAATGCCCGGTGCGTTCCGTTCGGGATGAGGCAGAACCCAAGCACGCCCAAGGTGCTGAATATCTCCGATGGTGCATTGCTTCTCATTCCTCAACTCGGCTCGGCGGTTCTCAAGTCGGTTGTTCAACTCATCTAGGTGAGACTCAGCCAACGAGATGTTCCCATCGAGTCCCTGCACGGTGACGCCCGACTGCTGCCGCCCGACGAGTTCCGCGAGTTGCAAGTTCTGGCGATTGATTAGCTCGCCGAGAGAAATCTCCATGTGGCGGGAGATCGTGTCCACCTCTTTGGCACGCTGGGCGGCTACTTCATCCAGCAACGGCTTCAACGCGATATCAACGAGAGTGTGCTCGACCGTCGCACGGTCAGGAAGGCTGCTGTCATCTGGAACGGCGGTTCCCTTCGGGGCCGGAGATATATCCAACAGAAGTGTCGGCTGCTTGATCGTGAGTTGCCCATCCATTGTTGCTTCAACAATGAACAGACGCCTATGGATGCAGTTAGCCCGTCCATCTTTGATCGAAGCACCAAACACATCCAATCGGTAGGGCAATTTGGTGTGCAGGTCGTAAAAGACCGTCCCTCTTCGCAAGTCATCGCTGACCCGCTCACTAACATCCTCTCTGACAGTCTCGAACAACGGATGACCGGGCGTGACCCACTCTAGAGTCGCGTCCTGTGGCAACAGCGCCTTGTCGAATACGACCTTCTGGTACTCGTGCCCCAGCTTTCCGTACCTGCCTTCAAGCCGCTCGCCAATGGGGTACAAGGTGCGAGGAACCCTGCCGATTCGATAGACGTGCCCATCCTTCTGGATGGGTTTCGGGTTGACACCTGAGATCGGCGCTGCTTGTGTGAAGAAATCCTCGATGACCTCTGGAATGAGACGCCGTTCACGAGCCTCAGCAGCCTTGCCAACAATCGCGCCGAGATTCAACTCGCGCTTTGCCAATCCTTCTAATGTTGAGTTGGTGATCTTTCGAAAACGCTCAGCATCGACCTCTCGGACAATTCGAGCTTCGATATTGGGGAGGTCAGTTCTCCGCGCGTACATATCACGAAAGAGCTTTTCGAGGAGATTCGAGGGGAAGACTTCACCGACGACATCGAACACATGGTCAGTGCCCAGCTCTTTACGAATCTCGGTTAGCCGTTCAAGGAGCTTTTGGAGCACTCGGCCTTCTCGTGTGTTGAGAGCGGCGAAATTAAAGATGAGGCAATTGTGTTCTTGCCCGTAACGATGGATGCGACCCATACGTTGTTCCAGTCGGACAGGGTTCCACGGGATGTCGTAGTTAATCATCAACCAGCAGAATTGAAGGTTGATACCTTCGCCCGCCGCCTCAGTTGCAACTAAAATCTGCGCCTCTTCTCTGAACTCCCGTTCGGCGTAGATTCGCGTGCCGGGTGTGTCGCGGTCTCCAACCTTCATCCCACCGTGAATTTGGGTTACCTTGAGACCCCACTCCCGTAGCTTCCCCAGAGGGCGTCCGTCTTGTCCGTCTCCTGCGAGATAATCGAGCGTGTCCTTGTGCTCAGTGAAGACAAGCAACTTCATATTTGGGTTCGAGAAGATTTCCTGTTCCGCGAGCACATTCTTGAGCTTCACCAGCTTCGACTCGACTTCGCGATGTTCGAGCGCCCGAGCTTGGTCGATTAGTCTGCCGATCTGGAGAATTTCCTCCTTGAGTAGAGTTGGATCAAAACTGATCGCCGCGTTCTCGATCTGCTCGATATAGTCTTCCCGCTCTTCTTCCGGGAGGTCGTCCAGATCATCTGGGATTTCCATCTGCTTTCGGAGGTAGTCACGAGGATCGTCCAGAATCTTCCTGCGCTTGTCTCTCATGCGCTCAAGGCTGCGACGAACTGCGTAGACACTGGACGCGAATCGGCGCTGAAGCATTGCCATCGTGAAGCTCAGAGCACGGCTGCGAGGGGAATCCTCTTGAGCAGCTTTGATCGACTGATCTTCGACGTATCGGGTGAGAGCGTCATAGAAGTCGTACTCTTCGCCGTCAAGATCGAACGAAGCGGTGTGGACAGAGCGGTCAGTGAAGAGCTTCCTCACCTGCCCGGTCTCCGGGTCGGGAAACGACACCAGCGCCTCTTTTGTACGCCGGAGGTAGAACGGTGCGTAGTTCCGCCGCATGGCCTCTTCGAGGCTCTTGACGTTGCCGTACACATCCCGATCCAAGAGTTCAAGGAAAAGGCAAAAATTCTCGGGATCGCCCTTGTGCGGGGTCGCCGTCATTAACAAGAAATGATCGGTCATGCTGGACAGCGATTCTCCGAGCTTATAGGCGAGGGTCTTCTTGTCCGCGCTGTAGGCAGCCATCTTGTGGGCTTCATCCACGATAATTAAGTCCCAGCGGCTGCGGAGAAGGCTGTCCTTGGCATCCTCGACTCTGGAGACCCACGAAATCGATGTGACAACCTGATTGCGTTCCTGCCACGGATTCATGCCGTAGTTAGCGCGAAGCACGTCGCTGCGAATGACCTCGAACTGCTCCCGAAACTTTTCCTTCATTTCCCGCTGCCACTGAAAGGAGAGGCTGGCGGGCGTAATGATGAGCGTTCGTTTGACCAGACCTCGTATTTTTAGCTCCTTGAGCAGAAGCCCCGCCATGATGGTCTTGCCTGCGCCAGGGTCGTCAGCAAGCAGGAATCGGATGCGCGGCATCGTCAAGAAGTAGTCGTAGACCGCTTCAAGCTGGTGCGGAAGTGGGTCTACGCGGGCGATGGAAAGCGAAAAATACGGATCATATTCGTAAGCGAGACCCAGCCGAAGAGCTTCAATACCAAGTCGGAACCGCAGGGGGTCGCCGTCGAAGGGTTCTGTTTCAGGGCTGGACACCAGTTCGGCAAGTTGCCCGGCGCTCAGAATCGGCTCATGAACCTGATTTGTGTTTAGTCCCTTCCCTACGAGCTTGACGGATGTGCCCATCGGGATTGCAACGATCACCTGTACGGGCTCGGGGAAGATCGGCCCCCGCACGATGACGTTCGGTTTCAACTGGTCCAAAAGCATCTGTTAAGCCCTGAAGGATTGAGTTGCCGCAACTGGCGGCCCTCTGTGGTGACACGACGCCAATCTTGGGGAAGCAAACTGCTAAATATAGCAGAGTAAAGGAATTGCTTCTCGTAAGGCCCCCACAGCAAAGTAAAAAAAGCGCCTGCGCAAGAACTCCCGGCAACCGTACTCGCGTACCGGTCGCGCTGCTCTTTCTCCGACGCTATCGTGGGCGAGATGAAGCGGGCAATAGAAACAGCATAGGCGTAGAAATGGCGGATGTCATCCGCAGGCGAACAGGCTTGTTAAGCTAATCATCCGTGAGCGTCCGATTTCCTTCCACCGATGGAGTGTCTAATCGCGCACTCGCCCGCTGGTGGGAGAGCAAGGCGTGATAGTGATGCCGGAAGGTGCGTGCGAGGTTCGACGAGGAGCACAATGGTGAAGATGGAGATTCAGAACCCGCAAACGGGCCTGTTCCTGCCGTTGCAAGGTGCATTCAATTTTCGAGTCAATCCCTCGGGGATTCAGGGAATTCCTGAGGCGTACACCTTCGGCGTGGACTGGACACAGGGAGGAGAGGGGCAGGAAATCCTACGGGAGCATATCCGATCAAAATCTCTGCTCAGCGTGAAGCATCACGGCCAGTTGTACGCGGGCGTGGTTGAATTTACCGCCGACATCAATTCCCCGAACGGCGCTGTGATGGTCAGGAAGCAGACACACTGAGCCGCTGGCCGATCTACAATCGCTCTGATTCGAGGAGAACCAAACATGAAAATACAGGTCACTTGGAACATACGAGACGGGAGCAGCGACACTGTGGAAACAGTCGTCAATCCGAACGATCCACACAAGGACGATGAAGAGTTGCAGGTCACTAAGGCGAGAGCGGCGGCCAGCGCCCGCTTCACTCAGAAGTTTGGGAAGACGCCACCACCAAACGAGCTTTCAGTTCACGTTATTAAGGATTAGGCCGCACCGTCCCTCTAGTCCGTCTTGCACGATATGCAATCATGGCTGATCTGGGCTAAGCGTAACCCAGCCGCTCGGCGTTTTCCGCAAACGAGTTGTCTTAACGATGCCTTGCACGGTTCGGGCGAGATCGTATTCACCGCTTGGAATATCCCGCTCATCTACGCTTTCAATGCAATGCACGACATCCATGAGCTTCGTTAATGTTTGTGGCGTTGACGGAACCGCCCTGAATCCTACCGCAAAGGTGATGCTGTAATTCACATCCCAGCGATTTGAAGGAAACACTTTGCTCGTTAGAGTTCCGAGCCCCTTTTCGGTATCCCAATGATCGCTCACGAGATGATCCTCCTTTAACGAGGCGAACAAAACGTTCTATTTCGCCGCTTTCTTCTGTTTGGCCCAGCGGGCACGCTGTGCGGCTGCGATCTTTGCGCGGGCTTCGGCGCTGAGAGTCCGCTTCTTCGCTTGCCTCTTACGCACTGGGAACGGTCCATCCTTCCCAACCAAAAGGTTGCGGACCTGTTGAAGAGTAGCAATCTCGGAATCTATAGCGGAGAGAAGTTCGGAAGTGTTCATGCCGTATAGTGTAACGCGGCAACTCAAAGCGATCTATAATTCAGCCCGCATGGGGTGAAAGATGGAATCTATCGCAGACGAAAAACACGTTATCGATATTGTTCGAAGGATCAAAGACCGTGTGCCAAAGCTGTCCGATGAAACCGGAAAGAACACCACATCCGGCAAACCTGAGTACTCGATTGCCGTAGGCAGATTGTGGGAAGAATACGGGAAGGATCAAGAGAACGCGGATGAGTGGAAGCTTTGTGCGGGTAGGTACCATCCGCACCCAGAGGAGAAGCATGGGGAGTATTTGGTTGACTTCATACTTTTCGAAGAAGGATATGGTGCGCGGATCGCTTGCGAATCTGAGTGGGGTAAGAACGGGGGCGACGTGGAATGGGATTTTGACAAACTTGTGGGGGTTAAAGCGGATATTAAGGTGCTTATTTACGAGTGCCCAGATTCTAAATTGTTGGAAAATCTAAGAGAAAGATGCTTGGCAAATAACGCCTTGGTTTCCCCCGATGAGGCATTTGTATTCGTAAGATTCGACGGTAGCGATATCGAGGCTCGCTGGTGGCATCCCAGCCGACAAGGGCCGTTCGAAGCCAGTGAGATTGAAGTCGAACCGCTGATAGGTATTGAGGGCGTTGTAAAAGACACTCCGGTAGCGTCCTGATGACATACTGGGCCTCGCAACGCTGATATTCATAGCGTGGCAGGCGTGGGAAACTCGCAAAGCGGCGCAATCTGCTAGGGACGGCATCCGCCTGCAAGAGACTCTTAATCAACAATGGGTGGAAATTAGCGGCTGGAGAAAAGAGGGATTTGGTTCTCGCGAGCTTACCCCGCCTAGATTTACCATAGCCGCTGAAATCGGCAATACCACTCAGGCTCCCCTTACCGTTCAATTCGTATTTATCGGGGTTCCGGGAAAGCCTCTTGCGGAGTATGAAATCAAAAGTATGCTTGCCCCTAATGCCGAACCGATCAAGATCACTTACTCCGGAGAGGTAGAGCCAATGTTTGCCCAATCTTACAATATGGGCCACTTCCCGGTTGTCATTCAGGGACAAATTAGGTTCACAGACTGCTTTGAAAAGGAAAGAACCCAGTCTTTCCGACGCGCCTGCTACTTGGGTCCGGGAATCCGCTTCCAATCCGTGGCAATATCTGAATTGGAAAACCCCATAGCCAATCCACAGGTCAACCAAAATCCAGATTAAGGCAAATGGGGTTATCGGCTTATCCGGTAGCCCTCTTTTATGCCCTTATCCTGTGGCGCTAGGGGGTCAGGGTTCAATTGTGATGGGTTGGGCGGCACTCGGATACCCCGGAAACCGAATCGATCCACCCATGCACAAGCTCACCGGCCCGCTACTTTCTTCAGGATCATCTTCGCCAACGTCACACTATCCGCCACAGCGCATGTCACCCGAGGGGTGGGATTCTTGATGTCATCACGGGCCAACCGAACCGCGCAGATTATCGAAGCACAGATTGCAACCGTGCTGGCAAAGCGTGCGCTCTGCTCGTTCTCCCACGCGATTGCACGCTTCATCTCCCGGCGTCAAAAAGCATGGCGTAGTGAAGCCGGATTCGGTTCCGGGCGCAGCGCCACACCAACGCGTATACTTGCCGCAAACTTTCTGCGAGAGGGCAAGAAAGCAGAATGGCTAGTCCACCGAAACCGCAGGTTAAGGACCTTGACCATGAACAAGGCGAACAGCATCTGATTTCACAGGTCAATGCAGCCATAGCAGACGCATTCGCGAAAATCCTGCAAGAGAAGCACCTCTACCAACGAATAACGATTGACTTCGGCGGTATTCTCAGAGGAGTGCGCAATCGCGTTCGTGAGGGATACCTCAGCCAGTTCGAGCGCGCCTTGAGGCTGAGTTCTCCGAAAATCGTGCTGAGTTCCACGCGCAAGCTTTACGAGGAATTTCAGCTCTCGCCGGTCAATGTGAAATTGTTTTGCAGAAGTTGTCAAAGGCGGGAAGCATATCGCTGCCTTTCTGCCAAGGATTTGACAGCCGAAGCAATCTCCGCCCATTCGCTCGGACTGATCGTTCCAGCCTTGAGCCAATTCGCGCCCGAACTAAATTTCTCAAGAGATTTGCAACTTTTCGTTTTTGTTTATCGATGCGAGGGATGTGCAGCCAAGGGCAAACCAGAGGCATTCCTGCTCAGAAGAGAAGGCTGGACCTTCTCGCTTGACGGGCGCTCGCCGATTGAGCACGTTGAGATTCCCAGTTTCATTCCAGAAAAGGAACGTCGGCTTTATCGGGATGCCGTTATAGCAAATAACGCTGGCAAAACTCTGGCGGCGATCTTCTACCTCAGAAGCTTTGTTGAGCAGTTCGCCCGGCGTGTAACGGGATTGACCGGGAAGCAGACTGGCCAAGAGATTACGTCAGCGTATGCGGCAACTTTGCCGGATCAGCTTCGCGACACGATGCCTTCGCTGAAGGAATGGTACGAAAAACTGAGTGTCCCGATCCACGAAGCGAAAGACGACGCGGAAACATTTGATGCGGCTCTAGAGCGAATCATCAAGCATTTTGAGATTCGCAAAGTACACGAGATTCCCGAAACAGCGGCCGAGAAGCAGCCGAAAAAACCAAAGGGCGAAAAATAGCAAAGGCGGGCCTTACTCTAGTATGCGCGTTACCTGTGGTGGGCTAACGAAGTCCTGACCATTGCTTGATGATCGCGGCATGGCTAGGCTGTCGGAATGAGGAAGACGCCACGCTGGGATGGGAAGCTCTACAAGCCGGTGAAGTCCGGTGACCCGGTGGGACCGGGTGGAATACCGTTATCCGGTACAGTCGCATGGAAGCAGATGAAGGATCGGGAACAGCGCGAACAGCGCGAACAGCGACGGCAAGCTCGCATCCATCGGGAATGGAAAGAGGCAATGATGCCGGAACTCCCCCGATCCCTCAGCGAAGTTCTGTGGGAGGCGTGGGACAGGATGGTACTGAGGTGGAAAATGCGCACCAGACCTAATAATCCTGTCGATGGAATGCGCCAGTAACATTAGGATCACCCGTCGCGATACATGGAACATTTTCGTCGAAAGTCGTAGTAGGCCCGCACTATCTCGCTCAACATGTGGAACGTAAAACACACGCATGCAGTCGCCATACTGAGTATCCCCAGAATGAGGAACGCAATTATGACTGGCAGGATATGGAACTGGGCAAGTAGCCTGAACTGATCGGCTGCGGCATCATTCATAAACAACCCCCCCGAAGCTCCCAGAGCAGAGAACGAAAGGCGGAGAGGTGCAGTCAAACAGCCAAAAAAAACGAAGGTACCGCTCTTATAAGGATTACACTAACAGCGGGCAACCTGTCAACCAAGTGTCACTCCAGCGTATGCCTAAGGGCCTCAATACCCAGCCCACCAACGGCTCCGGCCCCGGCTACATATCCAACGTGCTTCGCTACCGTGCCAAGAGTCTTGGACGTGGCGTTGATTTGCGCTGTCCGGGCCTTCGCCGCTTCCACGGATCGCAGAAGATCGTCAGCCCGACTCTGATTCAGAGCTTCCGCCAGCCTGCCTTCATCTCGAAGCGCATGGACCTTCGGAGCCAGTTTCACGGGCGATACAACTTCACCAGACGCATTCGTGGCTGCCTTCGATCCGTTCATCAGGTTCTCTGGCAGTCCGGTAGTCGATTGTCTGATCTTGGCTGACAGGTCCTGCACTGCTGATCCCTGACGCCAATATGCATTGGCCTGATTGAACGCGTCCGGGTTGATTCCCGCGTCGATGGCCTTCTGTTGTGCGGCTGCCTTAGCATCTGTCAATTCGTTCAACCGCTCCACCAGCTTTCCGGTGTAGTCGTGATCGATCCCTGTATCGGTTCGGATGGCCTTCCGCACGGCGCTCAACTGATCGTCATACGACTGGAATTTAGTTCCCTCCAGCGCATCATCGATTGCCCGGTAGATCGCCGATGCCTTCGCCTTGATTCCTTGTCCGACAAACTCCGCGTGATCGCGCATCGCAATCTGATCCGGGACGGTTATCCCGTGATCTGCTGCAACGTCGCTCAGAATCTGCCGAATCGATCCTTGAAGCTCAGGCTGTACCACACGCTCAGCGCCACGCATGGCGTCAGAAAGCGCACCAGCGAGACGGGGAGCGGCCTTCGCGGCCATTCCAATCTCAGGCAGTACCAAGTTAGCCAGACCGGCCCCAATGCCAGCTTCGCCAGCGTCTGTAGCATTGCCGCCTGACTTCACTCCGCCTTGGACAGCGCCCACGGCAGTACCACGAAGCCCACGCAAGCCAGCGTCAACGATGTGGCTGATGATCGGGTGCGACTCCAGAGCCTTCGTGACCTTGGAGACGGTAGCGAGACGTTCACTGAGCGGAAGACCTTTCAGTGCCTCATCGCCTAGAAGGAACTCGGCAACAGTTTCGATGCCGGTGCCTGCGCTCTGTTCAACGCGAGTGGCCGTGTCCGTGCCGGTGTTTTGACTATGCTGATCTAGCCAGCCCTTCGTGCTGTTGAACCACTGGCGTTCATTGTTTGGATCGCCCGATGGATTCGCAAGCTTCTCACTGAGGCCCATGATCCCCGCGCCTGTTTGTGAGAGACCATGCAAGGCACCTGTTTCGAGATTGCCCACCACATCTGTGTCATTGGCGACACGCGCAAGCGTTGGGCCGCTGCTGGTCGGGTTGACCGTCTGCGACTGCTCAGGCATGAAACCGGACGGAGGCGGAGGGATCGCGGGCGATTGTGCGCTCTGATCGGGTATGAAACCGGGAGGGGGCGGAGGAGGAGCCGGTGTGAACGGCTGCCCGCTGGCGTTTGCGCCAGTCGTTATCTGAGTGTTGTTGTCCATCACTTCACCGCCTGTCGCGTGGTCGCATCAACCCACGCGGTACCATCCCATCCGATCCGTTGTCCCGTCTTCGGATTCACCTGAATATTTGTAAGCCCCTGAATGCCGCTCGAACTGTTCACAATTTGCTGTGCCCGATTCTGCGTCTGCTTGAGATCGCCAACCGTTATTAGCTGATCTTCTTTCGCATAGAGCTTAGCAATGTCATCAATCGAATTCAGAGCACCGCTGAACTGATCAACATTCATGCCGGGTTGAATGATGTTGTTCATCTTCTCGATAATCGGAACGCTGAAGCGCCCGGTGTGCATCTTCGTCGCTGCGGATTGCAGGAAGGAGATGTCATCCAGATATTCCTGTGACTGGGCATCGCCTAGACCAGCCTTTGCCAGTAGCTGTTTGCTACGTCCCGCGAGAGGACCGGCAAGGTTGGGATTGGCCTGCACGGCTGCCCTGATCTTCGCGGACTTTTCGAGAACGGCTCTGGCCGTGTCAGCAGTCTGCTTCTCCTGAGCCGTGGGTTTGTACGTCGAAATCAAATCCTGCGGTATCACCATACCGTTAGCGCCCACCAGCATCGCGTCGGGTGCGTTCTGTATGCTGAGCACTTCGCCCGTGATCGGATTGCGGCCAAACCTGTACATCGCTTCAACGTCCGCACCGGTAGCGATGGCATGAGCGCGGGCCTCTTCCGAAGCCTTCTGTTCGCTCTGGGTCCGCGTCAGGTAATTGAACCGGTTCGCAGCCGTGACTTGATCCTGCGTGAATCGCTTCGGAGCGGCTAGCACCGCATCAGCTTTATCAGCGCTATCAATAACGGCGTAATCCGATGCTGTTTTCTTCTGTGCGTCAAGCTGGTTGTGATTGGCCAGCAACGTATTCCATCCGCCGTACGCCTGAGCGATGGTGTTGACGTATTTGCTGTCAGGATTCGGCTGTAATGCGCCCGTTTTCGGATCACGCTTATCGGACCCCATCTGCTGTAATGCGAGGTACGGATCAGCCGAATTCGCAGCATCATGGCTGACGTAGCGCTTGAACGCGCCAAACGCCGTATCGACTCCCGGAGCGCTCCAGTCGATAGACGCGGGAACCGATGAAGCACTTGGCGTGCCCGTTAGATTGGTTTTCAAATCGTCCAGACGTTGCTGGGCGAGGGCATGGCTTGCGGCCTGATTAGCGAACCCAGCCTTCATCGATAGCGTAAGCTGTACGCCGTCATCGGGATTCTTTGCGGGGATTCCACGAACGCCCTGTGCGCGCCAGAAATTCCATTCATCAGGCGTAACGGCTACCTTGGACGTGGGACTCGATACCACCTGATAAAGACCCTCAACATGCATGGTTCCGTCCTGCCCGCGAGTCTGCGTCATGCCCACCAGTGAGCCGAGATGCGTAGTTACGTTGAGCGTTCCATCCGACATTCTTTTGAGGATTTCACTCTCCGGTAACGGGTCGCGAGACTCAAGCATTGGGTCATCCGAATCGAGAATGACCCCCGATGCGCGGTTTGCGTCAATGATCTTCTGAAGAGCATCGATGTCCATGCTATGGGCCATAGCGGCAAGCTGGCCTGTCTCACCGTTCAAGTGCGCCAACACGGCCTTTTGGTTATAAGCCTTCTGTTCGTTCTGCGCGTCCTCTTGTGCCCGTTGCTCCTGCTGGGCGTTGCGTTGCTGCACTTCGCCTTCAGCCTGACCAAATCCAGCAGCAGCCGCACGGCCAATGTTGCCGGGGCCGGGCTTAACCCCAGCGCCAGCAGCCGCACCGCCAAGAGCCTGTAATGCAATAGCGAGCGCAATCTGCCTTCCTGTGAGTGGGGTAGGGGTGCGGGTCGTTACGCCTGTCTGTGGATCAATTACGGTGGTGGTCGGGTTACCGGCCAGTGTTCTGGCTATGGTGCTCATCAAGCCTGCTTCCTGCACTTTCGGATGCTGGGAGAAGTCAGGTGTCTGCGCTGGCTGCGGATTGCTTACCATACCCGGCTTTGGCTGAGCCTGTAGACCGGGAGCCGGGGCAGCATTCACGGGAGCCTGTGGGGCCTGAGCTTGAGCGGGAGGCGCATTGGACGCGGAAGGCATCGGCGGGGTCGGATTCTGCGGACCCGTCGCATTGTCTGGTGTCGAGTTCGCCATTTGTGACGGCACTGCTGCTAACGGGTTGGATGAAGCCGGATTGCCGGGATTGCTGGGATCGGCAGACGGCGTAATGAGGGTTGGATCGGGCATGTTTATCGATGTTTCCTATTTGATAAGGTGGCGAAGACTTGTGACCCTGCGAAAGGCTCGCCCCATCTTCGCCATAGGCAGTGGGGCAAATCTCTAAAAGTTGCGGGTGGAGTCGCGCCGGATACTAGTCGGCTGCCCCGCCATAATCCCGCGTTTGGGGCACTCTTATGAAAAATGTTCTTTACTCGGACGGTATGACGCGGGCAATCGGTCTAATAGAACCGCCATTGCCTTGACGGTACGACACACCATCAGGATTCGCTGGAATCTCGCTGTAATACGAGTCCACATTCGTGGGCGAAGGCGCGGTTACGGTTATGACTGACTGCGCGTATATCGTGCTGGTCGATCCGGGAATTCCTCCCCACGGGTACGTCACAGTCACAGTTACCTGTCCGCCTTCGTTCAATACACCAGACTCTACTGCTGCTGTCGTGCATAGACCGCTGGAATTGACAGTAAGAATAGCGGCATTCGAACTTGCCCATGTGAAGCTCAAGGCAGGGCTGACCACGTTTCCATTGACATCGTAAAGCGTGGCGGCTAGCTGTAGTGTGTTTGATCCCAGTGCGACACTTGCTGTTGCTGGCGCTAGGGCGATATTAACGGGTGCGCTCATTGACGGCTCATTATGGTGCCTGCATTGTGGGTATGACATGAACCGTGAGCACGTAGGATGTCACCGTCACACCCATGACGGACACCGTAATGTCGATATCTGTGAACCCACCGCTGGTAAGATTGCCGTTTGGGTACACCGTACCGTTCTGGTCTACCGCCGCGACGGCTGGATTCGAAGACGTAAACGAATAACTCACATCGGGCTTAATATTCCCGATTGCATCTAACATCAGTGGTCGCGGGAGTTGCAATACGCTGCCTAGCTTGATCGAGTACGTGGTCATGCTGCCTCTTGCTGTTGTAATACAAACCTACTTGCTTGCCGAAGCCAATCGGTGAACTCTTGATAAGACAAAGTATGCTTAGCGTGATTGCAAATCGCACAGCATGGCAAACAGTTCTCGAATACATAGCCGATATCGTTGTCTTTTCTATCTATACCGTTGCGCGCCCACAAACCATTATGCCTATGTCCAATCTGTTTCTGCCTATTTAAGGCACCTCTTGACACTGACGGCTCTTTGCCGCAATAGTGACAGGGCTGCTCGGATATGTCTATGAACTGCTCTTTTGTCAAGGAAAACTCAAGGTTGCGGTCTTTAGAGCCCTTCTTACAGTGGGCAAAGCAACGATTGCAGTGCGCTACCCCTGCTGGTTTGGGAGGTGGCCCTTTGCTACACTCGCGTATTCTCTCCAGTGTATAACACCCGCAGCTTTTGGGCTGACCGCTCCTCAAACCGCCACATGTAGCAATAATAACCTTACTCGTGCCACAATCGCACAAGCACTCCCAGAGAGCGCTACCCCAGCGGTTCGTTCCGGCTTCCTTTGTTACCACCAATCGCTCAAATCTTTGGCCTGTTAAATCTATCTTCTTAGACACCCCTCTCCTGTTAGGTACTAATCGTAATAAAGGCTTGGCCGGTCAATTGCTGGCTGCCGCTTACAGTAGCGTACGGGCTCTGAAATCCAGTTAGCGTAGAAAACAGAACGCTGCACGAGACAGTAACCTGCCCAGCCGGACCAGCACCCGCTGAGGTGACCAGACCTGTGTTCGAAACAGTAGCGAGAGCGGTGTTGCTACTCGACCACGTAGGGGCAGAGATTGTTACATCGGACGGAACCACGTAAACCAACCCGGTCTGCGAATCGAAGAATGTCGGCCCAGTTAGCTGCAAAGTGTTACCACCAATCGCTAGACTTGCAAAGGAGGGCGAGAGTTCTAAGTATGGTATCGCCATGTTCGCATAGCCCGCACTGGGCGTGAGCACCGGAGTCGGTAAAACATAGACGATACAAACCTGTTCCGTGGGGTTACCGTTATAGATGAACGAATAGACCAATTCTGCGTAGCCTCCTGATTCCAAGAATCCGCTCTGAGCGGAGGAGGCGAGGTAAGGCAGAAAAGGCGGACTCGTAGTGACTGGCTGCTGCGCTTGGACAAGTCCTGTGCTGGCATTAAGCACGGCACATATAAACGGGCAGCGGCTGGATACGGTATAACTGGAGATGGTCACGCCGTCGAAAATGGGAGCGGGGAGCGTGAATTGCTGGTTCAAACGAAGTTCATAAAGAAGTGGCTGTGGTTGTGTCATATTCTCTCTAATTTGTCTTAATCATCCGAAGGCTCAATACGGGAAATTCTCGCAATCGGCTTTTCCTGTATTACTTTTGCCGTCCCGCGCGCAGCCCATAGGTGCCTAGGCCCTCCCTGTCCTCTGGAGGGCACGGAAATAACCCTCGGTAGCTCGATGTTTATGAGGTAGTCCACTGACAACACTATTCCACGCTGGGCGAGGCATGTGATAACCGCTGAGCCGCCCGTCTGGAGAGGGGAATCAGGATCAATCGCCTTCGCAGTGCATAAGCCTGTCGTTCTGTCTACGCGTACTATGCTGGGGTTGCGACTGCTGAAATTAAATGTGATGGTTTTGGGATCGGCAGGGTTCCCCTCGCTGTCGTAAAGAATGGGGAGGGGAATCTGGAACTGTTCTCCAAGTTTTATGCTGTACGTCTTCATAAGCTCGTCTCGCCTGAGAGCACACTTGTAATCAACAAACGAAGCGCCTCGCTGTTCAAGGTGGTATCTTTTTCAATCTCTTTTATCTGCGCTCGGAGGGCAGCGACTTCCGCGTTAAAGTCGGCAAGGTATTCGTTTACGGCTTTGCTGTTATTGGCATCCGCCGTCTCGTTGAATTCTTGCAATGTGGCGTCGAGTACCTTTTCGGTTTCTTCTGTCATTTCTCTCTGCATCCGAAGGAATTCATCCCGATCTTGCATTACTACCTTGCTTACCATCGCGACCCTGCCTCTTGATATTCCGCGTAAGCTTTTGTCGGGATTCGCATAAAGCGGCGGTACTCATCGGCACTCATGCGGGCTATTTCTGCCTTGCTATAAAGTCTGACCCGTCCGCTATCGTCTACACCCTCTGTCTCCATTTGTTGTACAGGTTCCGGCTGCTCAATAAGTGGCTCAGGCTGTGGCTCCGATGCAGGCTCGTGTTCCATCAAACCAAGCCCGTCCAGATGCCTGTAGACGTTGCCATAGGTCTGCGCGTCCAGCACCAGTAAATCGTTCCGCACAGCAAAGTCGGTGATCAGTTCTGCGTTATATTGCGATTGGTAAAAACTAGGTGTCCGTTCCATGAACTCACGCGCAGTGCGAAGGTTATGCTCGTTCGCCTCTTCCAAAGTGTTAAGGCGAATTGTCTTCATCGGTTCGGAGAGCAGACCACGCGCAAAGAGCGGGTCCTCCTTACCGTGTAATGCAGCCTCACGCTCTATTTTCAAAAGCTGGCGGTGTGTTGTGGTAAGCTCGGCTTCCGCTGCACGAACTGGCGCTAACCGTCTTTCTTCCTTAGCCTGCTCTTCTGCCGCGTATTCATCCATGAAGCGCTTGCGCTCCTGCCTGTCCCTCTCTTTCATGACTTGTCCTTCTCCTCAATGTTTGCCACTTGCCGCATGACATTTGTGTGCAGGAAAGTCCCGAAGTTATCGAACTCTTTCCATGATCTAACGTCACTCTGCCCCGTCTTGTGACATGCGGCTACATAGCGAAGGTAATCAACACTTACCTTTTCCACTACCTGCGCAGGTTTCGGCGCTGGTGTTGGCTCAGGTATCGGCTCGGGTTCTGGACTGTTCAACCAAGCCTCATGGGCAGTCACTTTGGACTCTGGCAATCGGTTCAAACGGCAAAGGTTGTTATGGCAGCCTTGCGCCATGAACCCGTCCCGAATTCGTCTGTAGCTTTCCAACCATCGATCACCACAGCGCGTACAGCGAATGTTGAATTTAAAACCGCTGGCGTCCCGCTGCGAGAACGAATCGACGATTAACGATCCCACAGTCATTCCCGTAATGTGAGGGATGGCCGATGGGTTCGCTAATGTGAATGTACTCACGCTGCCTCTGCTAATGCTTCACGCTGCTCCTGCACACTGATGTCCTCAATCACGTCTGTGATATCTCGACCCCGCTGCCTAAAGCCATCGAAATCGACCGCTGGGAATAATGACAATGCCAGACGGTCACCGGCGATAATGTGTTCCAAGCTCAAATGGCCCTTATGCACGTTTAGTAGTTGAGGCGTTCTCAGATGTTTGCAGGACAGGTATACTTCATTCCGTTCGTTCTGGAACTCCGCAAGCTGTAATCCGCAACCCTCTGGACATAGCATCTTCGTTTTCGCGCCACGTCTTAGCGTGATCTTCGGGTAATTCTCTAAAACTATATTCATCCGATGGTTCTCCTCTTTATTGTGCGGAAGTAGTTGCCCGGATGAAGATAACTTGCATAAAGCACCTTGCCGAACGTTCTCACTAGGTCTCGCCAGTGTCCAGCGGGAATCTTGTGTTCCACCAGTTCCGCGACGGTTAGCAAGTAGCGCAGATAATGCGTCCACAGGTGCGGCGAGAACTGCGCTAGCTTCTTTGCATTTTTGATTGCGTTTTCATAATCGGCGCAAAACTCAGCGGCTCGAAACCGATTAAAAGACCGCTTCGCGTCCCGGTCATTATTCATTGCGGATATCGGCGCGTGGTTTAACAGTTGCCGCAATTCGATGTACAACGCCGTGCTTTTTGCCAGTGCCTCAGCGTGGCGCTCAAACCGCCAGTCCGGGTCTTTGTCGTAACGTCCGTTGTTGCCCACCTCTCTCCGTTATTGGATTTTGTACTGTCTCCGCCTGATTCGGTATCACATTACGCTGGACGTGTTCGCGTGTTCTTATCTTGGGTCCAAAAGCGTATAGTGTATCGTTCTCAGGTTGTCACTATGGGCGGACTGGTGTTCTATGCACCTTGCCATATGGTCGAATGCCCGCCCTAGTGACTTGGAGAAATTTACTTGGCTCTCTACTTACTATGAGCCGTGCGAATTTATGCCAATAGAAACAGTAACTAAACCACTGCGGATACAGTGGTTACACGCCAGCGCCGCGAAATAATCCTTATGCACGCTTTTTAATCACGGTTTCCATATGCATCTTGAGGGGAGTAGTACCGCTCCGCATTTTCAAGCATCGCCATCTCTTCTAACTCCTCCCCGCCGTACGCCTCGACACCAAGGGACATGCCAGATTCCACCTGAGAGGTAACCCGCTTGAGATTGGCCCATCGCGGTTTTAAGTATTTTATGTACACATGCCAGCGCACCAGCCCTGTAATTCTGGTACTGAGCTTTGGTGTCGTAGTCTGATCAGATCGCATGAAACTTCGCGCGTGTTGATACAACAGCCACGACACGTCACACAGTACATCCTCGCCGGTGATCGAATAGTCCTTGGCGAAGCTCTTCTGGAGCGCGATCTCGGCTGCCTGCATGATCACACGGCGATGCTGTGCGAGAGTCTGTTGCAGCCATTGCGACCGCTTTGCTTCGAATGCCATCCACCGATCCGCCCACTTTCTGAATGGCGTCGAATCGATAGGGCCTCGATAGTGTGCCCGGTTTTCCCACAGTAAAGTCACATTCGCGGGATCACCGTATACATCCTTGAAAAGTTGCTTTAGTTGTGCTGGTCGTGCGTTATTACGTGTGCGCCGTTTCGGCGTCGTGTTATCACTCTGTTGTTCCATCCTTTCCTTTGAAACGCTCATCCACCATCTGCATCATCCGCTCGAAGCTGTGATCACCGCCTTCTACAAATTCGGCTGCTAGTGCGCATACAGGATCGCTGTAGAAGCGTTCGAGCACCGCTGCATCTCCGCCAGTCTTATCCAGCACTATCCGCGCCAATTGCGCACGTTCGGCTGCGTCGAAACGCTCACGGCTCTCCTCTAAATATCTTTCAGTGACTTTCCGTGCCAGCTTAAAAATCAGATTCGGATCGGTCATGCTGCTACCTCCGGTTCCACCGCGCTAAAAGAAGCTTCAAAACCTAGATATGGTTGCCATAGTGACGATAATGGCTTTTCGTTATGCCGATTCGTTAAGGCAGTGCGTATTATCGCCCACAGCATCCACTCACCCCTGCGATTTGGTGTGTCAAATCCGTAATAGCTGCCTCTTAATAGAAACAATATCTTTCCGTCTTTCACAAGGGCAACTCTACACTTACCACCATCAAGCCAAATTTTAGCTTTCAATTTGTCGTTCATACTCCCTCCATAGTCTTCTGTTGCTCCTCACGCTTGATATTCACTAGCGTTCCCGTAGCGTATTTGTGTACGGTAACGGGATCGGCGCTGGCATCAAACCGCTGTCCACATCTGAAGACTGCCCGTTCCATCTGGGCATCTGTAAACTGCTTCGACCAGATAACGAACTGCTCCAAAGACGGCGGTTCGATCTTTAACATCCCACGCCAGAGCGCCATTGCGTCCCGCGCTCTGTCAATTAACAATCTGTGCATCCTGTCCTCCTTTCTGTGCTTCCAACCATGCTTGAAATTCCCCCTCCTCTGCGCCCGTCAAAAACTTAACCGTGTCCGCTGTAAGGGCAAATGGCGTTTCCTTCCATATATCCCAATACCGCAACGTGAACAGGCGGGCTGAATCACCACCAAGCCCACACTCGAAACACTTCCACAAATCCTCCTCATCGGTATATGTAAACTCCAAGTCTCGTTTCCGAGTCCACTCCCTCCCTTCCTTTTCCCTACAGAACGGACACCACGTTCGATGGCGTGCTATGTAACCCGTGAGCCCTTCCAGTTGATAGCGAGGATCGTGACCCTTGAGCGCCAGCTTGTACCGGTCCAGCGGTAAGATACTACCCATACGTTGTGCATAAAACAGTGCAAGGTAATGGAGCTTAACGCCAGATTCAGGGTCCAGCAGCGACACGGTAGTGCCGGTGATCCCCTTGACGCCTTCCACCCGTTGCTTGCCCACCGTGAGCAGCCCGCGCTGCTGTAGCTTCCGCAGAGCACCAATGATGGCCTGCCGTCGCAATCCTGCCACCTGAGCAAGCTCTTCCTGTCTCCCATTGAATGTGAAGTAAGGCGAACGCTTATGCTGGGATTGCTGATACAGCGCAATGAACGTCTTTAGCTCGGACAGCGAGAGCGTGTCATATTCAATTTTAGTGGGGATGGTTATTCTGTCTTCATGAGCAATCTGGTCGCGGGGAGCGTCGGCGGCTTCGATCTTCTCGGGGTCAATGCCCCGGTACCGTAGCTCGGAGAGAGCTTCGTTATGCCGACGATTCTGGTAGGCGGTCCATCCCTGAGAGAGGGCATATTTGAGATATGTCCTGCCGTAAAGCTGTAGCGCCTCAAGGATAGTATTCTTCGAATTGAGCGTCAGTATCCGTGCATCGATAATGGTGTATGGCAGGTTAACGTTAAACAGGTTCATTCAAGTTCCTATGGTCAGTTCCTTATGGTTCCTTCATCTCGTACCCCTCTTGGTGGTTAGGGTGGATGGTCAACGTCAATACTCAAACGTCAGAGTGTTCACTATCAGGTTCTTGGTTTCATACATCCCTGTTGTATATAGCAGAATGTACTTTGCATTTGAAAATGACCTTAAACCATTATGGCTGTTCAAGATGCGCACTTTATGAATGTACGCGTTTCGCAGTATAAACAGGGTGAATGTACGAATGTTCACCAAACCCTCTATTCATGCGGGTCCCAGAGACCCCTATTTGTAACAGTCAAAGTGGCGTACTATATGATAAATCATAGCGGATATGAAATATCATATATCACTGAAGCAGGGGTCGGCATCTTAGTGTCGGGTGAAATAAGAAGCCCGTCTTCCCGTTCAAGACGCGGAAACCGCCCTTTTGACCAGCTCGAAGTATACCACAAAATCGTGCCCCTGTCAACAGAAATAGTAAGTCCTTTGATTGCATCGTGGTTCGCTGTGGCGAAGTTCCCTGCCAGCAGGGAACTTCCTTCTGGGTTCGGTGACCGAAGTTGACCGCCAGCGGTCAACTTCCCTTCTGGCGACTCGGTTGTGGCGCAGTTTTCCGCCAGCGGAACACTGCCTCCCGGAGCCTACACGACTGACGCCATCGCCAAGTTCTTATGCTATTTCAAAATATCATCAACTACATTGTGATACTCACTTCCAACCTACTACGCTGCTATCGGCTCCGCATTCGGGCACTCCGCCGCATGTGGGCGGTGGTCACCGCGCTTCAGGCGCTCGGCTTTGTAATCCGCTTTTGTTTTGCCCCATCCATCGCGACTCGCCATTAGTTGCGCATCGCTAACTGTGGTTTCGTAACCACTAAAGAATGGCCTGTGATTGCGCATTCGATCCGATACCCATTTCCACGAGACATCCGGGGCATCCTCCAGTTCGCCTCTTATGATCGCTGCCCGAGGGCAGTCGAAAACGGTATTCGCGACTTCGATAGCCCACGCCGATGGGTTATCTGTAGCGGTCAATGCGACTATGATTCGCGCCGCTATGGCTTTCTGCTCTGTCGCTTTGCGCTTCGCTTCGGATGTTAATACCCAGCATTCACATTCACGACAGTAGCTCTGCGAAGCACCGGGGCTAAAGTATCTTTCCATTACGTCATTTGAAATCAGTCTGTTCAAATTCTCAATCATCAATTCGTTTGTCATTATTCCTCGCTCTGTTCCTTCGCCATACCGGCAAGATATGCCAGCGCGTTCTCCCGTGCCTTCTGAAGGGCTTCGGTATCTTTCACTGTCGCCACAGGCTCCGATGCGTCCTGCGTCGATTCTGTGCCACCAACAATCCGTTTAGGCGCTGTCGCCAGTTCGGCTTTGAACTGTGTTAATAGCTGAGGATTAGAACCATCGGCCTCAAGTTCTCGAATCCTAGTTTTCAGGTAAAACTTGCGATTAGCCTTACGCTTTCCCTCTGCTTTTTGCCACACCCGGCCCATGATGGTTTCTTGTGCTGCGCGTACAGCATATTGCGCCTTTGGATCGGTAACCCGTGTCTCAGGGGCGACCAGAATCCCGTTCAAACTTGCCAGTAGCTTCAAAGCCTCAAGTCGGATAAATGGATCACCGTCACCAGTGAGCGGTTTGGTTAATTCTGCAATCTCTTTTAACTGTCTCTTCAATGTGTCTAGTCCTCGATAAAACGTCTGGGAAGGGCAGGGATGATGGAAACCACCACCTTGACCCTTCCGACGCGAATTTGACCCCAAAAGCACCCGTTTTGACAAGGAACTCGGTCCTCTTGCGCTATGGGTCAGGCTGCTAATTGCAGGGCAGACCGTTTGGCTACCCGTGCCGCCGTCAAAACGGCAATCTGGCGTTCTTTTTGCTCCGGTGTCAGTACACGTATACGTCTGGATTTGATCCCAGCCACACTCATGGCGGTTGCGGTCTGTTCTGTATTGCTGGGATTGAACAGCGCAGTAAACTCGGAATCACCCTGCTGGATAACTTCCATTCCAGCGGCTTGACACTTCCGCAATCTAATCATTGCCCGCCCCGTCCGTGGCGATGAGTAAGGAACTCTCTGGTGCATCCCGCCAAACTGATCAGCAGTGAGCTTTCCGTCAAAGTATGAGACGGCAAACATATCTACACCGTCATCATGCGTTCCGTATTCGTAGAGGTCACCATCTTTGCCGCGAATATCCAGCTTGACGAATACCTCTTTATCCTGATCTTTATGCTTCTCGATAATCACCTTGAGGCGGTGCGCCTCGGCAAATTGCTTAACGTTCATTACCCTCCGTTTGTCTTACCTAAGCAAGGGGCGGTGAAGCCCCCGCCCGACCATCTACTCTTCAAATTCCCTGTTTCGGAAACACTGCTCCTTCGTCCATTCCCGTTGTAAGACGTCGGTTGAGCCAAAGAATACATCTGCTATTGCCTGAGCCGTCGCCCCTTCCAGCTTCCCGATCCTGTCTGCCAACATTCCGATAATCGGGCAGAACACACCGGGGTTACTTGCCCCATCAGAGGTCAATGCGTCTAATGCCTGAATGTACTCAGGCTTTAGTACTATCCCCGTAACTTCAGGTGCGCCGAACATGGGCAGCCATGCGTCTTCTATCTGTGTTATTGCATATGACCGTGTATCACCTTGCGTACTTTGTTCCATTTCCTGCTTGTCTCCTTTTGAAACTCGTCAGCCCAGAATCCGTTCAAGTCAGCCACAACATAAGATGTGAACGGAAACGCCTCACTTCATAGTATACCACAGAATGTGAAACAAGTCAAGGGATATTTTAGTAACATGTAAACCATTGATAAGAGGGTGGTTGGATGGTACCTAAAAGCGCAGATGGTACCAAAACGAGGTAGGACCCTTTAGGTACTTAGAATAGGGGACCCGTTTTCGTACAAATCCGTTGGCCGCGCCGCGTTGCGCGCGCGTGCAGGAAGGTAGTTGGGGTGGGACAGGGGCCGGGTCGAACAGGCGGTCTAGGGGAGGTGGATTGGTCTATGGTACCTAAACAATTTAATCCAAACGAGTTACAAGTTGATTTAGTTGGACCAAGGAATACGGGATGACCCCTTCGGAGCCGATCCAGACGATACCCTGTACAACCTGCGCAGGAATGGATGGTCACCATGGTTGGCAGGACGGCTAGGACCGTTTCAGGGGTTCTACAGGGTCAGACCGGCGCTCGGATCGCTTGGCGAATGGCGTAAGTCCTGTGTATTCAGCATATGTCCGCTTATACGATACTCGGACCTGTTGTATGTGTAGATTGTACTGTACAGTGTATGTGTACAATGTGTACAGTGTACTCGGTTGTATGCGTTCTATGCCGTTTGTATGCGTAAAAGGCTGTTGGCCACGTCTAGACTGTATCGGATAGTATCGATTCGGTATATTATACAATAGAGGATCGGGTACAAACGGGTGTATATGGGTAGCATCTCTTACAGGGATGGGGTATCGGTCTTCCTGTGTTCATTGATCGATAGCATCCCTGTCTATCAATCACTTCATCATTGCCCGATTTCAGCATTCTGGCCGTCCGGTAGCGGGCGTACGCTGTACCACGATAGTTGTATGGTGCTTCGTGGGTAGCTTGCATTGTACAGTTGCATTGTGCATCGGTATATTGTACAGTAGAACTCATGCAGTACTTGGACAAAGACGAGATTCGCAGGGTGCTGGCAGTCGCCTACGGGCATAACCGGCGCAATCACCTGATGATGGTAATCAGCCTGTGGCACGGGCTTAGGGTCTCTGAGTTGGTTAATCTCAGGGGCACCAGCTTTACCGCCGATGGCATGTTAATCGTTGCTCGATTGAAAGGCTCTAACCAGACATCACAGCCGATTCATCGCGACGATAACCCCATCTTTGACGAAAGCCCGGTGTTAATATTGGCCGCTCAGAAACAGACGCTTCGACTGTTTGAACTTAGCCCGCGACATCTTAACCGGCTCATGGTGAAGTATTGCACGCTGGCCAATGTGCATCCGAGTAAGGCCCATTGGCACGTTTGGAAGCACAGCACCGGCATGTTGTTGTGGGATACCACTCAGAACCTCGGACAGATTCAGAGTTTTCTAGGCCACAAGAGCGCATCTTCTACGCTTTGTTATCTCTACGAAGCGGACAGCCGCAAAGCCTCAAATGCGTTGGCAGCGGTCAGGTTTTAACGGAAGGGAGGGTTAATGGATCAGGACAGGGCAACGTTACTCGCCAGCTTCACTACCGAAGAATTGGTGCGTGAGCTTGAGCGTAGGCGGGATGAAATGAATGCTGCATTTGCCCGGATTGGCGCTGGCGCTGTTGGGGCTAGTCCGGCTGAAGGTAAGAGCACCGCTCGGTCAGAGGCAGCTAGGGCACGCTGGGCCAAGCTGAAGGCGGAGGGCTTTAGTTCGCTGAGGGCAGCGGCTAAGACGAAAAAGACGGCAAAGAAGTAGTACACGATACGCGGGGATCGGCGGGCGGGGCTTCGGCTCCGCCTTTCGTGCGCATCTTTCAGGTGAATTGCACATCAAACGGGGAGCTTATGCCAGAGGAATTGACACCAGATACGACTGCGGTAGATGTACGCGCGATTGCTGTGCATGAGGCGGGGCACGCGGTGGCAATGGCCTATTATCGGCTTCCGTTCAAGTATGTTCAGATCGGAATCGATACCGCTTTCGATACCGATTCTCTGGGACTGGTTTCACACACCGACCCGTCGATATCCCCATACAAACGCCCTGCGAATGGGTGGGATGCTTTCGTGCGGCGGAGTGAGAAAGAGATGCATTCTCTAATCGAACAGCACCTCAACCATCTGGCAATTGCAATGCTGGCCGGTAGGGTTGCCGAGCAATTGTGCCCGCTCGATACAGACATTCCTCTGCACGGTGAGGGCGTTTATGGTGGAGATGAAACTCACCTCAGGGAGTACTTTGGGCGGCTTCCATCTTTAGGTGCGACCATTGCGAATTTCGAGATTCAGCCGCACACTAATTCCAGTGGGTTTGAGGCATGGCGAGAGGCGCGGTTGGCAGATACGAAGCGGCTCATCGGCAAGCCTTATGTTGCGCAAGCCATCGAAGATGTTGCCTTTCAGCTATGGCTAGGCTATGAGAACCATTGCAAAGGCGAGAAGGACATTTACCGGATACCAGCAAAAAACGTGCGCCATTGGTTGAAATTGGCACGCTCTACGCATGGGTAGGTACCTACCTGCCCATACCGCCAACCTGTCTCTTCCGTAGCCAGCGGGCCACATGCACGGGGTCCAATCGGATTGTTCTCCCGATACGGATAACCGGCAAACCGTCATCCGTAACGGCGTTGTAGACGGATCGCACAGAGACTCGCAGGATCGCGGCCAGTTCCTTCACCGTGAATGGTCCCTTTGTTCGCTGCGATCCGTTCGATGAGTGGCTGAGGCTCTTCCATGATCCACGAATACTGTACGCTGCATTCGGCGGGGAGCGTGCCTACGCGAACGGCCCTAATCCGCACTTAGGTTGCTGTCCTCAAAGCTTCCCCCCCCAACCTAAGTAACGTTGCGATCCACAGCCGTTGTCTGTCATGCTCTTGGAAAAACACTCGAAACGCCTGCCTCTCGGCCCCGTTCCCCGGATGAGAAGGAGATGGCATGGCAACAGCTTGCTTCAGGAGGGAAAACTCAAATCCACCCATGTGCGGGGTGCACTACGTTCCGCTGCTTCAGAAAAACTTCTCAATCGACCTGTACGCTCCACACCTCGGACATATAGCCGCGTGGATATGCCCGGTGAGTGGACAGCTTGCCGAGGACAACGCACAGAAGAAGTAGGGCGGAGCATGGCACCACATGGCGCTCGAACTCAACCATCCGATTCGGCTTTATTTTGATTCTGACCATGATGGCTACGCCACCCGGCAAACACTCTCTCACCCCGCAGTCGCTGCCGACTCATGACCTGAAGGCCTCTCTCGCGTATGCACGGCAACTGAGGGAGAAATCGCAAAGAACCATACTGCACACCAGAGAACTGATCGCAGAATCAAAACTCCTGATTGAGCGGGCAAGGGCCCTCGGAGAGAAGTGACGTTCGCCTACGAATCATACGGCTCATGACGGCGGGACTCTGCCTTTAGGCACAGTGACAGGCCCTTGCTGTCACGCCACACGTTACCCCGGTACAGGTGGATTATGCGCCCGCAGTGCTTGCAATTGTGCTGCTGGGCTGGTGTAGATCGGAAGTGAGGCACTAGACCTTACCCACCTGTCGTTTCCGTAGCCAGCGGGCGACGTGTACCGGGTCTAATCGGATTGTTCTCCCGATCCGTATAACGGGCAAACCGTCATCCGTAACGGCGTTGTAGACGCTCCGTTTCGAGATGTGGAGGTACTTCGCCAGTTCCGCTACGGTCATAGGCGTTCTAATGCGGGCGAGGTGCGTAAGCAGGCTCCGGGGCGCTTCTTCTTCCATCGTCATGAGTGTTTGCCTTTCGTCTTCGATGTCGATTTGCTGAAGATGCTGTTTATCGTCGCCTGCGTCTCATGGCTGCCAGCGGGCCGGAGATAACGGAGCGTCGAAGTCAGGTCAGAATGACCCATGAACTGTTGTACTGTTCGCAAGTCAACGCCATTCCGTAACAGCGTAGTCGCGTACGATCTTCGCAGTTTATGCAGGGTGAATTGAGAGCATTCCCGGTGCGCCATACAGCCGTCGCATAGACCGCAGGCCAGCCCTGCACGTTTCGCCAGCGCCTTCAGGTTGCGCAACAGATGGCCATTCGGGTTATTCGCTTTCTCACCCGTGCCAAGCACCAGACGTGTTTTCGGTTGCGCTGCCTTACGCTCCTTCAGCAGCGCCAGCAAGTCATTCGGGATCGGCACGTCACGCTGTTCCGAATCTTTCACTTTGAAGTGCCAGTGCGGCTTGCCTTGGACCCTCAAAACCTTCCCCGGCCAATCGATATCGGCCCATTCGAGAAATTCCATCTCCTGTTCCCGAAGGCCGGTCTTATAGCCAAGCTCCACCACCAGCCGCATGTACGGATCAGCGGCAGAGAGCAAGGATTCAATCTCCTCGGCTGAATAGACGGTGGGGAGTGTCTTCTCAAACTTCGGCTTCTCCGGCATCACAGCTTTCACGTCTACGCCTGCGTAGCGAAGGAAGGAGCGGAGTCGTGCGTGCTTCTCTGCAATCGTCCGATCCGTGCGCCCTTGCTTCCGTAACCATGCTTGATAATCCAAAACATCCTGCCGTGTCACTTCGTCTAGGAATGTGCGCCCGCTGGTAGCGATAAATTCGTTCAGCACATTTTCAGATTTCTGGGCGGCCTCCATCGCTCCGTTATCTTTGCGATCTTGAATGTACGCGTTCACTTCGCGGCGAAGGTACTTGCGTCCGGGCACCTCCGGCAACACGATGCCGGCATCCTGTGCCGCCGTCTTCGCGGTGAGAAGTTTCTCTTTCGTCAGTTTCAGAGTGTAGGCCGTGGCAGCGTTATCGCCCGCGTTCTCGTATTGGACCTTCGCCGCGCGATAGAATCGCAGGACGTAGTGACCTTGCTGGCACTCGACTTGCTTGCCATCGATCAGAATGTAGTCAGGACGGATGCGCCCGTTCTTGCCGAATGCGACGGGATAACGCCTCCATCCCTTCGGCGTCTGGCACCGGCGCATCAGTGTTACGGTGGTGTTGGGCATGGTTGGGTCGATTTACATGACCAAAGTATGACCACAGAACGCTATCTGTCAAGTATCCCTTTATTTGCATAGATATACAGAGATATGGTGTACTCTCCCTGTCTCTCCGCCAGTAAACTTGTCCAGGTTTCTAATCCCATTTCAAATCAGATCCGGGGCTTCTCGACTGGGTGCGATATCGGGCTCTCGGCACCTATCCGGGTAAGCCCTGAGCGGGCGACA
>Ga0302325_10003588_pt1 | contig 36463 bp, 26 predicted proteins | sample Palsa_T0_2_FD_201948 | JGI IMG/M metagenome (GOLD analysis project Ga0302325, IMG submission 201948) | Peat permafrost microbial communities from Stordalen Mire near Abisko, Sweden - Palsa_T0_2 | ecosystem: Environmental > Terrestrial > Soil > Palsa > Peat permafrost | place: Sweden: Abisko...
GCGCTTGCCCAACGATTGAGGCGCGAACTGGAAGGGCAATTCGGGCCGGAATACGAGACGTGGCTCGAATGGCTCGGCGCGGTTCGCAGCGCGTTGCGCGCGGACAGCGACGATCCCGAGGGCACACAAAAAATTTTGCACGTTCTCGCAAGCAACGAGATGTTCGAGCAGTTCTTGCGGGCGTCACGCAGTAACGGATCTAACGGGAGAGTCGCGTGAGAGGAAAGGTCTATCTGGTCGGTGCCGGCCCGGGAGATCCGGAACTGCTGACAGTGAAGGCGCTGAAGTTGCTCGGGCACGCCGCTGTAGTGTTGCACGATGCGCTCGTGAGCGCCGAGGTGTTGGCGTTGATCGGCCCGGGCGCAGAGTGCATCGATGTGGGCAAGCGCTGCGGGCGGAAATTGTTGACGCAGGATGAGATCAACGCGCTGCTAGTTTCCCACGCGAACTCACAACAAGTAGTTGTGCGGCTGAAAGGCGGCGATCCCTCATTCTTCGGCCGGGCTGGGGAAGAGATCGCGGCGCTGCGCGAAGCCGGCGTCGAATTCGAGATCGTTCCGGGAATCACCGCGGCGGCCAGCGCGGCTGCGGCCGTCGGGATTTCGCTCACCGACCGGCGGATCGCCTCGCAGGTGCTGTTCACGTCCATCCATCGCGGCGCGACGAACCGCTCGATTCAATGGGGCGGAATCTCGAGCGAGACAACGGTTGTTATCTATATGCCGGGGCCGGACTACCCGTACGTCGCCGAACAACTGCACGATGGGGGATGGCCGGCGAACACGCCTTGCGCGATCGTGTCGAACGCAACGTCAAGCAAACAGCAGATTCGTACCACGAAACTCGCGAAGTTGGCGGGCGAAGGCGCGCTTCCTTCACCCGCGCTGATGATCATCGGGCGCGTAGTGACTGGGGAAACGATTGAGGCAGCCCAGGAATTTTGGATCAATTCGGCACTCGGCGACAGCGCGGATCGCGGCACCGCGATCTGAAGTTTCACGCTTGGAATCCCCGAAGGAGCGAAAATGACTTCACAAGTTAAAAGAGAGCAGCAGCAAAAGCGATTCACAATTTCCGTGGACGCCTGGGCGGTGACACTGGCATTGCTCGCGGCGTTGCTTGTGCGCGCCGGCGTGATCAAGCACGTTCCGTGGTAGATGAACTCCAAGCAGGACCGTCAATTCCAAAAGGTGACAAATGAGCGAACCAATTGCAGTGCTGCAAGCAGGACCGGCAACCGGTGCGAGTCAATTCGTGCGGGATTCGCTTCGCATCGTTCCCGGGATACTTCTGCTAGCGGCGGTTGGCTATGGCGGCAAGCTGCTGGAGCAGGGAATCGCGGCCTACGGGAAGACTCATCATCTTACGTTGCCGAATATCGAGTACGTCCTGTGGGCCATTCTCATCGGCCTCGCGATCGCGAACACGGTTGGCGTACCGGAGATCTTCCGCGCGGGGGTTGCAACGTATGAATTTTGGCTCAAGGCCGGGATCGTGTTGCTGGGTTCGCGGTTTCTTCTTGGAGATGTTGTGAAACTGGGGGGCGTCAGTCTTGCTCTAGTGGCGCTCGAGCTGGTGGTCGCCATCGCGTTCATGACATTTCTCGGGCGTAGATTTGGATTGCGGCCCAAGCTGATCTCCCTCCTCGCGGTCGGTTCAGCAGTCTGCGGTGTGTCCGCGATTATCGCGACACAGGGTGCGATTGACGCAGACGAGGAAGATTCCTCTTTCGCGATTGCCGCGATTCTCGCCCTCGGGGCGCTGTCACTTTTCACATTTCCTCTAATCGGGCATGCCCTTCACATGAGCGATCGCGCTTACGGTCTTTGGGCCGGGCTCGCCGTGGACAATACAGCCGAGGCGACTGCGGCGGGCGCACTTTATTCCGACGCCGCCGCGAAGCTGGCTGTGCTGGCTAAGACCACGCGGAATGCGACGATTGGCTTTGTCGTGCTGGGATTCGCGCTCTACTGGGCAGGTCTCGGCCAGGCAAAGACGGTGGGAAACAAGGCCGCATTCCTCTGGCAGAAATTTCCGAAGTTTGTTCTTGGGTTCTTGCTCATCTCCATCCTGGCGACGATTCACGCGTTCAACAAGGATCAAATCGGATCGCTCGCGACGCTCTCGCGCTGGGCGTTTCTTTTGACGTTTGCCGGTGTGGGACTGCGGACGGATATCGGGGCGTTGCGCAGGCAAGGACTAAGGCCGTTTGCAGTCGGCGCAATCGGAGAAGTGATTATTGCTGCGTTTACGCTCGGACTGGTCTTAGGTGCGGACAGATTGCTGCGACTCTAAAGCGCGCGGATTAGACGCGGGCGAGGGCGCCTGCTTCGTCGTCCACAATATCCAGCACACTGTCGAGCCTGACCATCTTGAGGAGCATCTTTATTCGCTGCGTTGGGGCGTAGAAAATGCATTTGCCGCCGGCGCGCTTGACGGCCGTGAATGAGCGAACGAGCGCTCCTATCCCTGAGCTATCCAACTCAGTCACGCCGGAGAGATTCACCGCAATATGCGGCGTCCCGGCATCCACCAATTTTTGGACTTGATCCTTGAATGCCTGCTCGGAGTCACCCAGACGAAGTGGTCCGTTCAGATCGAGTATGGTGGCGGTGCCTACCTTGCGAATCACGATTTCCATCAGCGCCTCGCGCCCAGTCAAACTAGCTGAAAAGTCCAGTGCAAGCAAGCCCAGAGCGACTTGGCGGCCCGTATTGACGCTGACATCCGCATTTGTTAGGCTGCCCGCGTTTCGCACCCCACGGGCATTCGCCCGGTACTCTAGCAGCCGGTACGGGTGTTTAGAAATCCAGCCAGGGAAGGCCATGGAGAATTCATCGGCGCTCGTTGAGCTCGCGAGCGTCCTTTTTGCCTGCCGCGACCGTTCGACGTTGCGCAGAACCTTCGTCGCTCGAGTGGGCAGCGCGGTTGGTGCCCGGGCCGTGTTCCTGTGGCTAGCCGAAGGGGAAGAAGGCGAGCTAGCAAGCCGGGCGCGATGGAACGAGCCTGACGAAAAACTTTCGCCCGCGAGCGATCGCGTTGCGGACGGAATTCTCGCAGCCGCCTTCGAAGAATCTTCTGTCTACCGGGCTTCGGGAAAGGAAATTGACGCTGATTCTCTCACCCATTTTGCTGCCGCGCAACGCAAAGTGATTCAATCCGTGCTGCTCGTTCCGTTCCCCGGGGCGGAAGGCACTGCGGGTGTTGTCGAAGCTCTAAACAAAAAGGGCGGATTCACCGCTGAAGACGCTGAGTTCCTGGAAACGGCGGCGCGGCTAGCTTCACAGGCAGACGGGCTGCTCGTTGAAGCTGACGTCGAACGTGATAATCAGCTCACAACCATCGAACGCCTCACATCGCTCTACGACATCAGCCGGATCTTCAATTCGACGCTGGAGCTCAGCGAACTTACTCCGATCGTGGCAGGCAAGATGCGCGACATTCTGCACGCGCAGGCCTGCAACTTGTGGCTTGTCAGCGGAGATGGAAGCGAGTTGACACTCGCGCAGCAGGACGGCGAAGACCCCACCGTCGAGGACGGCGCGACCGCTTCGATGGAATCAGGACATCTGGCAGAAGCGGCACGCAGCGGCAACGCGCGCCTCGTCGAAAATCCCGCTGAAGACGAATCTCTGGCGGAGCGAATTAAGGCCGGAGGTGAATTTGAGATTCAGTCCATCATTTGTGCGCCAATGCGGAAGGAGGAGCAGGTCATCGGCGTCATCGAGCTGATTAACAAAGAGGACGGAGCGGCATTCACCGAAGATGACGTTTTCTTCCTTTCGAGCATCAGCGAACAGGCAGCCGTGGCGCTCAACAACGCGAATCTCCTCGAATCCGAACGGAAACTGCATGAACTCGACGCACTTCTGAAAATTAGCCAGGCGATCACTTCGACTCTCGATCTCGATCACGTTTTGACGACGGTTGCGCAGCAAGCAGGCACGGTCGTCACGTTTGACCAGTGCGTCATCGGTTTTTTCGATCGCAACAAATTCGTCCTGGGTGCAGTGTCGGGCGAGGAGGAAGTGCCCAAGTCCGATGAGATGGATGCGCTGCGGAAGCTTCTCGAATGGGTCTCAACGCAGGAATCCGCGGTCCGCGCCGATAAATCCGAGGAAGGCTGGGAAACTGAACCCGAATCAGCGCGCGACGTGGCTTCCGGTTTCCTCGACGAACACGGATATGGCGGTTTCTACGCTCTCCCACTGCGTGACGATCAAGGTACCGTCGGCGTGCTCTGTATGCTCAACGGCGAGCCCGAATTTCTCAGCGGCAACCAGCGCGAAACGGTGTCGATTCTCGCGAACCAGACGACGGTCGCAATTCGAAACGCGCAACTCTATCAGCAAGTGCCGCTGGCCGGATTCCTCAAGCCGCTAGCGGTAAAGAGGCAGCAGTTTTTCGGCGCGGGCGCGCAGTCGCGCTGGTTCGAGTACGGCTGGAAAGCCGCTCTCGCCGCAGTGGCCCTGACGATTGTGCCGTGGCCAGTGCGTGTCAGCACGAATGCCACGGTCGTTCCCGCCGATCGCCGGGTGATCAGTGCTGTTGCTGGCGGCATCGTCAGGCGAGTGTTTGTGCACGAAGGAGACGTTGTCGTCCGCGGTCAAACTCTCGCGCAGCTCGACGACGGCGAGGACCGCGTAAAGCTCGAACGCGCCAAAACCGACCTGGCGCTCGCGCAACACGATTTCGCGGAAGCTGAGTTCAGGCGCGACCTGACCGTCGCCGCCCAGGCGCGTCTCCGCGCTGAAGCTTCGGAAGCTGATGTAAAGCTCGAAGAACAGCGCGTCGCGGATGCCCAGCTTCGCGCGTCGATTGACGGCGTGGTTGTGACGCCCAAAATCGAGGAGAAAACGGGCGCAATGCTGGCAGTGGGCCAGGCGTTCTGCGAAATCATCCAGCAGCAACGAATGGCAATCGATATGAATGTTCCCGAGACCGATCTGAATCTTATCCGGGCGGGAAGACGCGTCGCGCTCAAGCTGAATGCATTGCCGACGCAGACATTCACCGGCACAGTGGACCGCGTGGGTGTTCGTTCGGAAGCCATCGAAGGCGAAGAATACTTCGTGATTCGGGCAGTGTTCGATAACGCGGGCATGCGGGCCCGCGATGGGATGGCAGGCCGCGCGCGGATTCGTGCCGACGGGGGATGGTTCGGCTCTGGTTGGTATCCGATTGGGTACGCGCTTTTTCGCTCACCATTTCGCTGGCTATGGGAGAAGATTTGGGTTTGGCTGCCCTAGCCGCGACCCCAGCGAGTGAGGGCGATTCGAGGGGCGATCATGAGACGTAGAGCATGGATTTGGACAAGTGTTTTAGCGCTGGCCGCGGTTGGCTGCGGTGGTGAGAACGCGGCAACACCTGCTGCCGCCGTGCCGGTGCGTGTTACATCCCCAACTCCGAGCCCGGCGGATTCCGACGCCTCCAAGAACATTCTTAGTGTATTGACTGTAGAGCGTGAAGTTGATGTTCGCGCGCAGCGCGAAGGAATCGTCCAGCAAGTCAACGTAGAAGAAGGCCAGAAGGTCACGGCCGGCGAAATTCTCGGACGTCTCGACGACCGCTCGCTTCAGATGGAGCTGCAGAAAGCTCAGTCCGACCTGGTAGTGGCGCAGAACAATCTGAAGTACAAACAAGCCGAGAACCAGGCCAAGGAGGCAAATCTGCGCCGTCAGGAACTCCTGCGCCAAGCAGGCCTGAGCAGCGAAGCGGATCTCGAAGAGGCCCAATTCGAAGAGAAGGCGACGGCGTTCGACGCGGAGAGCTGCAAGGCGCTGGTGAAAAGCAGTGAAGCGCAGATTCAAAGCCTGAAGTTTGACGTCGAACAAACTCAATTTCGGGCGCCGTTCTCTGGGATCGTGGTGCGCCGCTACGTGCGTCAGGGTCAGAACCTCGCCAAGGATGATCCGAGCTTCAGGATAAGCCAGCTCGAACCGCTGCAGGTTCACGTTCAAGTCCCTGAAGGGCTGGGAGGAAGGCCCACGATTGGCACGAGCACACAAATTTTCGCGGTTGCGGATCCCACTCATTCGTATTCAGTACGAATCGTCAGAGTAAGTCCAATGGTTGACGCGGCCAGCGATAGCTATGACGTAACCATGCAGGTCATCGGCTCCGGTCTTTCCGCGCTGAGTCCTGGTATGGCCGTTCGCGTCGTGTGGCCTCCGGGCGCTTCCGCGCCGAAGCCGTAGGGATTCCCGATGCGATACGGGCCCACCAGCCTGCAGATTTCCAGCGTTTTGGCGAAAGGGCTTCATCGCCCGAAGCTCCGCGAAGATTTGAAGATCAGCGCGCAGCAAGTCTCCGGCAAAGCCAGTTATGTGGTTAAGGATCCAGACACCGCGTCATACCACCGCTACGGTCCGATTGAATACGAGCTTTTGACTCTGTGCGACGGGACGCGAACCCCCGCCGAAGTTGCGCAGGGGATGACCGAGCTCCATCCTGATTCGGCGCTTGACGAGAGCAGCGTTCTCGATTTCCTTGACACGGTGGAAGCGAATCTGTGGGTTCGCACGGTCGGCGAGAAGAATCTCGCCATGCTCGAGCGCATCCGCGACGAGCGCAAAGGCCGCAAAGAATCGAGCCTCCTCTATATCCAATTTAAGGCATGGGATCCGAACAAGACACTCGCATGGCTGGACAGATACCTTGGTTGGATTTATACGCGCGGATTCGCCGTTTTCTCGGTCGTCGCGTTCATCGTCGCCTTGGCCATATGGCTCGATGACTGGGCTCGCATCCAGAATGATACCGAGGCCCTGTATTCGTTTGCCAACAAGACCACCTACGACATTTGGGCCTTCTGGATCATCATATTTGTTGTAGGCGGAATTCATGAACTTGGGCATGGTCTCACGTGCAAGCACTACGGCGGTGACGTTCCGCAAATGGGATTTCTGCTGATTTACTTCACTCCAGCGTTTTACACAGACACGACCGACATATTGATTTTTGACACGGCGACCCCCCGCCAGCTTACGATTTTTGCGGGCATCTGGGTGGAGCTCCTGGTCTGCGTGCTCGCTACCTTCGCTTGGGCGCTGACGATTCCAGGCACGGTGGTGAATGATCTTGCGTACAAGACATTGTTGTACTCCGGATTGGCCGGCGTCGCCATAAACCTCAATCCGTTGATTAAGGCAGATGGCTACTACGCGCTGGCTCAATTCGTTCAGATCGATTCGCTTCGTGAAGATTCTTTCCAATATGTTCGAGCCTGCTGGGACAAATACGTTTTGCGGCAAAAAATCGAAATGCCTGCGGCAAGCCGCCGGCAGCGCCGCTTATTTCTAGTGTTCGGTATTCTGTCCATCTTGTACGGACTTTTTGTGATCGGTTTAAGTCTCAATTTTGTAAGAAATATTTTTGTGAGCAGTTTGGGCGCTTGGGGTTACATCTGTTTGGCTGTTGCAATTTATCTGATGCTGAGAAGCCGGATCCAGCGAGCCATACCCCACGCGCGCGCCTGGTACTGGAAAGTGCGGGAGGCCTTCGTGAAATGGAAAATTACGCGCGCGCAGCAAGTCGCTGCGGCGTCGATCGCGTTAGTGCTCTTCGTACCGCCTTTTTCGGGCAAAGTTTCGAGCGAGTTTATTCTCGAGCCGGCGGTGCGAGCCGAAGTGCGGCCTCTCGCAGGCGGCCGGCTTGCCGAAATTCGCGTGCGAGCCGGCGATGCGGTGCGCGCGGACGATGTCCTCGCCCGCTTGAGCAATCCTGAACTCGAAGCGCAAGCCGCGCAACTGACAAGCGAACTTGGCACAGCCGAATCCGCTCTTCGCATCGCTGAACAGCGCGGAACGCAAGGCGATATCGGGCGTGCCACGGAGGAGCGGCAAACGGTTGCGACTGAGCTTTCCGTCACGCGGACACGTCTCGCAGGATTGACGATTCGCGCGCCTATGACCGGCACGATCGTGACGGGTGAATTCGAGCCGCATCCCGGCGACTTCGTCGGCGAAGGGCAGGATTTCATCCGAATCGTTGATCGATCGAGAATGCGGGCCCGAATTCTGGTGCACGATTGGGAGCTGAACGAGGTGGCAATTGGCGCGCCAGCCCAGTTGAAAGTCGCGGCTTTCCCGCTTCGGACATATGACGGCAGCATCGAGAAGATTCTGCCCGCGGCCGCTGCCGACTTGCCTGTATCTCAGGTAAGCAAGGTGGAAAGGCACGGCCAGGAACTTACAAACTACTTCGCCGTTGAAATGTCGTTCTCGAACGCCGACGGGAGCTTGACGGAAGGGATGACTGGAACTGCCAAAATCGCTGGACTACGTCGCCCGTACGCTTGGCAGGCTGCGGTTGGTACCTGGCGCTGGATCCGCTTACAAATCTGGTAGCGGCCGATCTAAATTCGACATTTCAAACCCGGGTGCTTCCCTTCGTTCAACCTCGGCGGTGCTGCAATTCCAAGCCGTCTAAGCACAAAAAAGGGGTTGTCATCGTGTCGATGACAACCCCTTTAGAATTTCGTCCCGGCAAATTCTGGCCGGGCCCAGTCTTACCCGTGGGCCTTGCCGAAGTTCAACGTGGCGATCTTGTTGGCCTTCTTGCCCGACTTGAGTTCCAGCTTCGAATTCTTTTTTACCGGTGTCTTTGCCATTTTCGTGTATCTCCTCTTTAGGTTTGCCCTCGTGGGCGACGCATACTCTAAGTGCACGAGGCGTGCCAATCTGCCCGTCAATTTCCCTATGGACAAACCGAACAAACTAAACCTCTTACGAGACTTGGCAGTTTTAGTACCCCATGCGCATGTTGAACGAAGAGTGTTGAATTTCTAATCGCATGATTTATTTTTCAACGTCTGGGCTACAGATCGTGCTTTCGACAGAGGTAGTTGATACGGTTGCGGTCGACGCCGAGAAGCCGAGCAGCTTCCGATTTCACCTGGTTAGCTTGAGCCAATGCCGTTTCGATCCATTGGCGCTCGAACGCGTCGAGTTCTTGGTTCAACTTGATACCACCACTGGGGAGGCGGAAACGACCACGACTATTCTTGCCAGCGGCTTGAGCGATGTCGCTCGGGACATCCTTCAACGTGACGATGTCCGCGTCTGTCATCAGCACGAGCCTCTGCACGACGTTTTGCAGTTCCCGGACGTTTCCAGGCCACGCATATCGTTTCAGCGCATTCATCGTGTCATCGGCGATTCGTTTTGCCGGCGTGCGGTTCGCCGCACAGTAGACGTTGACAAAGTAATCGATCAGCAGAGGAATGTCGTCCACGCGTTCGCGCAGCGGAGGAATGAAGATCGGAACAACGTGAATCCGGTAATACAGGTCCTCCCGGAATCTGCCTTCTTTCGCCATCTCCTCCAGATTTTCGTTTGTAGCCGTGATTAAACGGAAGTCCACTTTGATCGGTTTTTTGCCGCCGAGGCGAACGAGCGCATGCTCTTCGAGGACGCGCAAGAGCTTCGATTGAAGGGCTGGGGTAAGCGTGGCGATTTCGTCAAGGAAGAGTGTGCCATGGTTGGCCAATTCGACGCGGCCTTCTTTCGTCGCCACCGCTCCCGTGAAAGCTCCTCGTTCGTAGCCGAAGAGTTCTGCTTCCATCAGCGTTTCCGGTAGAGCGGCGCAGTTGACGCTCACAAAGGGCCTCGTGCGGCGCGGCCCTTGCTCGTGGAGAGCACGCGCGACAAGCTCCTTTCCGGTGCCGCTTTCGCCGCGAATGATAACGTTTGTCGAGGCGAGAGCCATCTTGCGGATGGTCTCGAAAAGATCGCGCATGGAATCGGTCGAGCCGATTAAGTCACCCCCAGATTGCTTTCGAGCGACCTCGTCCCGCAGGATGCGATTTTCGCGTTGAATGTGCAGTTTCTTGATGGCGCGGCGCATGAGGGCGCCGACCACATCGGAGTCGACCGGCTTGACGAAATAGTCGTAACATCCCGCTTCAATTAACTTTAGTGCCGGAGCTTTGTTGTTGTCCTCGTTCAGAATGATGACGAGAGTATCGATGTCACTTTCGGCGATTCGCCGGAGCAATTCGATGGATTCGCGCACGCCACCGGATGGCAGCGGCAGGCCGAGAAGCAGAACGTCGAGGGTGGATTCCTGAATATGCTGGTACGCCGATTCGAAATCCTCGCCTTCGAGGATATCGAATTCATCACCGAGATCCAGCGCGATTTGCGAACGAAAGGCTTCGTCGATATCGATGACTGCGACTTTGGGCTTATCCGACGCGACAGAAGGCAATTTGGGCTCCGCAGACAGGGAAGGACGCAAACGGGAAGGAAGGCGCACGCCCCTGCGCGAGCGGATTCTACTGGGCCGCCGTTGAAAATGTCAACACAAGATAGCTACAAAAATAATGTGTGTCTCGGGGCGAAATGGCCTTACAAGGCGCCGAAGAAATGCATCCGCTGAGTCGAAGCGGCAGCCTAGAAGTCGTGATCATGGTGCGATTCGGTACCAAGAACAGCAGGTGCGGACGGCTCCTCTCCACTGACTTTGCCCTTCGCGACGACGGTGCTAGACTCGCTGCCGCTGCCATGAGGCGGGTTGTTTCATTCGCTAGCCGTTTCTCGCACACCCGACACCGATTTTCTGTACTTGTGTGAGGGGTGTTGAATGGCGGGCGATGGCGTTTGGACAAGGAAAATTGGACGAATGAAAACGCCGTGGATCGCCGGGCGGTTACTAACGCCAGAGGAATTTGACTGCTATTGCAAACAGGCAATGCGTGTCTATCGTCGCGGCGGTATCCGATTGCAAGACTACAAAGAGGTTCTGCTCGATTTCCCCCTTCTGATGAAACCCGGGGAATGGCCCAGGCTTGCACGGCTCGCGGAGAAGCTTACGCAGGAATTGCTAACCGCAGAACGCGAATTACTTTTGAGGCCCGACCTGTATCCTTTGCTGGGCTTGGCGCCAGTCATCGAGAGGGTATTGCACAGTTGCGGGGCAGACGGCAGGACCGCGAGCGGTCCGAGGATCATGCGTTTCGATTTCTACCATACGACAGATGGGTGGAGATTCTCTGAAGCCAATCCTGACACGCCGGGAGGATACGTCGAAGCGTACGGGTATACCGAACCGATGGTTATGTATTATCCAGGATACTCGCCGCCACCCAATCCTGCCGCGGTCCATGCTGAGGCAATCCGCAAGTCCGTGGGCAAAGGTGCGCAGGTCGCGGTCGTCCTTGCGGGTGAGGACCCCTATGGCATGCGCCAAGTGGAATTCCTCATGAAGGAAATCGAGGTGCGGGGAGTTCGGGGAATTATTGCGACTATTGGACGACTGAGATGGGGGTCCGGCGTGGCGCGGGTGGTCCGCTCCTCCTCGACGGGCACGCCAAGTCTAATAGTCCGGCAAATAACGGTGGAGAAGATGCTCAAGCTCACCCGGAGCTCACATTGGGCGCACTGGTTCTGCGGGAGGAGAACACCAGTGAGCAATCCCTGCTATTCCATCTTGATAGAAAGCAAGCGCTTTCCATGTGTGTTGAAGGAACTAGATGCGCCGATGCCAGCGTATCGATCCCATTCACCGGAATCGCGGTTTCCCACCGAGATTTCCCCGTCCTCTCAAAATCAGTGGGTGTTCAAACCAGCCTTCGGGGTTGCAGGCCGAGGGGTAGCAATAGCGGGCGTCACGAGGAAATTGGCGTTCAAGGCAGCGGCCGAGGTATCGCGACGCCATCCCATGAACTGGGTGGCCCAGCGACGGTTCGAATCCGTCGCCGTGCCGACAGAAAGAGGTCCGGGTCACGTTTGCCTCGGGATTTATACCGTCGATGGGTCCGCTGCCGGTGCGTACGCACGAATTAGAGGGACGGCGTTAATCGACAAACACGCGTTGAGCATTCCAGTCTTGATTCCTGAACGCGATTTAGCCGTTGCTGCAATCCGTACGAAGACGGCGGTCTCTTAAGACCGTGACCCTCATTCAAAGGCTCCGTCCGGCGAATCGCCGATCTGGTCGCGCTCGTGGCCGACGCCGCGATCAATGGCCAATGTGTCGAAACCGGATTCATTCATCCTGAATCGCCAGGCTGGATCACGCTCGTTGGGGCACAATCCGAAGGAAGGCGCGCGCCCAAACCCGCCGTGATTTTTCGAGGGTGCCGTTGAAATTGTTAACGGAGCATGCGGCGGGAGGGGCGTGATTTTACGGCGGAAAAAGCAGGCGCCCGGGTGAGGTATTCACCCAGGCGCCGATTACTTCGGACATGTTGAATTTTCACTCTATTGCGTGATCGTCTTGACCGCGTCTCCCACTTTGAAATCGGAACCTGAAACAGGCGTGCAGACGGAAGAAATGTCGTCCACGTCGGTGATGCGAATCGTGCCAACCGGAGCCGTCATTCTGCGAATCACCACGCCGGTTGACGGATCCTTGATTTCGCGCGTCACGCGCTCGACTGTAAGCTGGTCCCCGACCTTCAATCCGGCCTTCGCTCCCACATTGAGGATGATCTGGCCGCTGTCGACCGCCGCGACCAGCCCCGAAACCGAAATTGTGCGCGTCTGAAGCTTGGTATTGTCAGCTACAATTCCCGTGCTCAATTGCTGTACGGCGAGATTGATCGCTTCTCCAATGATGGTCTGCTGGAAGTCGCTGCTGCCAAAATCCGCATTTCCGCCGCCGAAGCCGTGCCAATTGCCGCCGCCACCAAGCAGGGAAGTGCTGTCGCGCTTTGACTCGCCCTTGCCGTCGGCCACGCCGAGAATCTCGGCCGTGTCAATGTCAACCAAGCGCGCGTCCACCACGACAACTGCTTTCGAACTCTTATGCCCGACCCCGCCGACTCCAAAACCGCCCCAATTGCCCCCTCCGCCGCCGATATTCCTATTCTTTGTTTCGTTTCCGAATTGAGTGACGCTGCCGACAATGATTGCGTCAACGCCGAGCAATTTTCCAATTTTGGCCGCAGACGTAGGGTTGGCGCGGTCGCTATTCGAGAAATTCTGCTCTGTCAAGATTTTGTCTAGCGCCTTGCGCTCGATCACCGAATACGTGCCGTCCTGCACCAGGTATCTTACAAGAAGGTCGCAGATGCCTTTGCCCACGTCGACATTTTGACCAAAAATCGCCGCCGAACCGGATTGGACGGTTGCGAAGTCGAAATCAAAAACAGCGATCCGCTTCTTGCGCCCTTGCGGCTGGGCTGGGGCGACGGCGGAAGCGGCCGCGGGCGCCGCGGTAACGCCAGCCGGAGGCGGGCTGTCTTGAGGGCGCGCTTCCGCGGAAGCCGCGCAAAAACATGCCAATATCATTGCCGTCCAAAAGGCTTTTGTCATGAAGGTCTCCCGCCGGGCACACCACCCGGACAGATGGTCAACTAGGAGGCAAATCTTAGCGGCGGGTACATAGGGGTGTCAATATAACTCTGGCTGGCCGCGCTGCCTGCAACGCCTACGCACTTTCCCGCCACGCGGTGGCTAACTTGTTCGGTTCCGCCCTCGGTCAACTAGATTGCGTCGCCGCCAAGCTTCGAGATAGCATCAAAGGTGCAAGGCGCAGGGTTCCCTGAGGAACAGTAGGCTCCTGTGCCGAATGTGTTCGGAAGCCATGGAAGCATTACTCAATCTCGTTTGGCTGCTGTTGGCGCTGACCAGCACGACGTTGTGGGTCGTGTATTGGCGCCGAGACATCTTTGCGCGCAGTCGTCGCAAGCAAATACTTTATAGTGCAGTCGGTTTGATGTGCGTCCTGGTTTTAATGTTCTACGCCATCTCGCTCACTGATGACCTGTATGAAATTGCCGCGCTGGTGGAAGATGCAGCCCTTGTAAGCGCGAGATCTTCCAAGATTTCCATCCAGCAACATCGCCCGCTCCACTCGCAGCTTGTAGTCAGCACCTTGATTTCGTCTCCTGCTCCCGTTCCCCCTCTGCCCTTACAGGGCAACGTTCTGGAAAGCTATGTTGCGATCGTTCGCCCGGCTATTCATGGCTCCGTCGAGCTTCGCGGTCCTCCTCTGCAGTCCCTCTAGCAGTCCGCCAATTTAACTAATCGCGTTTTCAAAAATCGAATTTTATTCGTAGGTCGCAAGTGAGGATTTATGAAGCAAGCGTGTTTCTTTCACGCGCCTGCCGGACCGAGCATTTTTCCGGCAGTCGCTCGTGCAATTTTTCTGAGCGCACTGTCCTTGTGTCTGGCCGGTTGTGGTTCATCCAAGAGCGACCCGGCAGCCGAGGCGCCGCCGCCCGCTCAGGTCGAAAACCAGCAAGATTCGAACGTGTTTCAGGTTGACCATCCTGAGCAATTCCCCCTATTTGCCGCGGTCGGGCACAATGCCGCTTCGCAATTGTCAGCCACAGGTGCGGTAAGCCCGGATATTGCACGGACGGTGCCTGTGATTTCGCTGGCGTCCGGGCGCGTTGTCGATATCCGAGCGCGCCTCGGAGACACGGTGCAAAAAGGCCAGCTCCTGCTGCGTGTGCGAAGTGACGACGTTTCCGGAGGCTACTCCGACTACCGCAAAGCCGTTGCCGACGAACTTCTCGCGCGAAAGCAACTCACCCGCGCGACAGATCTCTTCGCGCATGGGGCCATCGCGGAGGCAGATCTTGAAGCCGCGCAGGACGGAGAAGACGATGCGAAGGTCACACTCGAAACCACCGCGGAACATCTTCGACTGCTTGGCAACGATCCCGATCATCCAACAGGAATCGTCGATATTTACGCACCGATTTCGGGAGTGATCACCGACCAGCAAGTCACGAACGCAGCAGGTGTGCAAGGTCTGTCCTCTCCGAACCCGTTCACGATCTCTGATTTGTCATACATCTGGATCGTATGCGACGTGTACGAAAATGTCTTTCCTAGCGTGCGCCTCGGTGAGACTGCCGACATTAAACTGAACGCCTACCCAGACCAGATCCTGAAAGGCACGATCAGCAACATCGGCGCGATTCTCGATCCCACTATTCGCACTGCAAAAGTTCGCATTGAGGTCCGCAATCCCGGATTTATCCGCCCTGGCATGTTTGCGACGGCTATTTTTCACGGACAGAAGCAGGAAGTTCACACCACGATTCCCAGTACTGCAATCTTGCATTTACGTGACCGCGACTGGGTCTTCGTTCCTGCAGGAGATAACAAATTTCGGAGGGTCGAAATTGTCACTGGAAATACGCTTCCTGCCAACATGCAGGAGGTGGCGTCGGGCATAATCCCCGGAACAAAAGTAATTCTGAACGCTCTAGTATTCGAAAATTCAGTGGAGCAGTAAATGATTTCCAGGCTTGTCGATTTTGCGTTGGAGAATCGTTTTCTTGTGCTCGCAGCGGCGGTTTTGCTGTTCGGCTGGGGCGCGATTTCCTTCCATCGATTACCCGTCGAGGCCTACCCCGACGTGGCCGACAACTACGTGGAGATCATCACGCAGTGGCCCGGAATTTCCGCAGAACAAATCGAGCAGCAGGTCACGATTCCTCTCGAGATTCAGATGAACGGTATTCCGCATGTCACCCATTTACGCTCTTTTTCCTTGTTCGGGCTCTCGGATCTGAAACTGATTTTCGATGATGAGGAAGAGAATGCCTGGGACCGGGAGAGGGTTCTCGAAAGGCTCTCGCAAGTCACGCTGCCGCCTGGAGTTGTGCCCCAGATGGGTACCGACTGGAGTCCCGTCGGTCAAATCTATTTTTTCACGCTGCATAGCACCAATCCGCGATACGACGTCATGGAGTTGAAATCGATCGAAGACTGGGTGATCGAGAAGAACTTCAAGGCAGTCCCCGATGTCGTTGATGTTTCCAGCTTCGGTGGGCCTACCCGCGAATATCAGGTTCGTCTTGATCCCAATAAACTGATCTCCTACGGACTCAGCCTCACTCAGGTGGAGCAGCAACTCACGAACAACAATGCCAATGCGGGCGGCAGCTTTATCGAATCCGGCCTCCAGCAGGTCAATATTCGCGAAGTGGGCCTGGTCAAGAGCGTTCAGGATATCGAAAACACAGTCCTTGTCACCAAGACTGGCACCCCGCTTCGCGTAAGGGACATCGCTGAGGTCGCGCAAGGGCCGAAGATCCGCCTCGGACAGTTTGCCCGTGCTATCCACCACGAAGACGGCAAAATCATCGATAACGACGATGTGGTTTCGGGCATCGTGCTCTTGCGCAAAGGTGCAAATGCAGACGAGGCGCTCGCCGGAATCAACGCCAAGGTCAAAGAGCTGAACGACCACATCTTGCCTCCTGGCGTAAAAGTCATTCCCTTCATTGACCGGAGTGACTTGCTGCGCTTCACGACTCACACGGTGCTCCACAATCTGACGGTAGGGATCATCCTCGTCGTGATCATCCTCTTTCTTTTTCTCGGAAATGTCCGCGGGGCAATCATCGTCGCGCTCACGATTCCGTTCTCGCTGTTATTCGCTGCAACATGTCTCGACCTGAAGGGAATTCCCGCCAACTTGCTGTCTCTCGGTGCATTGGATTTTGGAATGGTTGTGGATGGCGCAGTAGTGATGGTCGAGAACATCGTTCGCCACTTGAGTCGTTGTCAGAACGGAGACAGTTCGAAATCGGCGATCCAGAGTATTCGCGAGGCAGCGCACGAAGTGCAGCGCCCGGTGTTTTACGCAATCACCATCATCATCACTGCATATCTGCCTGTCTTTACGTTACAGCGGGTCGAAGGACGACTGTTTAAGCCCATGGCTTGGACTGTCGCTTTCGCGCTCCTGGGCGCGCTCTTATTCTCCATGCTTATCGCGCCAGTGCTATCGAGCATTTTATTCAGGAAAGGCGTGACGGAATGGCATAACCCAGTAATGGAGTTCTTGAAAACGAGGTATCGCGATGCTGCTAGATGGGCGATCGAACATCGTTTGGTAACGGTCGGCGTAGCGCTCTTCGGTTTAGTCGTCGCCATTTATCTTGCAGTTGGCGGGGCGATCGGTTCCGAGTTTCTGCCCCACTTGGATGAAGGTGCTCTCTGGGTGCGTGGCACTCTCGCGCCCAGCACAGGACCCAGTGAAGGTATCCGGATATCGAATCAGGCGCGCATCGTGCTTTGCTCTTTCCCTGAGGTGCCACAGTGTACGAGCCAGGTAGGACGTCCCGACGACGGAACGGATACAACTGGCTTCTTCAATACTGAATACTTCGTGGATCTAAAGCCGAAGGAGCAGTGGCGGCTGGTCTTTCATCAGGACAAAGATGAATTGATCGCCGCCATGAATCGCGAACTGGAAAAAATCCCGGGTGTGGTCTGGGGTTTTTCTCAGCCGATTGAAGACAACATGGAAGAAGCGGTCAGTGGTGTTAAGGGAGAACTGGCAACGAAGGTCTATGGCGACGACTTGAAAGTCCTTGAGGAGAAGGCCGATCAGATCGTGAACGTAATGCGCCAGGTCAATGGAATCGAGGACCTCGGAGTCTTTCGCGCGTTGGGCCAACCGAATATCAATTTTGAGGTGGACCGCGAGCAAGCCGCGCGCTACCAGATAAACGTCGCGGATATTCAGGATGCCATCCAAACCGCCGCAGGAGGCAACGCTCTCACACAGGTATTACAGGGTGAGGCGCGATATGACCTTGTACTCCGATATCTTCCGCAGTACCGGACAACTAAAGAAGCCATTGAAAACATTCGTTTGCTGTCGCCATCCGGCGAGCGGGTTTCGCTCGCACAGCTGTGCAAGATCAAAGAACAGGACGGGGGTTCGGAAATCTATCGTGAGGGAAACCAACGGTATGTTGCCATCAAATACAGCGTGCGCGGTCGCGATTTAGGCAGCGCCGTCGAGGAAGCGATCGCGAAAGTAAATGCGCAGGTGCAATTGCCGCGTGGGTACCACATCGATTGGGAAGGCGAATACGAAAGCGAGAAGCGCGCCGAAGCACGGCTTCTCTTCATTGTGCCGTTAACCATCCTGGTGATCTTCCTTATTCTCTACACCATGTTTCGTTCGCAGAAGTGGGCCGCGCTCATTCTTGCCAACGTGGCGCTAGCGCGCATCGGTGGTGTGCTTGCGCTGCTCATTACCCACACCAACTTCAGCGTCTCTTCGGGCGTGGGGTTTCTGGCGCTCTTTGGCGTATCGGTGCAAACCGGCGTCATCATGCTCGAATACATTAATCAACTCCGAGCCCGAGGTCACTCGATCGAAGATTCCGCGATCGAAGGAGCTGTCTTGAGGCTCCGCCCGATCATGATGACGATGCTTGTGGCGACACTGGGTCTCTTGCCCGCGGCGGTTTCGCACGCCATAGGCTCCGATTCACAGAGGCCTTTCGCGATCGTCATTGTCGGAGGCTTAATCGCCGATCTACTGATGAGCATTTTTATTTTGCCCACCCTCTACGTGTGGTTCGCGCGGGAGGGCGACAAGCTACCGGTGCCGGAGGGAGAAGTCGTTTGAGAGCTAGAGATCGGTCGTTCCGGTTATCGAGTAACGGACACTCTCGTCGCAATTAGTCGCAGAGAGTGAAAAGGGTGTAGAGCGATGCCGCATAGCCTTCAGGTGCTGGTTGGCTCCCTGACATTGCTCTGGTCCTTCCTGATGCTGGCCGATTACGGTTGGGAATGCAGAAAACGCCGTGGTCTCGATTCCCAATTACGGCCTGGTGCGTTTGAAATGCGATCGGAAAGAGCCGAATACAAATCGTATTCGCGTATGCGGTATCTGGCGGTCATTGTGCTGACTTATTTGAATTCAGCAGCAGCGATTGACTCTGAGACTCACGACAACGCACGTTTTGTCTCGCCCGGGCGCTTTTTCTCGGTATTCTTCCTTGCGATCTTGTTCTCAGCCATCCTACTGGCAATCGATAGTTACTGGGATCGAAGAACACGCCGGGGATTAACCGGAATTCCTGCCGGACTTTTTTGGTCGTACTTTTTTCTCAGATACCCAGCTCTGATCTTGGCGACAATAACTGCAACAAAGATGGCCCTGCAGTTGTCATAAATGACGCGACTAGCGATCGTTCCGGACTAGGCAAAGGCCGTCGCGGACTCAATAGTCATCGCGAGTCTTTGGCAGGCCAGACGCCATTTCTCCACCGCTCTACGTTTTTCCCCACCTTGTGACATCTCTTTTTCAGGAACTATGCTCTCAGTGTAGAGTAATAGTGAGTGGATAAGAGACTCTTGTCACCGATGCCTTTATTAGGGCTCGAATTTGTGCCAGAAATGAGCAAATGAAGAATCGTTCGGATGCCGGGATGCACTGCTTTTTAATGACGATAATGATGGCGGCGGGGATGACTGCTTGCGGTAGCCAGGCGCAGCAGCAGACTGCTGCGCCTCCTGCCGATTCGAGCAGCGCGCCGACCGAAATCTCGATTCCGGCGAATTCATCCGGTGTCCAAACGATCGTTCTCGCGAACAAATCCGTTCCCGACTATCTCGAAATTCCCGGCCGTGTCGAGCCCGACCCGACAAAGGTAATTCGCGTCTACCCGCCGCTCGGCGGACGAGTCACATCAGTCGAGGTGCGTCCAGGCGATCACGTACATCGTGGCCAAGTGATCGCGGTTCTCGATAGCAGCGACATCGTTGCGGCGCGATCCGACTATCAGAAAGTGCGTACGGACGCGGAACTCAAAGCTCGAGCACTCGAACGCGCTGCCGATCTCTATCAGCACAAGGCCATTGCGGAGAAGGATTATCAGCAGGCGGTCGCGGATGACCAGACCGCAAAATCCGAACTCGACCGCGCCCAAACCCAACTCAAAGTCCTCGGCGCATCGCCTGAAGGCGCGATGGATCGCCTGGCCGTCACCGCGCCGCGCGACGCTGTCGTGCTCGATATCGGGGCAGCGCCAGGAGAATTTTCGAAATCCCTCGATGCGCCGGCGCCTTTGTACACGCTCGCCGATCTGTCCACAGTTTGGGTTCTGGGGGACGTCTACGAGAAAGACATCGTCGGCGTGAAGGCCGGCGACCGCGCGGAGATTACCGTCAGCGCTTATCCGGGACAAACATTGGAGGGCCGCGTCGGCAATGTGGGTGACGCGATTGACCCAGTCACGCACGCTCTGAGGCTGCGCGTTGTTCTGCCGAACCCCGGTGAAAAGCTCAAGCCGGAAATGTTCGCCTCCATTCGCGTACTGCGCGCGACCTTGAACGGAATCCAAGTTCCCACGAGCGCGCTGCTCCGAGAATCAGGCGGCGTCTTCGTGTTCGTCCAGAAATCCCCCGGACATTTTGAAAAACGCGCGGTCACGACTGCACGCGCCGTCGGTTCTGACGTCGAGATCACCCAGGGCTTACAGGCTGGAGAGACCGTAGTAACCGAAGGAGCGCTCCTGGTGCGGGCGGCCAGCTAACGAATAGCCATGCGAGCGCTGACCCGCTACCTTCTGCAGTTCCGTCCTCTCGTCATTCTGGCGCTCGTTGCCTGGCTGGCCGGCGGGCTTTACATTTTTCACGGCCTCAATATTGAGGCCTATCCCGATCCATCGCCGCCGCTCGTTGAAGTGATCACGCAAAATCCGGCCTGGTCGGCGGAGGAGATGGAGCGCCAGATTACGGTGCCCGAAGAGACGACGCTCTTCGGCATTCCGCGCATTCAGTATATCCGTTCGATCAGCGTGTTCGGTCTTAGCGACGTGAAACTCTATTTTGAGTACGACAGTGATTATCTTTGGGATCGCCAGGAAGTCTTGAATCGCCTGCAGCTCGTGACCTTGCCACAAAATCTCACGCCCCAACTTTCGCCATGGTCGCCGATCGGTGAAATCTACCGTTACAAACTCGAAGGCAACGGCTACTCGCTGAACGAACTAAAGGCGACGCAAGATTGGTTCGTCACCCGCGAGCTCAAGCAGGTGCCGGGAATCATCGATATCACCACCTTCGGCGGCACGACGAAGCAGTATCAGGCAGAAATCGATCCGCGAAAGCTGCTGCAATATGGCGTGCCTCTGCCGCAGGTGGTAAACGCGGTAACGGCCAGCAACGCAAACGCGGGCGGGAATTATCTGACGTACGGCAGCCAGAGCGTCAATGTCCGCGGCCTCGGATTGCTTCGCAATCTTCAAGACATGCGCAATATCGTGTTGGCATCACGCAGTGGCGTGCCCGTCTTTCTCGGCGACGTTGGCGACGTTCACGAAGGGTATCAACCGCGCTTGGGGCTCGTCGGCGCCGACGCCCAGAACGATGTTGTCGAAGGAATCGTCCTCTTACAGCGCGGAGAGAAATCGCTTCCGGCGCTCGCGGCTCTGCGTGTGAAGGTGAACCAGCTCAACAATGGCTTGTTGCCGCACGGGATACATATTGTTCCCATCTACGACCGCACGGATTTGATTAACGTAACAACCGGCACCGTGCGGCACGTCGTATTGATGGGTCTTATACTTGTGACGACAGTCTTGCTTTTATTCCTCGGCAATATCCGATTGTCGCTTATCACCGCGCTTGCCATTCCGTGCTCGCTGCTTTTTGCTTTTGCGCTAATGGTGTCCACCGGAGTTTCGGCAAACCTCATTTCCATCGGCGCCATCGATTTCGGCATTCTGGTGGATGCCGCGATCATCGTGCTCGAGCGAATCCATCGCCGCTTGCAGACCATCCGACCGGGAGAGCAAGTTTTCGATGTCATCGCGGATGCTACTGCTGCTGCTGCCACGCCGGTGCTGTTTTCGGTGATGGTCATCATTGTCGCGTTGATTCCACTGTTCACCATGCGCGGCGTCCCGGGCAAAATTTTCGCGCCCATGTCGGCAACATACGGCTACGCGCTGCTCGGAGCACTCTTGTTCTCACTGCTGATCGCGCCGACGCTCGCTTCGTTTGGAGTCAGGAACGCGGAGGAGCCGGTCGCGGGAATTCCCGGCGGCGAACATCATCACCCGAAAGAGAAAATGACGTTTATCGTCGCGTGGTTGCGGATGCACTACGCGAAATTGTTGCCACGAGTGATCGCCCGGCGCCGAGGTGTTCTAGCGGCGGCGATCATCGTACTCGCGGCGACTCTCGGCGTCATGTTTTTCCTTGGCGGGGAATTCATGCCGCAGCTCGAGGAAGGCAATCTCTGGGTGCGCGCCGTCCTGCCGCAGGATGTTTCGCTCGAATCGGCCACTCGCCTTTCTAACGACATTCGTACGATCTTGCGGGATTTCCCGGTCGTGACACAGGTGGTGTCCCAGCTTGGCCGGCCGGACGACGGAACCGACATCACCACGTTCAACAACATCGAGTTTTTTGTCCAGCTCAAACCCGCCGATCGCTGGGGCGCACTTACGAAGCCCGAACTGATCCGCCAGATGAACGGGCGCCTCACAAAGTTTCCGGGCATTGATTTCAATTTCTCCCAGAATATTCAAGACAACGTCGAAGAAGCAATGTCCGGCGTCAAAGGTGAAAATTCGCTGAAACTTTTCGGCGACGATATTGACGTCCTTGTCGCGAAAGCTGGAGAAATTCGCGATAAGATGGCTGGAGTGAAGGGCGTCACGGATCTAGGTGTTTTCCCCGAAACGGGCCAGCCGCAATTAATCGTATCGATTGATCGCACGGCGAGCGCGCGCTACGGCCTAATGGCTTCGGACATTAACTCGGCCGTTCAGGCGGCTGTGGGAGGGCAGGCGGCGACGCAAATTCTTGAAGGCGATCGCCGTTTCGATTTTGTCATCCGTTATAAGCCGGAATACCGCCAAAGTCCGGAAGCCATTCGCAGCATCCTGCTTCCCGCGCCCGATGGCAGCAGTGTTCCGCTGGGGCAAGTGGCTCACGTGGAATTGCAATCGGGCGCTTTCATGATCTATCGCGAAAACGGACGTCGATACATTCCGGTGAAATTCAGCGTCCGCGGGCGCGACCTCGCCAGCACGATGAACGAAGTTGAAGGCACGCTTGCCGGTAAAGTTCAATTGCCGGAGGGCTACCACTATGAGTGGGCCGGCGAGTACGACGCGCTGCAGAAAGAGCAGCGGCGGCTGGCGATCGTCCTGCCCATCAGCTTGCTGATTATTCTCGCGCTGCTATTCATGACGTTCCAGTCTCTCCGCGACGCGCTCTTGATTCTAGCCACGCTTCCGTTCTGCGCAATAGGCGGTGTTCTCGCCCTAGCAGTGACGGGCACGCCATTCAGCATCTCCGCGGCAGTCGGATTCGCTTCAATCATCGGTGTCGCCACACTCGGCGGAGTGGTGTTTTTATCGGGTATTCGCGAAGGAATGAAGCGTTCGCACATTGCGGGTGGCATCGAGAGAGGCGCGCTGGCAGAAATGCGCGCCGTGATGATGGCTTGCACTGCAGCGGGACTAGGGCTCTTGCCAGCCGCGCTTTCAACGGGAATCGGCGCTCAGGCGCAACAACCGCTCGCACGCGTGGTTGTCGGCGGCATGGTCACTTCGCCCCTCGCGATTCTGCTTCTCCTCCCGGTCTTCGTCCGATTTGGACATAAGAATGAAGAGACCCGATACGAATCTTATTCGACGCCAAAACTGATCTAGAGCGCCGCCGAACGTCCTCAGCGCTCTTTAATTGCGTGATGGCACAGCGCGCGAGTCGCACAAGTGCGCACCGCAACTATCATTTCGCGGGAGGTGCGTCCGCTGTGAGGGCCGTCTTGACGGACTCGGGAATCTTGTCGGCGTTCGCCAGCAATTGGCTTACTTGCCAGAGTTGGGTGTCGCTGAGTTGTCCTTTGAAGCCGGGCATACCCGTCATCCGAATTCCGTTGGTGGCTTTCCAGTAAGTTTCCCACGCAGGGTCGTCCGTCACACCCGTTCCGTGAAATAGCTGCGGGGGTTTTGGACGCAATCCTTGCGCGATTGGCGTCTGAGGTCGGTTCGGTAATCCGTGGCAGACAGCGCAATTCTTGCGATAGACTTCTGCGCCCGCCAGGAAATTCGCCTCGTCGGCCGGCACAGGCGAGTCCTGCGGCTTTTCGTTGTCAATTCGAGCGTGCAGAGCTTTGTGAGCGAGCATTTTCTCAAAAGGCATATCCGGATCGGACATAGCGACTGGAGCTCTTCCTGTCGCGAAGTAGAGAAAAACACACGCCACGAGAGCAAGAACGCCCAATAGGAATCCAATCACCAAGCCTTTGCCCATTCATCGTCTCCTGGAACGATTTGCGATGCGGAACGCTAGTAGGTGACGCTGACTGTCCAGCCAGCGTGAGAATCGGTCAGCGTGAACGTGACAGAGTGATTTTCGCCGTCGAATCTCCAGCCGTTCACAACGTGATCTCCTTCGCGCACTTCCTTTGGTTCATGTTCGGCCCCAAAAACTTCTAATTTGATGTTCGTCCACCAAGGCTGGTAGCTTCCTTGCCAAGCCGTACTCGAAACCGAAACGGAATTCTCTGAAACTTGGCAGGAATAGCCGATTCGAACGAATCCGCCTTTCTGGTAAGCGTAGGTATGGCCATCATCTAGATATAGCGAACCGCTGCAATCTGAGCCGGGATATACGCGCAATTCCAGCGGACCATTCGGTGTCTCGGTCGTGTTTTGTACGAGAGGTTCCTCAGGGAGAATTGCGCCGGCGCGGACGTACAGCGGCATCTGGTCAAGCTCAAGGTGGCTCTTGATCTTTTCGACTGCGGCGTGTTTCGAACCGTCCCAATAGTCGTACCATTCGCCCGGTGGCAAATGCACTTCGTGCTCGCCCACCATTTCCGTAAGGACTGGTGAGACAAGCAAATCGCGACCGAATAGATATTCATCATTCTCGTCGTAGAAATTATCTGCTTGAGGGTATTCGAGGAATATGGGGCGCATCAACGGCAATCCTGTGCGCGACATTTCCTCGGTCGCCGTGTAAATGTACGGCAGCAACCGGTACCTTAGCTCGATATACCGCTTACGGATGATCTCGTGCTCCGGACCGTTAACCCACGGCTCCTGGTTCGCCGTCCCCTTGGCCGTGTGATCTCTGTAAATCGGATTCAGGGCCCCGACTTCAAACCAGCGCGTCAAAAGATCGGCAGGAGGCGAGCCTGCATAACCGCCAATGTCGTCGCCCATCAGCGGGTAGCCGGAGATGCCGAGACTCATCAACATTGGCACGCTCATCTTCAGGTGATTCCAGGTGCTGCTGTTGTCGCCCGTCCATGACGCGGCATAACGCTGCGAACCTGGATATCCCGCGCGCGTCAGAACAAATGGACGCTCGTCAGGCTGCAACTTCCGCACACCATCGTATGTAGCTCGCGCATTTTCGAGCCCAAAAACATTATGAATGGCGCGATGATCGAGCGTCGATCCATCGTCGAGCCGATGTACCACATCGCGAGGCATCGTTTTGTCCGCTCGAAGGAAAACGGATGGTTCATTCATATCGTTCCAGAAGCCGGCGACGCCCATGTCCACGAACTCTTTGTAAAGGCCGCCCCACCAGTCGCGCGCTCGCGTCAACGTGAAGTCCGGAAAGACACTGTCACCCGGCCAAACAACGCCGACGAATGGCGTGCCGTCCGGATTTTTGACGAAGACATCCGCTTTCATCCCGGAATCGTACGGTGCGTATCCGGCCTCCTTCTTGATGTGCAGATCTGTAATGAGAACGGTATGAAATCCTTCGGTCCGCAAATTCTTGATCATTTCCTCGAAGCTGGGGAAGCCATTGCGGTCAATCGTGAACGGGCGATTTCCATTTTGATAGTCAATGTCGAGATAGATTGCGTCCGCCGGAATCTGCTTCTCTCGCAGCGACTGGGCGATATTGACCACGCGAATCTCGGGATAATAACTGTAGCGGCTCTGCTGATAGCCCAGTGACCACAGAGGCGGCAGCGGTGTCCGCCCGATCATCGCCGTATATTCGCTGAGCACAGTTTTCGGCTCTGGCCCCGCGAAGAAGTAATAGTTCAGTTCGCCGCCCTCCGCGCCGAACGAGTAGTAATCGTTCGACTCTTTTCCAAAGTCGAAGCTGCTCAAATACGTGTTATCGAAGAAGACTCCATAGGCTGTGCCCTTGCGCAACCCAATCCAGAACGGAAATGTCTTGTAGAGCGGATCGGTAGACTCCTGCCAGCCGAACGCATCCGTATTCCACATCGTGAATGCGCGGTTGCGGCGATTCATCGGGCCGGCTTTGTCACCGAGGCCGTAATATCCCTCGTCCGCCGGCATTCGCTTCCACGCATGAATCCGCGCGCCATCCCACGCCATCGGTAGTGCAGACTCGTCGGCGAGCAGTGTATTGCTCGACGAATCGAGGAAACTAATCAGAATCGGCGACTTTTGGATCAATACAACCACTCGGCTTGTAACGATTTTCACATCCTGCTTCGATTCTTCGATTTTGAAAGATGGCGGTTCAGGCGGCTGAATTACGGCCCACGAGAAATCCTTGGGAAAATTTCCCTGCGATGCTAAGCGGACGCGCACGATGCCTTCGCGAAATACGGTGACTCTCACGCGAGCGCGACCGGACAACAACTCAACGCCATCGGGCAGCTTTTCGACGCGCTCGGCGTTTCCTATATGTTGCCAACCCTGCCCGAAGGCCGCGCCGCTAATCGCGATCCAGGCGCAAATCAAGATCGCACCTTTAACCCACTTACTCATGGCGCCCCCGTGAAGTGCGTTTGCCGCTAGACGAACATTTTCTGATTGATGTTGAGTCCGTGTTCGCGGCAATAGCTGAGATAGTGGTCTATAAACCAGAAGACGTCGAGCGTTTGCAATAGATTGTCGTTGTCGTCGTAAAACTCTAGCGATCCATTGAGCCAGAAAAATGTCTTCATGCCGTTCGGATCGTCCGAGACGAGCGTGTGGATGACACCGGGGCTTTCGTGCACGTAGCTGCCGGGCCGCGCGACCCAGTCGTACTCGAGATATCGCCAGCTTCCTTCGAGAGTACAAGCCCACACCGGCCCGCGATGGCGATGGCGGCCGAGAACCCCGCCTTTCTTCACCCACAGGATGTTCGCGTACGAATTGCTGCGAACATCGAAAGATACGTGACGTATGAACACGTTTTCGATGAACGGCACGTAAGGAGACTCATCTTCACCACCGCCAATGTGGCAATCGGGCCGGCCATACTCGCGGACTACCGCATCTAGACTGGTTTCTGCTTCGGTCTTCGGCATGTCTTCCTCCGTTTCGTTTGTCCCTGCAATTGCAGATTTGATCCTCGCTGCGTCGTTTAGACCGGATCGAACGGCAAGCCCACATAGTTTTCTGCCAATGAAGTGGACGCGGCGCGTGAACTGGTCACGTAGTCGAGTTCGGCCAGATGGACTCGTTCGGAAAACTCGCCTTCATCCGAACGATGCAACATGGACGTCATCCACCAAGAAAATCGCTGCACTTTCCACACGCGCCGCAAGCAAATCTCCGAGTAGCGCTCGAGCAAATCCGTGCGGCCCTGTTTATAGAACAAATCGAGGGCCTGCGCAAAAATTCGCACGTCCGCCACGGCTAGGTTCAAACCTTTTGCGCCTGTCGGCGGGACGATGTGAGCCGCATCGCCCATCAGGAATAGACGGCCATATTGCATTGGCTCGACAAGAAAACTTCGCATTGCCGTGACGCCTTTTTGCGATATCCGCCCTTCTTTCAAAGTCCATCCATTATCTGTTGCGGTTCTCAGGCGCAGTTCATTCCAAATGCGATCGTCGGACCATTCTTCGATGTCTTCGGACGGATCGCACTGCAGATAGAGCCGCGATGTATCCGGCGAGCGCATGCTCAGGAGCGCGAATCCGCGTTCGTGCCTCGTATAGACGAGCTCGTCGCATGACGGAGCGACCTGCGCGAGGATTCCGAGCCACGCGAACGGGTAAGTCTTTTCAAAGACGCGCAAAATGCCTGCCGGAATAGACGGCCTGGAAATGCCATGAAATCCGTCGCACCCGGCAATGTAGTCACAATCAATCTCGTGCGATTCGCCGCCTTGGAACCGAATTCGAGGTGCGCTTGACGTGATGTCATGAACGGCAACATCTTTCACGTCGAAGAAAATCTGACCGCCGTCTTTCAGGCGTGCGGCAATCAAGTCCTTCACGACGTCGTGCTGTGAATAGACCATGATGGACTTGCCGCCGGTGAGCTCCGGAAAATTCAAATGGTGGTCGCGGCCCCGGAATCGCAGGTAGATTCCGTGATGGATTAGCCCCTCCCGTTGCATTCGTTCGCCGACTCCGGATTCAACGAACAAGTCGGCCGTGCCCTGTTCGAGAACGCCGGCGCGAACGCGATTCTCGCAGTATTCGCGGCCGCGATTTTCTATGATGATGGACTCGATGCCCTGGAGATGCAGCAGATGCGAGAGCATCAGCCCCGCCGGGCCAGCTCCTACAATTCCAATTTGCGTTCGCATGTGCATCGAGAGCGCTAAATCGAAGTGTTTCCGTTCGAATAATCTGATTACGCAGGCGGTCTCAGCTTCAGGGAGCGCCGGAAGGCCCGTTGAATCTTGACTTCACTTCTTCCGGAACTGGTATCCCCTTGTATCGAATGGTGTCTCCCTCGATACGCGTAACCCATACCCGCTTTTCGAAAATCTCCAGCGCCAGCACATCTTCCTTGAATATTTTATGATGTACAGAAAAGCTGCTGCGCCCCCACTCGGAAACGCACGATTCGACGGTGACCGTATCTCCGAATTGCGAAGGGACGATAAATCGCGCTCGCGCTTCGACCAGCGGAATTCCCCCAATGCAATGCACTTTGAGGAGTTCAGGCTTGGGAAGCCCTGCGCGCTCGAAAAGCGCATTCGTGCAGGCGTCACAATACTCAAAGTAACGCGGGAAAAACACGATTCCGCCCGGATCGCAATCTCCCCACTCGATGCGAATTTCCTTTCGATTAATCAGCATCGCTGGCCTTAGTTTGGGTTCTCGACCAGCATGGCAATGCCCTGTCCCCCGCCGATGCACGCCGACGCGACGCCGTACCTCAATTTCGCTCGACGCAATTCGCGCGCCAGCGTCACCGCGAGCCGCAGCCCGGTAGCGGCCAGCGGATGCCCGATAGCGATCGCGCCTCCGTTCACGTTGAGCTTCGCCCGGTCCAGCTTCAATTCGCGCTCCACCGAAATCAATTGCGCCCCGAAAGCTTCGTTGATCTCGATGCGGTCAATCGCATCGAGGCTCATCCCAGCGCCGTCGAGCAACTTTCGTATCGCAGGTGCCGGCGCGATGCTCATAATCTCTGGTGGAACGCCCACAGTGGCGACGGCCACGACGCGCGCCAGCGGCTTAATCCCACGAGATTTCGCATACTCACCTGAGCCAACGAGCGCGGCCGCTGCTCCGTCAACAATCGCGGAACTATTACCGCCCGTCTGCACTCCGCCGAACGCCGGAGGAATTTTCGCCAGCACCTCGTACGGCGAAGGCCGGATGTGAGTATCCATCTCCAACTTCTCCGCGCCTTTTCCGAGACGGATCCCGCGCGTCCGATAGCCCGCAAGCTCAAAGCTTTCGCTCACGAGCGGGACGATTTCTCCCGAGAGGAAGCACGCCTTTTGCGCGGCCACCGCCCGAGAAAAACTCAATTCCGCGAATCGATCCACATCTTCACGCGTAATTTTGTAAGTCTTCGCGACGGCCTCGGCGGTTTGTCCCATCGTCACGCCAGGAGCCGTGTCCATAAGCGCTTCCCAGAGGAAATCCTTGAACTCGACTTGCCCCATCCGAAATCCGCCTCGATGCGTATACGCCGCGATGGGATTGCGGCTCATTGACTCGGCGCCGACGCAAAGTCCAAGTTTGATTTTGCCTAGAGCAATCGCGTCGGCGGCCTGGCTGATGGTCTCGATTCCAGTCCCGCAGACGCGCTGCACCAGAAGCGCCGGCCGGTCAATCGGCACACCCGAATACAATCCAATGTGGCGCGGCAATACGAAGGCGTCGAAACTTGCTTGCGCGACGCTACCTGCAATTAGCGAGCCCACATCCGAGGGCGGAATACCCGAACGCTCGAACACGGCACGTGCCGCTTTAATGCCCAGATCAATCGGCGATACGAGGCCCAGCACACCGTTGTAATCTGCAAACGGCGTGCGCGCGCCCTCCAAAATCCAGGTGTCCTTGTACGCGGTGAATAATCCACCGTTTGTCACTGTCATAATTCAACTCCCCGTGTTTCAACTCATCTTGTTTCATCTTTTCTTGATTTGCAAAATCGCCGGAGACGGCTCCGGCCCGTATAACTCCTCAATCAGCGAGGCACGCCGCTCCAAAACCGCTCGCTGATTCAACGAGCCTTTATCAGTGATTTCTCCCGCGTCGAGCGACGGCGCTTCCTCGACAATCATTGCACGCACCACGCGATTGGAACTACCAGTCGCTCCGGCAGCCAGGCTCTCGAGCAGCGATTGAAAATGCGAGCGTACTCTTTCGTGACGAAGAATTTCCGTTGCCGTCGGATCGGCCGAAAGACTGGGGCAAAGCGAGCAACAGGCGCCCTGCTCGGCAAACACGAGCATTCCCACTTCGTCGCGGTCGTGGCCCGCAATCACCACGTCCCGGACATACGGTGCGAAGTGGCTCAGTATTTTGGACCGCAGCGGCCCGACGCTGACCCATGTGCCGCTCGCCAGCTTGAAATCCTCGGAGAACCTGCCGTCAAAATAAAATCCTTGATTAACATCCGCGGGATTTACAAAGCGCAGTGCATCTCCGAAAATATAAAAGCCCTCATCGTCGAAAACTTTCTTCGTCAGTTCCGGCTCGCGCCAGTATCCCGGCGTGATATTCGATCCACGAACGCGAACTTCCAATTTATTTCCGCGTGGAACGAGTTTCATCTCGACACCTGGAATAGGAATGCCGATCACCCCCGAGTGATCGGTTTCCCACGTTGTTTGGATCGCCATGGGAGCCGTTTCAGTCGCACCGAGGCCGGTGACCATGACGACCCGCTCGTCGCAAGTTTCAAGCGCGAGCGCACGATACGCATCCCAGACCGGTTGCGAAAGGCCCGCGCCAGCGTAAAAGAGGAGCTCGAGATTCCGGAAAAAGTTCTCGCGAAGCTGCACGTCCGCGCGCAACGCGGGCAACAAGTCTTCGTAGCCCTTCGGCACGTTGAAATAAACGGTCGGAGAAATGTCGCGCAGATTTCGGATGGTTTCATCGATGAATCCCGCGCCCGGTTTGCCGTCGTCGATATAGAAGGTTCCGCCGTTGTAGAGCGAGATCCCGACATTGTGATTCCCGCCGAACGTGTGATTCCACGGCAGCCAGTCGACGATCACCGGCGGCCGGTCCTCGAGAAAGCCGAACACCTGCGCGATCATTTCGAGATTGCTGCAGATCATCCGGTGCGTGTTAATTACGCCCTTCGGAGAGCCGGTCGAGCCTGACGTAAATAGAAATTTCGCTACGCTATCGGCATGAATCCGCGCGTGTGCCGCTTCAACTGCAGGTGTCTCGTCGGTGGCTAACAACTCAGCGAACAACGTCGTATTCGGCCTCGGCGGAGGATTGTGCGTCACCACAACTTCCCTATCGCGATCAACTGCCGCTTCAACAGCGCGATAATATCGAATGCCGTCCGAAACGAAAACCAAGCCCGGCGTCAACAGATTCAGCGCGTGCCGCAACTTCGCGAAATCTTTCGAGACAAGCGAGTAGACCGGCGAAATGTGAGCTGTCGGAATGCCGACATGTTGCCCCCCCAGCATGAGCAAGAAATGTTCGAGATCGTTTTCGGAGAGAATCGCGACAGGGCGGTCTACCGATAGGCCCCGATCGAGCAAGGACTGGCCAAGGCGTTTGGCCGATTCCACCACTTGCGAATACGTGAGACGCTGCCATTCGCCCTCTGTTCCACGCTTCGCGATACAGCAACGGTCCGGGGCAACGTTCGCCCAGTGAATCACTCGATCGGTGAGAGCTTTCGGGTAAGGCCGAAGCGCTTCGTCGGGGCGAACTAAAATCGTGCCATCGGCGAGTGTCTGCATTGTGACGCCTGAAGTGCGCAATCGCACGGGACGCACGCGCTCTGCCGTTTTCGCGCTGCCGTCGCCGCTTCGACGCGCCTCGTGGCGCCGCACATCGGCAGCTGCGACGCTGGGTTTCCGTTGATGGCTCGAATGGCTCATGCGCGGCTGTGCTCTAACTACAATGCAGGAGTTCCCATATTTTATTCAAGCGTTTCACATCCACCGCCGCGGCAACGTCGCCCGCTGTCGTAATCACGGCGGGATGTCCATTCGAAATCATGCGGCGCAGAGCTTCATCCGAAGCCTCGGCAGGAAACTCCTGCGAGTTGAATAGTTCGAGAGGCAATGCAACACCTCGGGCTGGGTTCTCTTTCTCGGCGCCGGCAGGAAGTCGCGCCGGCTGACCACCGTCATTCGCCCGGCAAACAACGCAATCTCGAATCTGCGATAACATTTCACTGCAATTCGCGTTGCCGGCGCTTGGATCCGTCACGAGAAGAATTGGCAGCGCTTCGTAGAAGCGAATGATATTGACGGTCGACGAGAGCGACGAATTCCAATCCGAAAACACCTCCGTAGACGGAGCCGGCAAGACATCCTCCCGGATGAAAATCAAATTCGCTCCCGCTTCAGCGAATACGGACGCGATTCGCGCGATCGCCGCCGCCGAAAATGCGACGGCGAAGCTTGAAGCGTCATCCGCACGAAGTTCGCCATCGGCATCTGCGTTCGAGAGAAGCGCGCCGAGCGTGAACGGGCCTGTAAGGCACACCGTCAAGAGCGAGTCGTCTCGCATTAGCGATTTGAGCCGGCGAATGACCTCCGCCGCCGTATTAACAGAGGAGCTTTTCGCCGAATCTTCCGGCGAACGAAGACCCACCGGGACCTCACCGTTGACCGCAGGCCCGGGCCAGCGCACTCCGCGTGGCTGGTCGCCGGATTCCCATTCCACCGCGCCACCGAGAGCTTGAGCTTCAAGAAATGGATCATAGTAGCAGGTGATTCCGTCCGATTTGACGCGCCCGCGAATCTGCCGCAAAGAATTTGTGATTTTCGTTGGATTCGTCAAAAAGCTTCGAAGCGGCATGTTCTCGATGCGCGCTCCGAGGGAAAATACGATGGGCAAGAATAGCGGCCGCGGCGGCGCGGTCCCCTGCAACAAATCCTTGACGATCTGCCGCGGCGTGTAATCTTCGGCCATCATTCAGGGCCGAAAGATCGGTCCAGTCGACTTCGCGTCCGGCCACGTGCCGTACCACTGCAGAATTTCCTTCGGCGGGCTCTTCTTATTCCATTCCTCGTGAAATTCGTCGAACGGCTTTCCGCGAGCGAGCCGCGAACGCCGTTCGTCATCCCGCTGTTGTTTGGTTTTCTCAGCGTCAAGCTTTCGCCGCTCCGGGTCGTAGGCAAGGCGATAGATATTCTGCGCCGTCCAATCCGAAATGATGTTTTTGCGCAGGTCTTCGAAGATTTCGGAAGGCTCGCGCTCGAGAGGATCGCCGTACCCCGGTCCGCCGCCGCTGAATCCGAAGAGCAGGTCGCCCTCCTCGTAAACTTTTGGCGTCCGCGCAACGAGCTCGAAATTCCAATCGCCCTTAATCGTGCCATTTTCCAGGATATCGCGGGAATCGAGAGAAATGCTCGAATCGCCCGCCTGCATCTTCTCCATCAAATCGGCCTTGCGCACGCTGATGCCCGGAATGGGAGCCGAAGCATAGCCGCCGAAAAGCGGCTGCCCGAGCGGCACCTTGGTGCCATTGCCCATGCACATGGATACGAGATTTGGCATCTTGTGAATCATCCATTGCTGCACGCCGCCGGAGCCGCCCCGATGGCGGCCGTGACCGCAGGAATCTTTCCAGTGCTGCGATAGCGTGACGGTGAGAGGCAGTTCGCTTTCCACCTGCTCCGAATCAGGCGCGCGTCCAAAGGCGCACCACGCAAACCCGTAGGCGTCCATTCCATCAGCAGAAGCGCGGCCGCCCTGGCCCATCGTGTTCAGCGAGAACGACAGCACGTCGGCCACGGCGAGCTTCCATTGCGAAAGGCCCGCACAAATTTGCGATGTATGCTGGCTGCCGGGCGCGGCCGTAACTTGCCGCCAGAGGCCCGCGCTCGAAAAAGACATTTTCGCGAATGCGTTGTGTGTGGCGCATCGCGCCTGCATGCCGATAAAGACACAGCAGCTCGTAGCAGCCATTTTGTCGGGATTCAGGATGATGCCTTCAGGGAAAACGAAATCAATGGGCGCAAACGTCGTGCTGCAAATCGGCAGGTCATGGAAAATGTATTCGTACATGAAATTCGCGATGTGACCGACCACCGCCTGCGAGTGGACATTGTAGGAAGAGGGATTTTCTGGCGACGTGCCGTGAAAATCGAACGTGAGCTTGCCTCCTTCCTTGATGAGCGTCAGGTTGCACGCGCGAACGAGGGCCGGAGTCCAGCCGATGGCGTCGTTGAAAACAACGGCGCGAAACTTTCCATCGGGCAATGCCTCGATTTTCTTTCGTGCGCCCTCTTCGGCGGTTTCGCACATCTTGCGCAGCAATCCGACAACGAAATCCGGGCCGCGCTTCTCCGCAAGCTCGATCAGGCGAATCCGAACCCGATCGGCCGTGGTGCAGCGCGCGCGAAGATCGGAGATGAACATCGCAGGCGCACGAAGCCCATAGACGGAGTAAAATTCGAGAAAATCATTTCGCAATTCAAAGTTTTCGCCGATCTTCATCGGCGGAAGATTTAATCCTTCTTCGAACCGCGAACGAGCGCTCACCGGCATTCCGCCCGGCTCGATCGCGCCCGTTTCAGTGGTGTGCAGCGCCGCGGAAGCCCACGCAAGCAGCTTTCCCTTGTAGAACACCGGCATCAAAGCGACTTGATCGGGATTGTGAATACCGCCGTAGAGGGCGTCGTTGGTGTACCAAATATCGCCCTCGCGAATGCCCGGATTCTCCGCGTAATATTTCTGAACAAATTTGATCACGATCGGCTGGATGATCGCGTGCAGATACGTTCCGCACGATGCGTTGATCAAGTCCCCGTTAGCCGTGAAGATCGCCACCATGGAATCGCCGGATACGCCGAAGTAGCTTCGCGATGACCTGACGAACACTTCCATGGCTTCGTCGAGAATGTCGTTGGTAATCTGCACGCCGATCTCGTAGTCGCCCTGGCGCACTTTCGCGGCGCACTCTATTTCATGCGGCGTTGCCGGCGCCGGCTTCAACCATTCCAGTTTTTCCGCCAATGTCGGGATAGGCATAACGCTCCTTCGGTTCGTCGGCGAATTCAGTTTTCCAATATTCCAAGCCCGCGCTCGTCAATTCGCAAATGCATCGGCGCCGGAACGACGACGGTCGTGTATTCGCCTTCGATTACGGCCGGTCCTTCGACGACGTTGCCGGGGCGAAGCAATTCGTACGAGAAAATCGGCGTCTCGCGATAATCTTTTTCGGTCGGCCAGTATGCAGGCCGCTCGCCCTTCCGCGCCGCCGATGGATTCGTTCCCTCAAGCTTCATCGTGGGCATGCTGACTTTCTTGGTCGGCACGATGGCCTTGAGAATAAAACTCTCGATGAAAATTCCACCCTCAGGGTTCACCACGAACGGGCTGAACGCCTCGCTGAACTCTTTATTGAAAGCATCGCAAATCGCGATGACATCTTCCTTGCCATGCAGAGACATCCGCGGCGAAAGAGCCCGCTTCACGTGGAATTGGCCGCCGTACAGCATGTCCAACTCAAGGACGTACGACGCCTGCGTGGGTTCGAGGCCGTCCGCGATGAGGTCCTTGCGCGCTTGTTCCAGCAGCGATTCGACCGTTTGATTGAAGATTTCATACTCGTCGGTGATCTGCTGATTTCCCGGCGTCATCAACGTGAGCTTCTTCGACGCTTCATACACATGCATGATGTCCATAGTGGACGAGCCGAAGGCGCAGAAAACCGGCGAAAACGGAAACGTCACGGCTTTCGGGATGTCGCCTTTGAATCCTTCCGCATGCGTCGGCCCAGCGCCCCCTCCTACAAAAAGAATAAATTCGTCCGGGCTGTGTCCGCGAAGGTGGACTTCCTTCATGATCGCCGACGACATATTTCCATTCACGATTTTGCGAATGATCTCCGCGCCTTCTTCAACGCTGACGCCGAGAGGCTTCGCGATTTTGTCGCGAATCGCTTGAATGGCGCGATTCTTCTCGAGGCGCATCCGTCCGCCGAAGTAATAATCGGGGTTGATGTATCCAAGCACCACGTCGGCGTCCGTGACCGTCGGATCCGTCCCGCCGAGATTGAAGCACGCCGGGCCTGGCATCGAGCCCGCACTGCGCGGCCCTACTTGCACGCGATTTTGAAGCAAGCGGTTGATCGAGGCGATCGAACCGCCGCCAGCGCCGATCGAAAGCGTCTTGATCATCGTGATTCCGACCATCCAGCGGTCGATGATCGGGCGGAAGTCATAGCTGCGCACGCTATCCTTGACGACCAAGCCGACGTCGAAGCTCGTGCCACCCATGTCCGACATCACGACATTCTGATAGCCCAGCGATTTCGCAACGTGGTGCGCGCCCATCAGTCCAGACACCGGGCCGCTGTTGAACGTCCGGCTGGCAGTCGTGCGAAATACTTCGGCGATCCCTCCGGAGCTTTGAATCATGAGCAGCGGTTTCTTATAGCCGCGTTCGCGCA